>Ga0255055_10000008_pt1 | contig 141648 bp, 122 predicted proteins | sample JV7_2_27_MG_FD_188633 | JGI IMG/M metagenome (GOLD analysis project Ga0255055, IMG submission 188633) | Seawater microbial communities from Jervis Inlet, British Columbia, Canada - JV7_2_27 | ecosystem: Environmental > Aquatic > Marine > Inlet | place: Canada: British Columbia | collected... | reverse complement strand
CGAGGAGAGAATCAGATTCCTTGCGAGGAAGGAATTGCCAGATGATGACTGCTGAAACGATGAGAGCAATAAAAACCAAGGTAGGGATCAAGAGCTTTTTGGTGCTGAATGAGACTGTGATCTCCTTGGAGGTGAGGGGTGTTCTTTTAGGGGCTTCCCGCTCTGTGGTCGGGATTCCTTTTTCGATGCTCTCCAATTCTGACCGCACCTCGCCCGCGCTCTGATACCTGCTTTCATTATCTTTTTCCAGGCATTTGAGGATCACTTGGTTGAGGTTATCGGATACCTGAGGATTGAGCTCTTTGGGATTTTTTGGTATCTCGCTTTTCTGCATGACACCCACGGCAAAGGGCGTGTCGGCTTCGAAAGGCAGCTGTCCTGTGGCCATCTCATACAGGATGATGCCCAGGGAGTAGATGTCAGACCGCTGGTCCACGTCCTTGGCCTCGACCTGCTCGGGACTCATGTACTCCGGCGTGCCGATCATTACTCCGGCTCCGGTGATGCCTTTACCCTTGAGGGAGCGGGCGATGCCGAAGTCCATGATACGGGCATTGCCCTCCCTGTCGATCATGATGTTGGAGGGCTTGAGATCCCGGTGGATAATGCCCAGTTTGTGGGCTTCTGCCAGGCCATCGCAGATTTGCTTGGCGGTGCGGATGGTTTTGGCGATGCTCAGAGGAGCGGACTGCCGGATCAGGCCCTTGAGATCCTGGCCTGAAACATACTCCATGGTGATGAAATGTGCCCCTTTTTCCTCCATCAGCTCGTACATCCGGCCCACGTTCTTATGGACGATCTTTCGGGCGATCTTCAATTCGTTGCCGAAACGCTCGAGGGTCTTCTTGTCGGAGACGATCTCCGGTTTGATGAGCTTGAGAGCGACTTTTTCTTTGAGTTTATTATCGACGGCTTTGTAGACCTTGCCCATGCCGCCCTTGCCCAGCTCCTCGATAATCTGGTAGCGGCCGGCAAAGGTCGAGCCTGTGGTGAGTTCTTCTCTGGGTGTTTCCATGGTCTTGGTGAAGGCTTTCCCTTCTTGATCCGGGAGAGGTGTGGCGCATTCCTTACAGAATTTAGAGTCTTTTGGATTGGATGTCTTGCATTCCGGGCATTCGACAGCCATGTTTTCCCCTATGTTGAGTGATAATAGAATATGAATTTAAGCGAGTTCTGTCAATTCTTTGAAGGTTTTTAAATATCTATGACCTTAAAAATGAGCTTTTCCTATACTAGCTCATCTCTTTACCCAATCGAGGGCGTAGGAGGCAAAGATTACCACGTCAGGAATGAAGTGGATAAACCAGGCCCATAAGAGGCCTCTTGTTTCCAGGATGCTTTTTCCCAAAAACCAGGCCAAAACACCGGTGAGAAGGAAGCCCAATACACCAGGAGGAGAGCCGTACAGATAATGTGCCAGTCCGAAAAAAACGGCATTGATCAATAACGTGTGAGATTTTCCGATGGAGTTGCACAGAGTGGACAAAATTGATAAGCGATAATAGGTTTCTTCCGTGAAAGCATTTATCCCTGCAAAGAGCAATACGGACGGCAGGAGAGGGGCTGCCCGAGAAAGAGTCTCCCATGAAGGCCGCATGATGAGCATGGTGGGGATTAGAAGGCCCAATCCAGCGATGGACGCGATAATCCATCCCAATTTTCGCCATGACTCTCCCTGCTTGATGCCCAGCCAGCGCACGGATTCAACCGGCGCAGAGGTTTGGCCTTTTGTAAGGAAAAAATCATTCCTGCGGCGCTTGATGATCCAGAGTGCAGCAATGACCAAGATAGCGATTCCCAGATCTCGTATATAGATTTCCAAATACCCGAGTGTGAACGAGATCTGAGATCTGGAATGAAGATTCTGCCACCAGGACATGTTCTTGAGAGAATGGGTACTTCCTAAAGCGGCATAAAAAACCAGAAAGACACAGGCGAACTGCCAGAGCGGCCGGATTCGTTTCCAGACCAAGCACATCCCTAAAGATACAACCAGAATTCCGATTTTGCACCAGAACAGCCATCCGGGAATCTGACCAACAACCTTGCTCCATATGATGTCAGGTAGGTCTGAGACAAGGAGCATCATCACCCAAGCGGAGAAAACCAGTAAACGTTTATGGGGAGAGATGGAGTGAGAATCTTTTAAATCAGACATGAGGGAACTAATTGCTCATTTATTTTGCATTATCATAAGATTATCCTCTCCAGTTTGCAACCTCGAAATGAGATTAAGAGATCTTCTAACCTCATGCTTAGGACCCATTCAGCATCATATATCTTAAAATAAGAAAGATGGGAATTTAGTTGAGAAAAATTCTATATACATCTTCATGTGTCTTTAGTATATTTCCTCTCCCTTGAGTTGAATTGAGATGAAATAAGGATCAAAGATTGGAAACAATCCCTTATATCGGTGAGATCCTGTCCTTACTAACGGCTGTATTCTGGGCCGTGGCCATCATTCTTTTCAAGAAAAGCGGAGAAACGGTCCATCCCCTTGGTTTGAATCTTTTTAAAAATGCCTTGGGCTTTGTCTTGCTTCTGGTCACATTCTTTTTTTTCAAAGAGGCTCTTATTTATCATGTCCCGTTCAAAGACTACCTTCTTTTAATGCTGAGCGGTGCCATTGGGATAGGGATCGGGGACTCCCTTTTGTTTTACTGTCTCAATCTTATCGGGGCGGGCCTGACCGCTATTGTGGATTGTCTATACAGCCCTTTCATCATCGCTCTTTCAGTGCTGTTCCTTGGTGAGAGCCTCACCTCTCTTCAGATCTTTGGAGCCGTGCTGGTTGTTTCAGCTGTCCTGATCGTGTCATTGAAATGGGGCAGGACTGATATCGAATGGCGCAAGCTTGGTCTAGGGATCTTTTTCGGTGCTATGGCCATGCTGTCCACCGCCATTGGTGTGGTCATGGTCAAACCTCTGCTCGAGAGACTCTCCTTTCTCTGGGCAACAGAAGTCCGCCTGCTGGGAGCTTTGATCGCTTTGATGTTGATCATCCTTTTTCATCCGCGCCGTAGAAAAGTCCTGGTATCGATCATGGAAAAGAAAAGAAGGCTCACCATGGTGTCTGGTTCATTTTTCGGTGCTTATGTGGCCATGCTGTTCTGGCTGGGAGGGATGAAACTCACTCAGGCTTCCATTGCCTCTGCTTTGAACCAGACCAACAGTGTTTTTATTGTCATCCTGGCCGCCATTTGGTTAAAGGAGCCTTTGAATGCGCGCCGTATCATCGGAATTATCATCGCTTTTCTTGGGGCTGTTCTTGTTTCATTTGGATAAGCTGTCAAACTTCGATTTAAAAATAACAAAATCTTGACTTCTTTGAACCGTAAAATAAAATGATGTTCATATGGGGAGGGATCAAAATGGAAAAAACCAAGATCAAACCTGCACCTATTGCCCCGGCTGAACGGATCCTGTCTTTGGATGTTCTCCGCGGGTTTGCTGTATTGGGCATCCTGATCATGAATATCCAGAGCTTTTCCATGATTCAGGCTGCCTATATCAATCCGACCGCCTATGGCGATTTGTCTGGATGGAATAAATGGGTCTGGATCCTGAGCCATATCTTTGCCAGTGAAAAATTCATGACGCTTTTTTCGATTATGTTCGGAGCCGGGATTGTTCTTCTGACACAGCGAATAGAATCAAAAAGTCTCAAATCGGCCGGAGTTCATTACCGGAGATCGCTCTGGCTTTTGGTGATCGCTCTAGTTCATGCCTATTGCTTTTGGTATGGAGATATCTTATTTGTCTACAGCTTGAGCGCCCTTCTGGTCTATTTGTTCCGAAAAGCCTCTCCTCGAAAACTCCTGATCGCTGGACTTATCGTGATCTCTGTGGCCTCTTTAATCTACATTTTCTTTGGATGGTCGATTCCTTACTGGCCTCCCGAAGCACTCCAGCAGAACATGATGACTTGGAAACCGGGAGCAGAAGCGGTCGCAAAGGAGATCGCTGCCTATCAAGGGAACTGGCTGGATCAGATGAGTTTTCGTGTGCCAGCATCAATCTTTCATGAGACGTTTTTGATCTTTTTTTATTATGGGTGGCGGGTAGTAGGACTCATGCTGATTGGGATGGCTTTTTTTAAATGGGGGATCCTCTCTGCACAGCGGTCCAGACGGTTTTATATATGGGCTATGGTCTCTGGTTTCGGGATCGGTCTGCCCATCGTGATATCAGGTGTGATGCGAAATTTTGCCGCGGATTGGGCCCTGGAATTTTCGATGTTCTTCGGATGGCAGTTCAATTATTGGGGAAGTCTTCTGGTTGCTTTCGGCTATATCGGAGCCGTGATGTTCTTCTGCCAATCGGGCCTCTTGTCCTGGCTGATGAGATTGTTGGCGAATGTGGGGAGAATGGCGCTCAGCAATTACTTGATCCAGACCCTGATCTGCACCATTCTTTTTTACGGTCATGGTTTCGGATTGTATGGACGCGTGGAACGCACAGGCCAGAGTATGATTATTGTTTCCATCTGGATCTTCCAGATAATTTTCTCTTGGTTGTGGATGCGGTCTTTCCGGTTCGGTCCAGCTGAATGGCTGTGGCGCTCGTTAACATACAAAAAAATACAGCCTCTCCGATATGCCAAAGACAACTGATCAATGTTCTGTTTCCCCCTTCCCTTTTCCAGAAAAAGACATGGTTTGTATTTTGACTTAAGTCATTTTTCTTAGCTCCTTTGTTGATGTATGCTAAGAGTTGTTTATAATTGTGACGTGCCTTGGGAGGAGAGAATGAGCGAATTCACGGATCAGAAAGACATAAAACAGGAGGCTTTAAAAGGGATCATAAAAAAACTACATGACGGTGTTCCTGTTGACAGGTTAAAGAAAGAATTCCGCCAGATCATTAAGGATACATCACCGGAGGAGATCGCAGACATGGAGAATGCATTGATCCTGGAGGGATTTCCCCCTGAGGAGATCCAGAAATTATGCGATGTTCATGCCGAGGTCTTTGAAGAAGCCCTGTCAAAAGTGGGCCGGCCCAGCAAGATGCCGGGCCATCCCGTCCATACGTTTTTAGAGGAGAATAAAAGAGCCAAGAAGATCCTCAAGGAGGTGTCCAAAGCCGTCAAGAGGTTTAAAAAAGGAACTCCGAAAGATAAGGATGTCGCTGATTTTCAGAGATCATTTTCGGTGCTGAATGAGATTGAAAGACATTATGAGCGGAAGGAAAACCAGCTTTTTCCTGTTCTGGAGGAAAAGGCGTTTCAAGGGCCGAGCAAGGTCATGTGGGGAAAACATGACGAGATCCGCGAGCTTCTTAAAAGCACAGCCCGCGTGTTGGAAACAAAGGAATGGCGCCTTCTTCCCAAAAGATATCGAGATCTCTCTGCCGCTATCAAAAAAATGATCTTTTTGGAGGAAAAGATTCTGTTCCCTGCCTCTGCCCGAAAATTGACCACAGCTGATTGGGTGAAGATCAAGAGCGGTGAAGCCGAGATCGGCTATGCCTGGGTAAAACCGTCCAATCTGTGGGATACTCATTTGGCAGAGACAGTGGAAAAGAAAGAGGACCTTAAAACACAGGAAAGTGAAATAAAGGAGGATCAAATGGAAAAAATCACACTGGAGGAAGGAGCATTGACTCCCGAACAATTGAATGCAATGCTCAAGACATTACCGGTAGATATCACCTATGTGGATGAGAATGACACGGTTTGCTATTATTCTGCTTCGAATGAAAGGATCTTTCCCAGGAGCCCGGCTGTCATTGGGCGTAAAGTCCAGAACTGCCATCCGCCAAAGAGCCTTCACGTGGTGGATGAGATCCTGGGAAGCTTTAAAAAGAAAAAGAAAGAATCGGCCGAATTCTGGATTCAAAAGAACGGGATGTTGATATATATCCGGTATTTCCCTCTTTATGATGAGAGGGGAGAGTATCAAGGCGTGATTGAAGTATCTCAGGAAGTCTCAGGGATTCAAAAACTTGAGGGAGAACGCAGGATCCTTGATTGGTGAGAGAATATAGAAACGAAAAACCCTTCTAGCTCCCACCATCAGACGGTGAAAGAGCTTTTCCACCCCATCCAGGAATCATTATATAAAATCAGCAATAAAAATGAATACATAATCATTGTGTATATATTGCGTATATCTTCTACGTATTGTTGGCCGGAGTGAATTTCATCTGTTTGAGGTAGGAGTTGAGGTTCACCTGTTCGTTCTGTATCCTGAGTTTTTTCCGGATGTTGTTCCTGTGCGTCTCGATCGTTCGGAAGGATACTGTCAGCAATTTTCCGATCTCTTTGGAAGACATGCCCCCGGCGATCATATTGCAGATCTCTATTTCTTTGGGAGTGAGAGAAAGTGTTTCTTTGGTAATCTCTTGCCCAAAAGGAGATATGATATTTTTCAAATTGTTCTCGAGCAAGGAGACGAATTGATGGTCCTCATCATTTTTACACCGGAGTTTTAGTCTTTCGATGATGGGAAAGGCAAGCTTATCGAAATTAGATTGAACTTGTTTTGTCAACCTGTCTTTTTCTTCCTTGATTTGAGTCATTACTTCCCTGAGAGCAATGTTTTTTTCTTCTAATAGCTGATTTTGTTCCTTCAATTTATCTTTATTTATTTGGATCGCCACTACGGCCTTTTTTTTCTCTGTGACATCTCTCACAATGGCTAAAATACCAAGGAAACGACCTTTTTCTTGGAGCAAGGAAAAATGAGCTTCCGCTATTCTTTTTTCATTTGATTTTGTGACATATTCAAACTCAAGAGGAGGTTTTATCATTCCACGAAGGAATAATTCGTAAATCTTTTTGTATGCCTCTGCTTGTTTTTCAGAAAAGATTGGAGTTTCATGAAATCGTTTTCCGATAATTTCCTTATCTGTAAAGCCCCCCATTTGGGAGGCAGCTTTGTTTCTGGATAAAATGCGGCCGTCAAGATCCATAAGGAGAATCCCATCAGGCGCTAATTGGAACAGAAGTTTGAATTTCTCTTCACTGGCTTTAAATTCGTTTTCCTTTTGTTTGCGTTTTTTTATCTCTTCCAAAAGTGCTTTGTTCTTTTTTTGGATCTGTACGGTTCTCTCCTTCACTTTTTGCTCGAGCTCAGAATGCAAGACTTTCAATTCGTTTTCCATGTGTTTTGTTTCTGTAACATCGGTGAAGATTCCCTCGACTCTTGTGATGGTTCCTTTCTTATCCTTGGTCGCTATGGCACTCCCGAAGCAATGGATATGTTCGCCATCCTTTTTTAGAAAGATCAAGGAAAGATTATCGACATGGCCATCCATATTCAGCTTTTTAAAGACATGTATTCTTTCCTCATGATCCTGGTAAAGATCGATGGTTTCCATCCCTTTCATTTCCTTTGGATCCTTGTAGCCCAGGATCCTGGCTGCAGCAGGATTGGCCCTGAGGATCCTCCCATCTTTTCCGGAGATGATGATCCCCTCCCGGGAATATTCAAAAAACTTTCCATATGTACTCTGGATGTCCAATGAATCGGTTCTTGTTGCACTGGCCATGGGAATCTCCTCTATGGCTGACAGATCAAAACTACCGCCATTATACCAAATATTTCGGATAGTGAGGAGTTTCTTACAGAAACAGTGTCTGTGGTTCTTCACAAAAACATGGTTTGTGGTATGATGACTGCCTTATCCTAGAAGGAAAAACATAATCATCTGACCTTCTTCTATTTGAATCTTTATAAAAAGAGAAAGGATGGATCATGGCACAGGAACCATCTTTGAGAAAGCTGGGACGATCCGAATTGCGCGTAACTCCGATCGGACTGGGGTGTTGGCAGTTCAGCGGACGAAAAAATATTCCCGGCAAATTTTGGCCTCTCCTCTCACAAGAACAGATACAGGAGATCATCTCTGTCAGTCTCAAGGGCGGCGTTAATTGGTTTGATACAGCGGAAGCTTACGGCGGGGGAGAATCTGAAATAAACCTTTCCCGCTCATTGAAACGGCTGGGGATAAATCCAGGTGACGTATATATCGCCACGAAATGGACGCCAATGCTTAGAACTGCCGCGACCATCCATAAAACCATTGGTGAGAGGCTTGATTGTCTCGATGGATTTGGCATTGATATTCATCAGGTTCATAATCCCTTTTATCTGTCATCGACGAGATCCGTGATGACGGCTATGGCAGAGTTGGTGAAGATGGGCCGCATCCGGTACATCGGCGTCAGCAATTTCTCCGCAAAACGGATGCGGAAAGCCCATGCAGAACTCCGGCAGTTCGGCCTTGAGCTTGTATCCAACCAGGTCAAGTACAGCCTTTTGGCTAGAAAGATCGAATCCAACGGAGTGCTCGATACCGCCAAGGAATTGGGGATCAGCATCATCGCCTATTCCCCGCTTTCCCAGGGTGTTCTATCGGGAAAATTTCATGACCAGCCCGCACTGCTCAGGGGATTAAAGGGTTTTCGGAAGTTCATGCCAGAGTTTTGGAAAAAAAATCTGGAAAAGAGCCGGCCTGTTGTGGAGGCCCTCAAAGAATTGGCAGAAAAATATCAAGTATCCACTTCCCAGGTTGCCCTCAACTGGGTTCTTTATACGCAAGGGGCAAGTGTGGTCGCAATACCCGGCGCTACGAAGGCCGAACAAGCCCGGGAAGACGCGGCGGCCATGCGGTTTAGATTGAATGATGATGAGTTGGATCATCTCAATACAGTATCTGTTGGATTTAAATAAATCGAAGGAGAAGAGTTCATGCTCAACACAATTTTACTTTATATCGGCTGCGGGATCATCTGTGTCTGGGGGATCGCGCATATTGCTCCAACTAAAAAAATGGTTGCCGGATTCGGAAAAATCTCCGATGAAAACAAAAAGATCATCACCATGGAATGGATTGCAGAAGGTTTGACATTGATTTTTCTAGGCGCGCTGGTTTTTCTGGTGACTTTTTTTGGCGGCCCACAGGAGTCCATCTCTGTTGTGGTGTACTGGGCCTGTGCTGGCATGTTGGTTGTCATGGCCGTTTTGTCCCTTTTTACAGGAGCCAAGACATCCATCATACCCATGAAACTTTGTCCGGTAGTGAAATCCATGACAGCGGTTCTGTTCCTACTTGGAATACTTCTGTAAGGGGAGATGGTAACCACTGGGATTTTATGCTTTCGGGATACCGGCTTGATAAAAAAAATGATCTGTGTTGCTTTGATTTCAGTCATGAAACTCAAACAGCGATTTAATTTTTTTGTTCGAGCATGATAATATCTTTTATAAGGCTCTGAGACCGTGGAGTTGCGGATATTTGAGATTTTCAGATGAAAAGAGGACGCCATGTTAAAACCGCATGATTTTTTTGATCTTGAGGGAAATTTCTTCGCTTCTTTGTTCGATGATGCGGAATATGTTTGGGATGGATTGAAAAGAATAAAGATGTTTATCGAAAATGCGATTCAACCCAACATTGCTGATCTAAGAAACAGAGGGCCTGTTCTGGATAATACAGTTGTCCTTCATGAAGGAGCGGTCTTTGAATCTGGATTTAAAGTCAAACTAGGGAATGTCAACAAAGGGGAGTTGAAGATAGAAAAAGACGGGCAGGTACTTGAAGGGGCTTCGGTCTTGTATGCAGGTGCTGTTCTTATGGACGACAGGATCCAGGTCGGAAAAGGATGTGTTGTCGAACCCGGAGCGTTGATCAAAGGACCGGCAGTCATCTTAGACAGGACAGAGATCCGTCAAGGTGCTTATATCAGAGGAGATGTGTTGATTGGAGAAGCCTGTGTAGTTGGGCATGCGACAGAAGTGAAATGTTCTGTCATGCTGGGAGGAAGTAAAGCTGGCCACTTTGCTTATGTCGGTGACAGCCTTCTCGGACGAGTCAATCTCGGTGCAGGAACGAAATTAGCAAACCTCAAGATTGTCGAGTCAGAGGTTTTTGTCCATCTCAAAGGAGAGAAGCACAAAACCGGGCTGAAAAAATTCGGTGCTGTCCTTGGAGACGGCGTGGAGACAGGATGCAATTCCGTCACTTCGCCAGGGACACTTCTCGGGAAAGGTGTGATCGTATACCCGAATGCTTATGTTCGGGGTTACCATCCTCCAAAAACGATCATTAAGCTGAAACAAAACCAGAAGATACGCAAGTCGCCTGGATGAGATGAAGAAGCTTTTCGGAACCGACGGGATTAGGGGGAAGGTGGATGAATATCCCATGACAGCTGAATTCGCCGGCCGTGTCGGGCGCGCTGTCGGATACATTCTGAAAAAAGAAGATTATAAGGTTAAAGCTGTTATCGGAAGGGATACGCGGAAGTCCGGCCGGATGTTCGAAGAGTCCCTATCTGAAGGTTTGATCTCATTAGGGGCAGATGTCATTCTTGTTGGGATCATTCCAACCCCAGGGATCGCCTTTTTAACCCAGCGCTTGAACGCAGACTGTGGGATCGTGATATCCGCTTCTCATAATCCATATCAAGACAACGGCATCAAGCTGTTTTCTGGTGAAGGATTCAAACTGACAGATGAACAGGAAGATGAGATTGAAAGGTTGGTCCTTTCGAATGACCTGGATAAACAGGTGGGATCTACTCCTGAAATAGGGGGAGTGATCCCGTATAGAGATGCGGCGGCAGATTACCTGGAATTCTTGATAGCAAGTTTCCCGCAGGATCTTGATCTCAAAGGGATCAGAATAATGATTGACTGTGCCCATGGCGCAACATATGAAGTGGCGCCAGCTCTATTCCAAGCATTAGGAGCAGAGGTTGAAGCCTTACATGTGAAACCAGATGGGCGAAATATCAACCTTGACTGCGGATCTACTCACCCAGAGATCTTACGGCAGGAGTTGATCCGGATGAAAGCGGATGTCGGACTTGCCTTTGATGGAGACGGGGATAGGGTGATCGCATTGGATGAGAAAGGCGAGTTTGTCACAGGAGATAAGATCATCGCAGTTTGCTGCCAGCGCCTGCTCAAAGAAGGCCGCTTGCTCAATAACTGTGTCGTTCATACCGTTATGAGCAATCTCGGTCTTTCGGTGGCGCTTGAAAAGATGGGAGTGAGAGGAATTGCATCTCAAGTGGGAGACAGGTATGTCCTGGAGAAGATGGAAAAGAATGGTGCGGTTCTTGGAGGAGAGGATTCAGGGCATATTATATTTCGCGAATATCACACTACGGGAGACGGATTGATCTCAGCCCTCCAGCTCCTCGGCTCCATGAAGAAAGAGAACAGCCGTTTATCTGAACTGACGTCTATTATGACCGTTTTTCCCCAGATCTTGTTAAATGTTGAAGCCAAAAGGAAACCGGATTTGAGTTCCTTTCCGGAAATAGTCAAAGTGATAAAGGGGGTTGAAGAGGAGCTTGGAGATAGAGGACGGGTTCTTGTCCGGTATTCCGGAACCCAAAACCTATGCCGGATCATGGTCGAAGGATCGACAAAGGAAACAACAGAAAGATCCGCACAAAAGATCGCGGATGTGGTACATAAAAAACTGAATGAATGAAGAGAGGGTTCTCGAAGTTCTCGAAAAAAACAGGGCCATCACAGGGAAAGACCTTCGAGACAAAACAGAGTTGGATGAGATTGCGCTCTGGCGTGTATGTTCAGATTCCAGCAAGATCCTCACCCGTGTGGTCGGTAAGAGATACCTTCGGCTGGATAGGAATGTTCAGGGATATGCCCGGCTCTCTCCATCCATAAAAAGGGAATTTTTAACATATACGGTCTGCGGACTGAAAAAAAATGTGCAGGATGTCATCCTGGCGGCGGAAGCTCTTGAAATAACAATCAAAGATATCAGCAAAGAGAAATTTGATTTTGCCCGGTCTTTTATCAAAAAGATCGTCACTGATAGTGTTCACAACCGGACACTCCTCCAATCGTTTGTTGTTTTCTTGGGAGGGGATATCGTTTTTAATATGGCTCATCTTGAATCAAGACCTGAGAGGAGCCTGGGGAAGATGGTCCGGGGATCGGACTTGGACATCGTCATCATCCATAAAGATGACTGTCCCGAACATGTTATCAAGGATCTTGACCAGGATATTTACAAAGAGAAATATATGTGTCTGGTGAAACCTGAATGTAGAGAAGAAGTTGACTATGTGATCAAAGATCTCTCCAAGACAAAGAAACAGCTTCGTTTTGACCAGTTTGAATCCATGATTGCAGCTAAGATTCTTTGGGAAGGGAGATATCTTTTTGGAAATAAAGATCTTTTCAAAACCGTAAAAAATTGGCTCGAAGAGATGAGCATTCCATCAAAAGTGAAAAAGATGGAGATTCAAGCACAAAAGAACCGGAAGGAGGCAGAATCATTTCTCTTGCACTCGCAGCAAGATTTAACCAGAGAAGACTACATGGCGCTTTTTTATACTTCAGAGGAATCCGAAGAGATCTATTGACAGTGCTGTCAGACAGCTAGGGAAATAATATACTATGAAGTATATAATGGGACTTGAGGCGCTCATTCCGCTTTTCCTTGGCAGAGCCTCAATTGTTGACTCCATATATGACTTGTGATATAGCCAAAATGGTGTAATGAAAAAAATATTTCATTAACTTGTATCAAGCCAGTTTATATCTTTGTTGGAAGGAGGAATCTCATGAAACTGAGTAAAAAGGCCAGTGGATTGGCCGGCGGGATCATTTGGGGTTTTATTATTTTTGCCGCGACCATATTTTTGCTGTTGACAGGAAGTCAAGGTCAAATGATTTCCCGAATAGCCAATATCTATCTCGGTTACAGCTTCAGCTATCTCGGAAGTCTTTTAGGGCTGCTGTGGGGATTCCTCAATGGATTTATTGTCGGATGGTTTTTTGCATTCCTTTATAATCTTTTCACAAAGGATAGCAAGTAATCGATATAAAAAGGAGGACAATTTGAAACATTCAAAAATCGTCGTGTGTTTTGCCCTTGTCGCTTTTATTGTTGGTTTTGTCGCTTGTGGAGGCGGAGGCGGACAGTTCAGCTCTGAGAAAAAGGTCATGGAAAAAGGTGCCAAGATCATGGAGGACTTTCTCAATTCCATGGAAAAGGCAGACAATGCTAAAGGAGTTGCTGCGGCTCTCAATACATTTGCAGATGAGATGGAAATAATCAAGCCTCAGATGGAAGAGCTCCAAAACAAATATCCGGATCTGGATGATGTCCCGGAAGAATTAGCGCCGGTGGCCAAGAAGTATGAAGAATTAGGAATGCGAATGATGTCTGCGATGGGAAAGATCATGCAGTATTCCGATGATCCTGATGTCCAGGCGGCGCAGGAGAGACTTGACAAAGCGATGGAGTAAAAAAATAAGTCCCTGAACGACTTATTTTTTCTTAGTTTTTTTCTCTTTAACTTTTCTGCGGAGGGACAGCTGCTCTTTTTGTGATCTGCTCTGAATCCATTTTTCGTAGATATAGTCGAATATCTCGGATTTCGCTATTGTGTTCATCTCTTTGATACGGATTCCGATCTCCATTTGATTCTTTCTGCCTGTGCTCCACATGACTTCGCCGATAACCGGTGTTTCGGTCTTTGTGTGGGGATGATGGAGTTTCAATTCTACATCATCGCCTGGCTTCAGATTAAAGGACAGGACTAATCGGATTCCTTCCCGGGAAAAGTCATCGATCTTTACTTCATTTATCAACTGCTTTTTGTCTTCCAGCTTTATGATCTCCGCAGGAAGAACGCAGTGAAAACGAAGAAACTTTCTTTTATCTCCGCGCATTTCGGATGAAATATGACATGAACCGAAAATTTTTTCAAGAAAAAGTTGAAAAATGATGGTTTTTAGAATAAATATTAAAAGGGTTGCACTTTAAAGGGGTGCCTTTTTGAAATTAGCACATATCAAAGATGATGATAATCTTATCGTCCCCATTTTAGCCCGGTACCTGGATAATAAAAAGGGACATGTCAAAGCGAGCGAATCCGGCTGCAAGTTTGATTTCAAGATCAAGACCGATCATACAGAAAACATGATCATTTTGAAGATCGATATCACTATCAACGGTGATGTCAAGAAGTTGATTCTGAAATTAGGTGTTGTAACCGAAAAAAACAATCCCTGCATCATGATTACAGAAGATACCGATTATTTAGATCTGCTTCATAACTATGCCTTGGATGACCGGCACGAACTCCTGGAGAGCATACTCTCCGCGACGTATGTGCTGACCCCTCCTGATACGGAACTGTATCTTCCTCTTTCGGAACAGGCAAAAGCCGCATTGAAAGCAAAAAGAAAAAATGATCGGTCCTTATTGTCGCTACAAAAGATCGGGGAAAACGCGGGTTTTCCTTTCAAATTTCAGAAGTATGAAATAATTGAAGGCAGGCATTTTCTCAGGTGCAAGAAATCCATTATTGCTTTATAATATAGTCCCTGGATAATCTAACAATGTTGTTGAAGTACATTTTGAAGAACAGATGGGTTATCTATTTTTTCGCGGTTTTTTTCGGTCTTTTTTCTTGGGCCGTTATAGCCGCTATGCACAGTCTTATTTTTACGGATGTTTCCTTCCTCAAACTTTTTGTTTCGGAATTCTCTCTGTCTATCATTCTCGAACGGATGTTAATTATCATCGGTTTTTCTTTTTTAGGATTGACAATTGGAAGATCCTTCCAGAAAAGAAATCTTGCCTTTCTCATTCAATCCTCGGTCTACCGAATTTCTGAATCAGCTCATTCGGCAAAGGATATAGAAGATCTGTATGAATGCATCCATGATGCGATCGGGGATGTGATGCCGGCCAAAGATAATTTTTATATCGCTCTCTTTGAGCCCGACAAGAAGATTATACATTTTGATTATTTTAAAGATGTGCACGAGAAGAATCCTGGACCACAAAAGTTCGGAAGAGGACTGACAGATTATGTCTTCCGTACGGGCGCTCCTCTTCTTGCTTCACCTAAAGTTTTTGAAGAACTCGTACATACTGGAGAAGTGGAGTCTGTCGGGCCCCCCTCTATTGACTGGTTGGGTATCCCTCTTAAGATCAAGAATATCACGATCGGGGTGCTTGCTGTTCAGAGCTATACCAAGGGATTGAGATATTCGAATGAAGACAAGAAGATCTTGACCTATTTCTCGGAACAGATCGCAATGGCCATTGACAGGATGAAATCTCAGGAAGCTTTGAAAGAAAGCGAGGGGCTTTTCCGTTCTGTTGTCGAAAACTCCCATGATGGTATAAGCATCCTGGATGATAACTTCCGGATTGAATATGTGAATGACAGAGTGATCCCCATTATGGGTTATTACCCAAAAGAAATGATCGGAGAAGATTTTCGCAAGTTCATCGCTCTAGAAGATATGGATCTTGTTATCGATTTATACAGTCGCCGTCAAAAAGGAGAAGACGTCCCGCCGAGATATGAGCTTAGATTGAAACACAAGGACGGAAGGACAATACATGTTGAAGTCAGCTCGAATGTGATCTCAGATAATGCGGGAAAGAGGCGAACGGTTACCCATATCAAGGATATTTCAGACCGCAAGATCGCGGATGATAAGATCAAAGCATCTCTAAAAGAAAAAGAAATGCTTCTGAGAGAGGTCCATCATCGAGTCAAGAACAATATGCAGATCATCTCAAGCTTGTTGAATCTTCAGTCCAAGCACATCAAAGATGCCTCGGTCCAGGAAATTTTCCTTTTAGGGCAAAACCGCGTGCGCTCTATGGCCCTGGTGCATGAAAAACTTTATCAGTCTGAGGATTTGGCTAAAGTGGATTTTAATGACTACATCCAAAGTCTTTCCAATTATCTTTTTCAGGTCTATGGAGTGGACGAATCAAATATCCGATTGGACATTGATATCAAGGATTTCTTCCTCGACATCAACACGGCTGTTCCCTGCGGGCTTCTTGTCAATGAGATCATAGCAAATTCTCTCAAGCATGCATTTCCTGAAGGTAAAAAAGGCGAGATCAAGGTCCAGATCGAACCGGTTGATACAGCATCCTTTAAACTGTTGATCAGTGATAACGGTATCGGACTCCCTGCGGATATAAAGATTCATGCCACAGATACTCTCGGTCTTCAGTTGGTCCAAATGCTGGTCGAACAGCTCAATGGAGATTGTAAAGTAGAGAGGGAAAAGGGAACAGCTTTTAAGATACATATTCATCGACAGGATCAATAAACCAAAAACTTATTCTTTTTTGTTTTATACAGATGATGAAAGCTATCGAAGTGACCGGACTCACCAGGTCCTTCGATGATATTTTGGCTGTCGACCGCGTATCATTTTCTGTGGAAAAAGGGGAGCTATTCGGGCTTCTGGGTCCGAATGGTGCTGGGAAAACAACCATGATCAACATGCTCTCCACTCTGCTGAAACCCACTTCAGGAACCGGACTGGTTGCAGGTTTCGATATTCTATTGAACAAGAATGATGTCCGCGAGAGTATTGGGATTGTTTTCCAGGAGCTTGCCCTGGATGTCAAACTGACAGGAAAGGAGAACCTGGAATTCCATTCCATGATGTACAACATGCCAAAAACCCTCCGCAGGGAGAGGATAAAGGAGGTCCTTAAGCTTGTGGAGTTGACCTTCAAGGCCGATCTTCTGGTGGAAACGTATTCAGGCGGTATGAAAAGGCGTCTTGAGATTGCAAGAGGATTGATCCACCGGCCCCATGTCCTCTTCCTTGACGAGCCGACCCTAGGCTTGGACGCTCAGACCCGCCGGCATATCTGGGATTACATTAAAAAATTGAACAGAGAAAACAAAGTCACTATCATCCTCACCACTCACTATATGGAAGAAGCGGATTTTCTCTGTGATAGAGTGGCTATCATCGATCATGGAAAGATCGTCGCCTGTGATTCTCCTTCCCGTTTAAAAGACACTCTCGGAGGGGATGTAGTCACGGTCGAGATAAAAAATGATCCAACAGCGCTCCTAGCACATCTTAAAGGATTGGAATGGATAAAAACGCTTAACCAGCATGAGGAATGTTTGAGCATGACCATGGATAAAGGAGAAAGGAGGATTCCCGAACTCATCCAGGCAGCGCAGAAACATCAGGTGGATGTCGCCTGTGTCCACCTCCACAGGCCGAGCTTGGAGGATGTTTTTTTGAATTTCACCGGCCGTACCATGCGGGATGAAGAAGCCAGTCAGAGTGAGAGAAACCGGACCATGATGCGTGCCCATCTGAGGAGACGCCGGTGATTCATTGGCCGGCCATCTATGTCCTCTGGCTGAGAGAGATGAAACGGTTCTTGCGGGCCAAGTCTCGGATTTTCGGTGCTCTGGCCATGCCTTTGTTTTTTCTGGCATTTCTGGGACTGGGATTTCGACGCATGCCGATTCCTGGGATTGATGAAAGTGTGAACTATATAAACTTTTTGGTTCCCGGGATCCTGGGAATGAGCCTGCTCTTCTCCTCCACATTCGGGGGTCTTTCTGTGCTTTGGGACAAGGAGTTCGGATTTTTAAAGGAGATTATGGTTGCACCCGTCAGCCGGGTTTCGATTGTCTTGGGCAGGATCGCCGGGGGAGTGACAACAGCCCTGATCCAGGGGATCTCTATTCTGCTCATCTCCACCCTCATGGGATTCAAGGTCGGATCTTTTCTCATGCTCCTGGTTGCTCTCGTATTCATGGTTTTGATATCCATAACCTTTCTCGGTTTGGGCTTGATCTTTGCATCTCAGATGAAGGATATGCATGGATTCAGCATTGTCATGAATTTCGTGATATTTCCTCTTTTTTTTCTTTCAGGAGCACTGTATCCATTGGAAAATTTTCCCTCCTGGTTACGATATCTATCTTATGCCGATCCTTTGACTTTCGGCGTGGATGGACTGCGCCGGGCTCTTATTGGATATTCCTCTTTCTCGATACTATTCAACTTCATCCTTATCACCGGATTTGCACTGTTGATGATCATTCTCGGGGCATACCTTTTCGAGAAGAGCGAAAGCGTCTGAAGAAAAATGGGGACGGTCCTGATTATTTAAAAAACGACTGCCCTTAAAAAAAATGTCCTTTTTTTTACATCCTTAAGGAATAATAAAATGTGCCCCATTCCCATTTTTCCCGATCTGAGAACTCGGCTGGGAAAAATAGGTTTGGGGAACCTCCCAATAGACAGGGTTGCTTCCCCTCATCAAAGTGGCTTCCGAACCAGGGCGAAGTTCAGGATCATGAGAAGATCAGATGGAGAGATTGTTGAAGGGATGGATCCTCAGAGAGGACATCTCCCTGTGGACCAGATGTTGTGGATACTTCCGGAATGGAGCCGCTTATGCATCCAAAAAACAATTTCTATTCTCTCCTGTCATGCATCCCAGGCACCGGTGGATGGATTTGACGTTCGTCTTTCCCACGGCCGGCATCAGCTTCATGTCAGTCTTAACGTCAAACGCTCCTCCCGTCGAGATTATCGCCCTCTTGCATTGGAGCTGGTAGAGACCGTCCGGGAGATCATCGGAGCAGCCGTTCCATCCAAGCGTCTGGAGTTTGGGGAGATTTTTCTCCAGCATAGGCTTTTGAGGACAGATATTGTGTCCCATTACAGGGCTTTCTTTCAGCCAAACCTCCACTTGACTCCTGTCTTGCTCCAGGACATGAAACAAAAAGCTGTGAAGATCCAAGCGGATCGGATCATCGATCTTTATTGTGGGGTGGGCCTCTTTTCTCTTATTCTTAAGAAAAAACATTGGACAATTAAGGGATTCGATTCTGACCGCTGGGCTGTCCAAAGCGCCAGAAAAAATGCGAGACAGTTTGAGATCGATCCGGAGTGCTTTCTCTGTATGAAGACAGAAGAGGCCGTGAAAAATCTGGATTTTAAATCCTCCGATCTGGTCATTGTCGATCCGCCGAGACAGGGATGCTCTGCAGATGTGATCGATGCCATAGCCTCTGGAGAGTGCCGGGAGGTTTGCCTTGTTTCTTGTCACCTTGAAACGCAGATAAGAGATCTTCAGGAATGGGTGAAATGTGGATTTGAGGTGCAGTCATTCCGGGCTTATGATGCGTTCCCGTTTACCCGGTTTTTTGAAACCGTCTGCTTTTTAAAGAAAAGAAGATGAAAATTCCAGTTATTGCTGTGTTCAACATGTCAGGATGTCTTCTTTTCTTTTTTAGCAGGAGGAAGCTTTTCTTTATCTTCGTCGCTCGTTAGTTCCAGTTTATCTGAGAATCTTTCCAACCTCTTCTCTGCGTCATCAAATTTGCTCTTGGCATTCACTAGATGGGAACCGAGCACCTGAAAGTCCTTCTTAAATCGGTCCAGGTCTCCTTGCAGCCGTGTCAATGCCTGGAAAATGGTTTTAGCCGATTTTTCTATCTGGAGGCCCTTGAGACCGAGGACGATAACTTGAAGGTAAGCGAAAAAAGAATTGGGTGAGACAGGAATCACTCTTTTTTCTTGAAAATGAGAAAAAATCCCTCTTTCTGCATCCAGGTTTTCGTCCTTGAGGATGCTCTCATAATAGATATTCTCAGCCGGTATATACATCAGGGCAAAGTCATAGGTGCCTTCATCTGGGAGGATGTATTTCTCAGCGATTGCATCGGTGTGTTTTTTAACATCGTTGATAAAGAGTTTTCTGAAATTCTCTTTGGCTTTGGCGTCTTCTACTTTGATGTATTTCTTGAAGTTTTCAAGGGGAAACTTGGCATCAATAGGAACGACATTGGCTCCGATTTTGACGATGGCATCGACCGTTTCGCCACTTTTGAATTTATGCTGGAGAGAGTAGTGTGCTGGTGGAAGGATCTGTGCCAGCAGGTCTCCTAAGAAAAGCTCTCCCATGCCTCCTCTGAATTTCGGCGCGCGGAGAAGATCTTCCAAATTGGCGATATCCTTTGCCTTCTCGAGGACCTCGCGCGTAGTCTCTTTCATCTTCCCCATATCTTCTTTGAATCCGCTCAGAACCGTGCCGATGCTTCCAGTCGTTTTTTGGAACTGGCCGCTCATGCTCTGAAGCTGGGTGTTGACATTTGCTGTCAACTGTCCTATCTGCTGCTGCATTAGATTTAGGGCATCATTCTGTGACTGAGAGCGCTTGAGCTCGTCAATCTTAGTGGCGGTGTTTTTTAGAAACCAGAAAAGGAAAACAAGAAAAGCAGCCAGCATGATACCGAAAAGGATGAGAAAAAATTGAATGCTCAAATCTTATTCCCGTGCCCATTATAATGAAAAATCATGTCCAGTAAAAGGAACTCCTTTCTCTCCAATCTTCATTTTTAATGATTTAACTCATCTATTGTTGACATAAAAAGAGGACTCTTCTAAACTAAAAAGCGTTTTTTTGGCCCGTTAGCTCAACTGGTAGAGCAGCAGACTCTTAATCTGCGGGTTCCAGGTTCGAGTCCTGGACGGGTCATTCTCTTTATATGGGAAAAATGTCCTGTCTTTCTAGCAGTCTTTCCTCGATTTGGAAAGATCAATGATAGTTTTGATCGTCTTAGGATGCTTGGCAGCTCTTTTCGGGTTGGTCTTCTGTGTGATCCCTGGAATTCCGGGCCCTCCATTTAGTTTTCTTGCATTGATCCTTCTCCAAACCGCTAAGAAGGGCGATGCTTTCAGTCCCTCTTTTCTCTTGGTCATGGGCATCATCACCATCCTTGTAACCGCTGTGGATTATGTCTTTCCGGCTCTTGGCGCAAAAAAATTCGGAGCAACCCGGAAAGGTTTCTGGGGAGCGGTGATCGGTATGTTACTGGGGATGGTTCTATTCCCTCCATTAGGAATTTTCATCGGTGCTTTTGTCGGAGCTATCGGAGGAGAACTAATGGGTGGAAAACTGACATCTGATGCACTCAGAGCCGGTTGGGGCGTTTTTCTTGGAATTATGCTCGGATTTCTTGTAAAGATCCTGGCTTCTGGTGTTATGGCTTTTTATTTTATAAAAGGTCTTTTTTAATATATATTGAATTATTCAACCAATTCTGTTATCTTATTTGTTTAATATTTATGACTTATCCTTTCCATGAGGTGGTCTTTTTGAAAAATTTCGGCGATATTGACAGTAAATTCAGGTATGTGATCATTGCTAGCCTTCGAGCAAAGAATCTGCTCAAAGGTGCAAAACCCAAAATCAAAACCCGGGCGAAAAATCTCATCCGCGTTGCTCAGAAAGAGGTCCAAGACGGTCTCATTGAGTATGAACTAATCACTCTCCCCAATGATGATATCAGAGAAGTCGAAAATGACAGTTTCATCGGAGAAGAGATAAAAGACCTGGATAAGGAACCTGAACCCGAGGATATAAGGGAAGTAAAGGCTAAAAAGGAAGCGAAAAAAGCTGCAGCCCCGAAAAAGAAAGCAGCGTCTAAACCTAAATTGAAAGCAAAAAAGACTAAAAAAGATACATAATCTCTATTCGGATTCTTTTATCAGCTGGATATAATCTTTCTTTATGAAATCACCTCTTGTATATCCTAATGTCTTGGCGAATTTAACAATACTGGTTTGCTTTCCTTCGAGCTCGAGATAATTACCGATAGACATTTCATCCAAGCAGATTTTCAAAGCTTTCATCCTAAAGACAGTTCTGAATTTTTCATATTGAAATAATGGCTGCAGACCAAGTCTTTTTAATATTTTTTTTGTGTGCTGCGGATTTTTAACCTCGGTCTCGAATTCCTCCCGGATCTTAAAGCTTCTTGATTTTTGGGGAGTCCCTTTAAAGGTGATAAAGCATTTTTTACCGATGGTTCTTAATCGGATAGCTTTCTTTTTAGAAAAGAGCTCATGATCTGAAAAATCAAATAATGTGTTTTCCTCGAGATATCTTTCCTTTTCCAGCCGTGCTCCTCCATCCAGGATACTCTTGCGGGTGGATGCAGGATCAGAGACTCTGATTTTGACTTCGGTCTCGAGCATGTGATCTGAGTTCCTTTCGATTGGTCTGAGAGGGAATAACTGTTATTTATTCCTAAACAGGACGAAATCTGACAATGAAGACAATGCCTGACGGTGAAGCGAATCAGGGAATTCTTTAAGATTATTTTTTGAGAGATCAGAAAATTCCTCTGCTTTTTTGAAGGTGTATTCCAGAGCTCCGTTTGATTTAACCAGTTCGATCACTTGCGATTTTTTGTTGGCGCTTTTGTCTTTGAGGAACTCAGAGATCATTTTCCTGTTGCTAGCATTGCCGTTGTTGAGCGAATAGATCAAAGGCAGTGTTATACGGCCTTCTGAGAGGTCGGAGAGGACCGGTTTTCCGAGAGAGCTCTCTTCTCCTGTATAATCGAGAAGGTCGTCAATGATCTGAAAAGACATTCCGAAATTCATACCGAATTCGGCTAAATATTCCTCTTCTTCTCCTGGAATCTCGCCGAGAACCCCGGCGATCTGACAGGTCGAAGAAAACAGAGAAGCTGTTTTTTTACGGATGATGTCTAAGTATTCGTCTTCACGGATGTCGAGGTTTCCACTCATGGCATATTCGAAAAGCTCTCCCTCGACCATTTGTGACGATGTGTCCGTAAGGAGTTCGATGATCTTTGGGTATTCACTCTGCAGGGAGAGCCCGAGGGCTTTGATATAGAGATAATCTCCTAAAAGAACTGTGATGTTCGGCCCCCATCTTAAATGGACTGTCTCCTGTCCTCTCCTCAAATCAGAGTTATCGATGATATCATCATGGATGAGACTGGCGGTGTGAAGTGCTTCCACCAGAGAACACATCAAAATGTGCTCTGATCCGTTGTAGCTGATGAGTTTGGTGCAGAGAAGGAGCAGTGCCGGACGGATTCTTTTTCCGGTATTTCTGAAGATATATGTGTTGATCTCGGATATGAGCTTGTTGGAGGGATCGGAGAAAAGCTTTAACTGCTCTTCTACCTCTTTGAGCTCGCCCTGGATCTCTTTATAGAGTTCTGTCAGAGAGGGGCTGCTCTTTATATGATTTTTGGCGTCTTTTCCAAATTCGAACTTCATTTTTATCAGGGGCTTTGATGGATTATAATACCATCTAGGTTTTCATATTTCAATCCGAAAACACCGGTAAAAGTTTTCCGTTGTTTTCTCAGCAAATGACTTAAAGTCGATATTTTTCAAATCGGCAAGAAACCGTGCATTTTCCAGTACAAATCTGGGCTCGTTGCGTTTGATCTTTCCCTGATAGGGAGCCGGAACCAGAAAGGGGGAATCCGTCTCCACCATTAGTTTTTCTATTGGAATTTTTCGAGCTGTTTCCCTCAATTGTTGTGCATTGGGAAAAGTGACGATCCCTGAAAATGAGACATAAAATCCCTTTTTCATCATGAGTTGGGCAAACTCCCAATCTTCAGTAAAACAGTGAAGGACACCCCCGCCTGTGAAGCTGCTCTTTTCTATGGCTCTGGAGACCTCTTCTCCTGCTTTTCTGCAGTGGATGACAACAGGGAGGTCTAATACCTGAGCCAGTCTGAGCTGTTTTTGAAACACTTCCAACTGGAGGGATGGAGGAGAGAAGTTATAATGAAAATCGAGCCCGATCTCTCCGACTGCGACAATTGAATCCTCTTCAGCGAGTTTCGTGATCCTGATTTCACATTCCGGTTGAAATTTATCCGCATGATGCGGATGAACACCTGCGGCAAGATAGATCCAGGAATGGGATCGTGTAAGCTCAACAGCGATGGGATGACGGTCCTTTTCGGTAATGTCTGTAGGGCAGAGGATGGCCTCTATTCCTAACTCATGTGCTCTCTGGATAATTTCAGGCAGGTCTTTATCGAATTCCTCCATGTTGAGATGGGCATGGGAATCAACAAGAGATATTTCTTTGAGATAAACAGGAGTCATTGTTTGCAGTTCTCAGGATGTCTTGGACAGGGCATCCTTGAAAACACAACCCATATTTATAAGTGCTCTTTTTGTACCCGATTACTGAAATAACTTTGTCTTCAAGATGCGGATGGGGATCAGGCCGTATTGGAGAATGTCATCCATGAATTCCTTCAAACTGTAGGCATCTCCTTTTTGGGCTTTATATTCTTTTTCGAGATCCAGAAGTTCCTGAAATCCCACATAGCCGTATGCTGAATATCCTGGATTGAGAGCGATTTGGTTCCATTTTCTTTCGGCTTCGGCTTGGGTTTGAAATCCTCCGCGAACCATATAGGCTACGGCTTGTTCTTGTGTCCAGCCGCTTTCATGGATGTTGAATTCCAAGATGAAATCCTGAACCGCTCTCAGTTGGCATTTGAGCTGATTCAGCCGCATGCGAATATCGTAATTCTTAAATCCGTTGGTGACGAGTTTCTCTTCCAGGAAAAGGGACCATCCCTTCATGAGAGGCAGATTGGCATAGTGTTTTCTGACGATTGAAGGATTATCCTGTGTGAGAGCAACCGGAACAAAACTGCCAGGAAAGATATTCCTGGTAGCCCAGAAGTAAATAAAGAAGTTATTGTACTCTTGGAGAAAAGACATGATTGTTTCTTCCTCAATATCCTCTGGGAAGGGAGAGATCTCCCATAAATAGGTCTTTTCTGTCTCATATATTCCAGGTGGGTTGAATGCGTACCATTTCAAACCCTGGGTGTCAGAAGACATGGCTTTGATCTTGAGATCTGCTTCAGGAATGGTGATCATGTCCTTCAGGGAGAGGAAGTTTTTAACTTCATCCGATACTTTGATAAGGACATCTAAGAACTCATCCTTTGATGCGTGTTCGCTGCTGATGTGACTGAGAACATGAGAGATGACTTCATTTTTGAGTTGTTCCTCCGAGATTGTAGGAGGTGGATTTTCGATGTTGATCTTGGGTTCCATGATCTTGTAAAGTGCCATGCAACAGAGGAACATCTCTCTCCTTATGTTTTTATAATCTGCTTGGGCGCGCGCAATGAGTTCCTGAAGGGAAAGGATATTTTGGAAGGTGTCTCTTACTAGTCTGGTATGCGCGGTGCTTAAACGGAATGTTCCTGTCGATTGGGGGAGGAGCTCATTTTCGAGGTAACCCTGGTAGCTTTCTAATTCTGTGATGGCTTTATCCAAATTCTGTTGGAGTTTGTTCTTGGCGGAGGAGGGGACCTGTTCGATCCAGAGCGGAAGATCGACCTTATAGAAACTCAGAATAGATGGGAATTGCATGAGGGTTAATTCCGTGAACAATTGAGGAGGAGTTTTCAAGTTGTTTTTTGCTTGTTTGATGAAGCCTGGTATAGCCTTTAGTCTGCTTATTGCATTTGCCGCGCGCTCTTCGATGGGAGCGAATTCTTTAGTCGTCAAGGCGCGGATACAAGAATTTAAAATCTGATTATAAAATAGAGGATTGTATTCCCAGGGCAGAATATTTTCATGCATGAGCAACTGATAATCGAGTCCATCAATGATCATTTCATGGTCGATCTGGAGATCCGGGCTCAATTTTGTCCTGTCGATTTCGGTGATGAATTTCTGGTTGAACTCATCAAGTTCTTCGTGTCTTTTTGTGAGATCATTGGACCCGATGTCTTCCAGATTGCCGTCGTATGTATGATAACTGGCCAGGGTTGCCTGAGTTGGGTAAAATTTCCAGAGTGAATCAAAATATTCTTCCAGCAGTTTTTCAAATTTTTCATCTTCCTTGTTTGTTTGAGAGAGCAATAATCCGGGACTCGCTATGGCGAGAATAAGAATAACGATCAGAACAACATTTTTCTTCATTGCGTCCTCCTCTTAAGGCTTCTTTTTTTCTTTTTTTAAAATCGAGGATTTAATCAGCCATACATCCTACCACAGACATGCTGTGTGTGCCAATCGTCGATCTTGATAGGGGCTTTATTAAAACCGCAGAACGGATGATGCCCAGGTATATCCAGATCCGAAGGCAGTAAGAACGACTAAATCTCCTCGTTTGATTCTCCCCATTTTCACTGCTTCATCCAGAGCGATCGGAATCGATGCAGCTGTTGTGTTTCCATATTCTGCGATGTTGCGTATGACTTTTTCCACTGGGATCTGCAGATTTTTTGCGACCATCAGGCTTATCCTATCGTTTGCCTGGTGCGGGATGAGATGGTCAACCTCGCCGATGGTCAGCCCGTTGTGCTGGAGAGCAGCTCGGACAGCTTCTGGCATCTTTTCGCACGCGTTGACGAAGACATTGCGTCCGTTCATAGAGGGAAAATAGCTTTTCTTATCGATGAATTCATGTTTGAATGTCGGTTTATCTTTGGAGCTTGGTTTTTCCATCCAGAGCTGGTCAATATACTTGCCGTCAGAAAAAAGATGCGAGGAAAAGACTCCGCGTCCATCGTCTTCTTCTGATTGTTCGAGAATGACAGCTCCGGCGCCGTCACCGAAGAGAACCGCTAGGTCCCGGCCTTCATCAGAGTAATCCAGATTGGTTGATTGGACTTCTGAAGCGACGATCAGGATTCGTTTGTGAGTGCCTGCCCGAATATACTGGTCTGCAACGGAAAGTGCATAGATGAAACCGCTGCATTGGTTTCGGACATCAAGAGCACCGATGCTGGACAATCCGAGTTTCGCCTGGATCTGAACTCCGATTCCGGGAAAATAATGATCGGGGGAGAGGGTGGCCGCGATGATGAATTCGATCTCAGAAGCGTCTATCCCAGCATCTTCTATGGCTTTCTTGGCGGCTTCATATCCGAGATCAGAGGAGCCTGTTCCTGGATCGACATAGTGTCTGCGTTCGATACCCGACCTAGTGCGGATCCATTCATCCGAGGTGTCCATGAGTTTTTCGAGGTCAGCGTTTGCAACGATATTAGAAGGAACGAAATGACCTGTGCCGGTTATAATTGCTTTAGGATTCATTTTATGTTTATTATAAATTATGGTTTCTGAAAAATAAAGAGGGTTATTTTATATCAGATCTTTCTTGGAAATGAAAAATACAAAAAAAACGAATGGACAGGGTCCTTTTCAAAGGTAAATAAATCATAAAAAATGTATCTTGACTCTCTTGAAGGGAGCAGGTAATCTCTTTTGTTGCCATGATGAGTTCAAAACTTGTGAGTAAAACAGCCCTGCTTTTCATCTGTCTCTTTGTGTTCCCTTTTTTTAGTGCTGCGGATGAGGAAAATCTAATGGACTTGGATGTAACGATCAGTCCCTACCGTCTTTCAAGGACCCAGGAGGGAAAAGTCATCATTAAGATCGACCTTGATGACGGGATTGCTGTGAATGCTCAGCCTTCCTTTATCATCGAATTTACTCCATCAGAGGAGCTGGTGTTTCCGAAAAATTTTTTTACGGCTTCAGACTTGGAAATCGAGATATTGAAAGAGAACGGATTTGAATACCTGAATCTTGATGATCCTCTCGAGATCCCCTTTACTGTCAGCTTGGAAGCAGAGAGAGGAAATCACACGCTGGAAGGAAAGATAAAATATTTTGCCTGTTCAAAAGAAGATGGTTGGTGCTTAAAGAACACGACGCATTTTTCAGCACGGTTCTACACCCGCTACACAACCATCGACTGATATTCATAAAGGTTTAAGATTCCCGCAGATCACAACCAGCCCTTTGATACATACCAGGAGATGGTTTCTTGCAGCCCTTGTTCAAGAGAATATGCAGGTTTAAAAGAGAGAAGCTCTCGTGCTTTTTGTGTATCAGCTATCCAACCCCATTTCTTCATTGCATGTATCTCTTTCATTTTTTCCCGGTTTAGGATATGAGGGTTTCTGCGAAAATGGCTCATCATTTCCGTGACCCATGCAGCCAGGTGGATCATGGAAAAGGGCACTTGTATTTTCATTACTTTTTTCTCCATGATTTTGGCGGCAGTTATGCCTATGTCATCCCAATAACAGAATTCAGGATTTGCAATGTGGATGGTTTCTCCGCTAGAAAGATCTTTCTCCATGGAAAGGATGAAAGCTTGAACGAGATCTTTCACGTAACAGAGACTTGTTGGAGCTCGATGTGTGCCGAAGCTGGGGAGGATTCTTATTTGGATCGATTTGAAATACGAAACAAAGTCTTTATCTCTCGGCCCATATACAGGTCCGACTCTGAAAGTGGCGACAGGAAAGGAATCCTTGTGCTTTTGTGTTTCATATTCTCCAAGCAGTTTGCTGTGGCCGTAGCATGTGACTGGTTGCGGCGTTTGGTTCTCTTGAACAGGCTTTCCTTCGAATGCAGGGCGGCCTGCAGCGAGGCTGCTCAGGTAAACCAGCCTTTTAGGTTTTATATTTTGAGATTGCAGAGCTTCGAAAAGACTTGCTGTCCCCATCTGGTTTACTGTATAATAATCAGCCAATCTCTGGGTTTTTGTGATGCCAGCGAGATGAAAGACATAGTCTAAATCTTGGGGAAGTTCAGGTATGGAAAACAGGTCTCCATGCAGAAAATTGATCCGGAGTCCATCTAACCATTTGAGTTGATGAAGATTCCGGATAAGAGCAAAGATCTCGACATTTTTCCTTTCGATCAGTTTCTCGATAAGATGACTGCCGATAAATCCCGTGCTTCCTGTGATAAAAACTTTCATGAGCTTGATTGTAGGAGAATCATCAAGATTGGTCAATGAAACGATGAGGCGGCGATTGTTCAGTCCATTAACTTTTCAAACTCTAGAGCTCATCTTCATTTATAGGAGGGGAATGTGAGCCTTTTTGAAAAATGCTATTCATTCACAAGGGCGGAAGATGCTCAAAAGATCGGACTTTATCCCTATTTCACTCCAATACAGCAAGTTAGCGGCAACAGAGTTAAAGTGGATGGAAAAGATATGCTCATGGTCGGTTCCAATAATTATCTTGGATTGATCGATCATCCCAAGGTCATACAGTCTGCGCAGGAGGCGATTGATAATTATGGTGTGGCGACCTGCGGATCGAGATTCTTGAATGGGACCCTAGATATCCATGTTCATCTTGAAGAAAGGTTGGCCGAGTTCATGAAAAAAGAAGCGGCCCTCTCATTCAGCACTGGATTCCAAACGAACCTCGGGATCATCTCCACTCTTGTTCAGAGAGGGGATGCTGTTTTTACAGACCGGATGGATCATGCGAGCATTGTCGATGCCTGCCGGTTGTCCTATGCGGATATTTACAAGTTCAAACACAATGATATGGGTGATCTGGAACGAATGCTGTCTTTGGTCGGCCAGGAGGTTCCTAAGCTGGTGGTTGTGGACGGAGTTTTCAGTATGGAAGGAGATCTCTGTGATCTTCCTGGATTGATCTCTCTGAAAAAGAAATTTAATTTCAAGATTCTTGTGGACGATGCCCATGGTATCGGAGTTATGGGGAAAAACGGCAGAGGAACCGCAGAGCATTTTGGACTCGAAGACGAAGTTGATCTGGTGATGGGTACTTTCAGTAAGTCCTTTGCCAGTTTGGGAGGATTCGTCGTCAGCGAAAAAAAAGTGATCTCTTATATTAAGCATTTTGCCCGTTCTCTTATATTCAGCGCCAGCATCACCCCGGCTTCTGTGGCCACGGCCTTGGCCACATTGGATATCATTGAAAATGAACCTGAGAGGCGGGAAAGATTATGGGCGATCACACGCAAGATGAAAGAAGGATTCCAGGAAATGGGATTTGAAACCGGCTTGACCGAAACTCCCATCGTTCCTGTGATTGTGGGAGATGATATGAAAACGGCCATGTTCTGGAAGATGCTCAAGGATGACGGAATTTTCACAAATCCTGTGATCTACCCGGCTGTCCCTAAAGACCAATCTCTTATCCGGACAAGCTACTCAGCAACGCACACGGATGAGGAACTTAATACTGTCCTTGAGAGTTTTAAGAAGTGCGGCCGAATGGCCCTACTGATCAAATGAATCGAGATTGATGACATGAAGAGAAATAGAATCGTGAAGATCTGGAAGTTTTGGGTGGCTGTTTTTCTCTGTTCGGCAGGTTTGCTGGCTTCGAATTCTTTTCTTCCTGTCGATCAGATCAAAGCCGGGATGAAGGGAAAGGGAAGAACAGTATTTCAGGGGAATTCAGTCGAGGAATTTGATGTGGAGATCATTGGAGTCCTTCGTAATTTCCAGCCTCAAAAAGATTTGATCCTGGCTAAACTAAAGAATGACATTCTGGACTATACCGGTGTGATTCAGGGAATGAGCGGAAGTCCTGTCTATATCGATGGGAAACTGATCGGCGCCATTTCCTACAGTCTTGGAAGTTTCCCGAAAGAAGCGATAGCGGGGATCACTCCAATCGGCGAGATGCTGGAAATCAAAGAGATGAAAGGTATGAGGTCTTCTTTTTCCCGTTCCATGCCCATAAAAAAACAGATGTCCTTAATGGATTTGTTTGAGATCAACAAGAGTTTTTTCCGTTCCAATAACAAAATCACTGCTGATGGGAAATTCATCTCTCCTCTGAGCATTCCATTGGTCTTCAACGGATTTTCACAAAGCGCCTTCGAGGATGCGAAACAGTATTTCTCGAAACTCGGATTCGAGCCTGTTTATTCGGGTCAGTCAGAATCTCGTTCAGATGAAATATCTATCCCGAATATGTCCTTAAAGGGAGGAGATCCTGTAGGTGTTCAACTTGTTTCCGGTGATCTGTCTATGACAGCTGTCGGAACTGTGACCCATGTTGATGGGGACGATGTTTTGGCTTTTGGTCATCCACTTTACAATCTCGGACCAGTCGAATATGCCATGACAAAGGTCAAAGTTCTGGCCGTCATGCCCAGTTTGGACAGTTCGTTCAAATTAGCTGTATCGGATCTGAATGTCGGAAAGATCACACAGGATCGGTCTTCAGGGATTTTCGGAGTCGTACGGCAGAAACCGAATTTGATACCTTTGAATCTTGTCCTCAATAATGAAGGGGGTGTTTCTAAAAAATTCAGCATTAAAATCGCAGATGACAGCATTTTAACCCCTGTTTTGTTGAGCGTAGTCCTGGGAAGCTTGCTGGACAGCGAAGAGCGATCTTTTGGTGACCTCACCCTTCAGCTGAGTGGAACCATCTACTTGGAAAACGGACAAATCCGGCTTCAGGATATATTCACCGGCAATTTCAATGCTTCGGTCACAAACCTTGTCGGGCTTGTATCCGCTGTCAGTTTTTTTCTGATGAACAATGAGTTCAAAGATCTGCATATCTATCGCATGGATTTGGAAGTGTCAGCATCAGAAGAGATCAGGGTTTCCTATCTGCAACGAGTCTGGCTGGATAAATATGATGTCCGCCCAGGTGAGGTGATGAATATTAAGGTTTATTCCAGGAATTACAGAGGAGAGAGCCTTGTAAACGAAGTCCAGATTCCTGCTCCTCACCTGCCTTCCGGTTCGGAGTTTTACCTTGCCGTGGGAGATGCTCAGTCCATGCTGGATATCGAAAGAGCCCAGTACAGAATGCAGGGATTCATCCCCCGCAATCTTGATCAACTTCTCAGGATCCTGAACAGTCTCCGCAAGAACAACCGGATATATTTCAAAATATTTGCTGAAAAGCCGGGTTTATTTCTAAAAGGTGAAGAATTGCCCAATCTTCCACCGACTCTGAAATCCATGTTTTCCTCTCCAAGGGCAGCCTCATCCCCTCCAACAGAGTTGATGGGATCCACACTGATGCATTATCAATTGGCTATTCCATATGTCTTTCAAGGTTCTGCATTGTTTCCGATCAAGATAAAATAACAGGAGATAAATGATATGAAACGAAGCCATCTGGCCATCTTCATCCTGCTCACTTTTCTTGTTTCGAGTCTTTACGGCGTTTCGACGAGAAAATATGAGTTTCAAAAATATGAAGACTATCTGAAAGGAAAATTCGATGGGATATCTGTTTCCTTTGATGGCCATCTTTTCCTTTCTCCGACCGAAAAAAAGATCGAAGGACCTGTCGAAGAATTCTTCCTCTCCTTTTTAATGACCGATAACGGGATCGGATACCTGGGGACCGGACACAGCGGGAAGATCTACCGGATCAACGAGAAAGGGCAGAGCGAGGAATATTTTCATTCTCCGGAGATGGGAGTGTATTGTCTGGCTCAAGACAGAAGAGGAAATCTCTATGCCGGAACATCTCCTAACGGAAAGATCTATAAGATCTCAAAGAGAGGAGAAGGAACCGAATTCTTCAAACCGAAAGAAAAGTATATATGGGATTTGATGTTTTCAGAGGAAGGGACCCTTCTTGCTGCCGTGGGAGAAAGCGGGGGGATATATGAGATCGATCAGCAGGGCGTGGGAGAATTGATCCTTGAGGCGGAAGAAAACCATATCCTTTGTCTGGCAAAGTCTGAAAATGGAGATCTTTTGGCTGGAAGCGGCGGCAAGGGTCATCTCTATCGGATCTCGAAAAATAAGAAGCCGGTCATTCTCTTCGAATCTCCTTTCGAAGAAATACGAAGCATCGCCTTGGATGATAAGGATCGCATCTATGTTGCTGCCAGCGGTGTAGTGACTAAACCGGCGGTTCAGAAAGTGATCCCGACCTCCTCCCAGACAAACACACAGATCACTGTCACTGCAGAATTGCAGAAACAAATCCTTATAACTCCTGGAACTCCAAAACAACCGGGCGCTCTCTACAGGATCATGTCAACAGGCATGGCTAAAAAATTGTGGGTCTCTGCTGATGAGATGATCTACTCCTTGGCATGGAACGAGGCGGAGAAGAAGCTTTATTTTGGGACAGGAGGGAAAGGACGGCTTTATTCTTTGGATTATCAGGAAAAAGTCACTCTTGTCTTTCAGATGAATTCTGAACAAATCTATCTTGTGGAGCCTCAACTCAAAAAGATTTTCATTTTAAGCAACAATCCTCCGGTGATCAGTGAACTTTTGTCTTCACAGAGATATTCGGGAGAATACATGAGCCATGTCCTGGACACAGGTTCTCTTTCATCCTGGGGGAGGATGGAGTGGACAGCAAGAATGGCAAAAGACACAACTGTTCAATTTCAAACGAGGTCCGGGAATACAAGCGAACCGAATCGGACATGGAGTGAATGGTCTCCCCCATATACAAACCAAGGCGGAGAACAAATATTGAGCCCTCCAGCCAGATACATTCAATTCAGGATGAAATTCAAGTCACAGGACGGGAATATGTCTCCTGTCATTAAGAAGCTGGCTCTGTTCTCTGTTCAGATCAATCTTCAGCCCACGATCGATCACTTGGAGATACTTGAGCCGAATGTGGTCTTCATCAAACCTCTCCAACAGCAGGATATGATCTGGGGAGCGGAAAGCTCGAATTCTGATGCCGCGCAGGCCCAGAATAATATGCACGTTGCTATGGCGAGGAAGGCAGAGAAGAAGGGTTATCAGACCCTGATCTGGCAGGCTTCTGATAAAAACATGGACACTCTTGTTTATTCTGTTTTTATCCGTGAGGAACATGACCGTCTCTGGAGAGTGCTTGTTGAGGATTTGAAGGAAAAAATATTTGCCTTTGATACCATCTCTCTGCCGGATGGGAATTATTTCGTGAAGATCCAGGCATCTGACAAGCATGCCAATCCTCCCGGTTCATCCTTGAGGGATGAGAAGGTCAGCCGTATTCTGACCATCGATAATTCACAACCGGTCTTTGAAGTCTTCGAAGCGAATAGAGATAAAAAGAATCTGACTCTGCGGTTTCGAGTGAGGGATTCTCTGTCCTATATTCGTGAAGTTAAATTTCTTGTGCGCCCGAAAGGGTGGCAGATCGTCTTTCCTGAAGATGGGATATGCGACGGGCTACTCGAAGAGTTTGAAATCACGGTGACTCTTCCTGAACGGTCGGACAATATGGTGACTGTGAAAGCCGTTGACAGCCAGGGCAATTCGGTCGTTCATCGGGCTGTTTTTTAATCTCGTTCTTCGGTTTCTCTTTTGGTCGGATTTCAGGCATTCTACCCTGTTTTCACCCGTTCTAAATATTTATTATCACGAGTGTCTATCTTTAAAATATCCCCGTTTTTGATGAATTGAGGGACGCTTATCGTGATGCCCGTTTCTAGCGTGGCAGGTTTGTTGCTTGCTGTTTGAGTTGCTCCTTTTAGAAATGGGGCTGTCTCACTCACCTTAAGCTCTATTGTCATCGGTGGCGTGACCCCTACCGGCTTCCCCTCGAACATTTCGATTGAGATCAACACATTGGGGATCATATAGTATTTTGCATCTCCGATGATCGCTTTTGTTAATTTCTGTTGATCATAGGTAGTGGTATCCATACAAATGAAATCATCTCCTTCCTGATACAAGAATTCCATCTCTTTTGTTTCTAGATAGGCTTGTTCAACCTTGTCCTTGGAACGGAATCGATAATCAAGAAGGGTCATATCCTTGATTTTCCGCAGTTTTGTTTGCATGAGGGCCTGGCCTTTTCCTGGGGTTACATGGGTGGTTTCAAGAACACGGTAGAGCTCGCTGTCAATGATGATGATCATGCCTTTTCTGATTTGTATTGCATGGATCATGATGATCTCCTTTCAGGGGGAGACAAAACTGATATCTCCCTTTTGACGCCTTGATCTATTTGGACGATATGTACTGATGTGCTTATCTCTTCTAGGGCCGATGCAACCTTATGGGGATCATGGGAGGTGTAGGCGAAGATACTGCCTCCTTCTCCTGATCCGTTGATCTTGGCTCCCAATGCTCCCGCATTCAGAGCCGTATCAATCATTTTATCGATCTTTGGGGTGGATACCTGCATATATTCGCGGAGGACATGCTGTTGTCGGGACAGAAGATGTCCGAAATGCTCTTGATCCAAGGCTTTCCGTCTGAAAAGTTTTTCTCCCTGGCGGGTAAGATCACGTGTCATGAAAGTCCCTTTGACAAGCCTTTTTGATACGGGAGGGAGTTTTTCGACCTCGGCATTTTCTTTCTCTCCAAGACCTTTGTTCAGGTTGAAATCTGGAATACTTTTTTGGATCTGTTTCAATCCTTCCCGGACGTTTTTTTTAATAAAACCCAGAGTATCGGTTGTTTTTTTCCTCTCTGATGAATCTGCGAGGACGAAGGGATGCAAGGCGGCATCGATTTTTTTCACAGTGAGTCTTGGAGCAAACCGGAGAAGAAGGATACCGCCAAGCGCTGAGGTGTAATGATCCATCTTCCCTCCGGGTTCGTTGAATTCTTCCACTTCAGTTGCATGGCTAAGTTCAGCTATCTCGGTCTTATTTGCAGCGAGATCATCTTGAGCTGCTTCAAGGAGAAATTTGATCCAGGCTACGACGAGAGCCGAGGAGCTGGCTGAGCCTGAATTGATCGGGATATTCCCCTTTATCCTGCAATCCCAGCCATGATAGAAAGAGATGTCGTTTCTTTGAAGAACATTGACTGCGCTCTTGAGATAATCCCTCTTTTTACTGTAAGGGATATTATTATGAAGTGAAAAAGATTCTTTTTCCCCGATATCCGGGAGAGCGACAACAAATTTTTTATCTGACCGCGGATATCCTTTGATGGAGATGCGAAGATCGACTGCAGCAGCGATAACCGGGAGTCTGAAGTAGTCCTGGTGTTCTCCAAAAAGACAGATCCTCCCGGGTGCTGAAACAGAAAGAATCTCTTTGGTCATGAGTCCTATTATCTAAAAAGTGTTTTTGCTGTCAACATAAAGAGCGATTCTTTTTGGTGGGAAAGAAGAAAACTGAGCGATTCGAATAAGAGAGGGCTGCTTGCTTTTGCAGGAGGTTTTACTTATAAAAGACTCCGGAGTGTCTATATGCTAGAGCTGGGTTTCTTAGGGACAGGAGGCGCTGTGTCCACGGCCGAGAGGGATAACAGTTCTTTTCTGTTGAACAAAGAAAGTGATTTGATCCTTATAGATTGTCCCGGGAGCCCTGTCAGCAAGATCAGAAAGCTTCAATCCAACCCGGTGAAGATAAAACATATTATGATCACACATGTCCATCCCGACCATATTTATGGACTTCCTTCCCTCTTGCACAGTCTGATGGACGTGAAGATTCGAATTTGTGTTTTCGGATCCGATAAGGCCATCCGGTTTTGTCAAGACCTGCTCGATCTCTTTCATCTGCAAAGCAAGAAGGCTGGCTCCCGGGTCGAGTTTTTTCCTCTCGAGCCTGAGGCGACCTTTTCTCTTCTGGATGGAGTTGAATGTACCGCCAGTGAAAATCCTCATCATCCTTCTTCTCTTGGGTATCGATTCACATTCCACAAAGCCGGATTAAATCTGGTCTATTCTGGAGATACCCCCATCTACCCCCCGCTTTTCCGTTCTGCTGAAAATGTGGATTTTCTCATTCATGACTGCAGCGCGCCTTCCCGCTTCTTCAAACAATTCCCACAGCTGAGCACCATGCATACCCATGCACGCGATCTCGGACGCTATGCACAAGAGGCGGGAATAAAATGTTTGATCCCCATTCACTTTTTTGGAGAGCTGGACTATTCTGTGTCTGAGATTGAAGAAGAGATCGGGGAGTCCTTCACCGGAAAAATCATTGTCCCGAAAGACCTTCAGAAAATTTTGCTGGCAGAAGAGAAGTCAAAGGAGGCATAGATGAGATGGGCGTGTGTGCTTCTCCTCTTATTTCCGGTCGTTTTAACCCTCTTCAGTTGCTCGGAATCCAAGAAATCCCATGCGGATTTAGTATTGGTCAACGGACAGATGTGGACTGTCAATCCGAAACAGCCTTGGGCCAGTGCTGTCGCCATTGAAAAGAACACGATCATCGCGCTAGGTTCTCAAAAGGACATAGAGCCATATATTCTTGAAAAGACAGAGGTTGTAGACCTGAAGGGCGCTTTTGTCCTACCCGGATTTATAGACTGTCACACGCACTTTCTGGAAGGCGGTTTTTCTCTGGACAGTATCGAATTGAAGGAGGCGGGAAGCAAAGAGGCATTCATCAGGAGGATCAAAGAAAAAGCAGATGCGATAAAGGAAGGCGAATGGATCTTAAATGGGAACTGGGATCATCAGCAGTTCGAATCCCCGTTATTGCCCCGGAAGGAGTGGATCGATCCTGTTACTCGCAATAATCCAGTCTGTGTAAACCGTCATGACGGCCATATGGTCTTGCTTAACAGCCTGGCTCTGAAAATGTGTGGTATTTCAAATGCAACATCCGATCCTCCCGGCGGCGAGATCGTGAGAGATCCTCAGAATGGGGAACCGACCGGGATTCTGATCGATGCCGCTATCCGCTTGGCCGAAAAGCACATCCCTGCACCTTCTTTCGAGGAAAAAGTCAATGCCTGCCGGGCCGCACTGGAACATGCCAGGGCTTGCGGTGTCACCTCTGTTCACGACATGGCCTATTCTTCTCATTTCGAGGTTTACCAGAAACTTCTCGAACAGGATGAATTGACTGCCTGCGTCCGTGTCTATGTCCAGATCCCTCAGGTGGATGATATCGACTTGAAAGAATTCAAGCAATGGGAGAGCAACAGCCTCCTTGTATTCGGAGGTTTAAAAGGATTTGTTGATGGGTCATTGGGTTCATCCTCTGCGCTTTTTTTTGATCCCTATACAGAAAATCCTGACCGCAGCGGTCTGTTGCATGCGCATATGTTTCCCGAAGGTATCATGAAGGAAAGACTGCTGAAGGCTGAGAAACTCAGGCTTCAGGTAGCTGTCCATGCCATCGGGGACAAGGCGAATCATATGATTCTCGATATCTTCCAAGAGATATTTGACTTTTCAGAAGCACGGGACAGGCGCTGGCGGATCGAGCATGCGCAACATCTTATCGCTGAAGATATCGGACGGTTTGGACAGCTGGGCATCATTGCCTCGGTCCAGCCCTTCCATGCCATCGATGATGGAAGATGGGCCGAGAAGATGATCGGGGAGGAAAGGATCCTGTTTGCCTATCCATTCCTGTCGCTTGCTGAGAAAGGAGCTTTGTTGGCTTTCGGTTCTGATTGGACAGTAGCGCCGTTAGATCCGATCCAGGGTATCTATGCAGCGGTGACCCGCCGGACTTTGGACGGACAAAATCCTGAGGGATGGATTCCCGGAGAGAAGATCTCTTTGGTGGATGCCATTAAAGGATATACAATAAATGCTGCATACTCGGAATTTTCCGAACAGCTTAAAGGCTCGCTTGAGATCGGGAAAAAGGCCGATCTTGTCGTGCTGGATAGAAACCTATTCGAGATCCCTCCTGAAGAGATCTCTCGGGCACGCGTGCAAATGACCGTCTTTGATGGACGGATCATATTCCAGAAGGGAAGAAAAAAATCACGGGATTCTGAAGAATCGAATTCCTAGGAAAGAGATGAGTGCAGCTGAAAGACAGAGAGATGCGGTAAAAAGATGATCTATGTAAATGTTCTCGTTCTCTTGGTTTCATTTGTCATCATGTTCAAATGTGCAGATTTTTTCATCCGGGGTGCCAGCGGAATTGCTGAATTATTCAATATCCCCAAGCTTATCGCCGGTATCGTTCTTGTGGGGTTAGCCACAACAGCTCCGGAGTTCGGTGTTTCTGTCATCGCAGCTATCATGGGGCATTCAGAAATAGCCCTTGGGAACGCCATAGGTTCCGTGATAGCAGATGATGGGATCGCTTTGGCCCTGGCGGGGATTGTGGCACCAACGGCGATCCTGGTGAATTGCAGGATCCTCAAGCGCGTCGGAATATTTCTGATCGTTATTGATTTTACGGCTTATTTTCTCGCCAGAAACGGGATGATAAGCCGATGGGAAGGGCTGTTCTTTATCGGAATTCTTGTTCTTTACTTTATTGTGCTTGCCAGATTCAGATCTTTTTTTGGAGTTGAAGGAGATACACCGCAGCCTGATATTGGAGACAGAAGCGCATCCCGCATGAATAAGCTTAAGAAACCCCTTTTACTGTTTCTCATCGGATTGATCGGAGTCATCGTATCGAGCCGTTTTGGTGTTATATGGGCGGCGCTCCGTATCGCCGAACATTTCGAAGTGTCCCAGACCATCATTGGATTGACTGTCATTGCCATCGGAACATCTCTTCCGGAAATAAGCACATGCATAACCGCAGCCTTAAAGGGAGAAGGAGAACTTGCTGTGGGCGATATCCTTGGAGCGGATATTTTAAATGTCTTATGGATCATAGGCGCAGCCGCCATCGCTAATCCTATTCAGGTCGAGGTGGATGTGATCAATTTTACTTTTCCTTTTATGATCCTGGTGGTTGTCGTCATGCTGGTGAGCCTGCGGGTCGGATGCCGGTTGACAAAAGCCAAAGGTTTTCTTCTGCTATTTTTATATGTTCTTTATTTTTTCCTGACTATAAAATTCTTTATGTGAATTTATCCGGATCCAACGGGATAAATCTGTTTCAAAGATCATTCTGTTTTGGTATCATATGTCCCTTTCTTCATGGAGGATGAGATGAATATCGGCGTCATAAATGAAGGATGCAAGATTGAAAACAGGGCAGGCTTGACTCCCGGAAGTGTGTCTTATCTCGTTGAGAAAAGCCACAAGATCTATGTACAAGCTGGGGCTGGATTAAAAGCAGGCTATTCCAATGAAGAATATGCCGAGCAGGGTGCAGACATTGTCTTCACAAAAGAGGAGGTGTTCGGACGGAGCGATGCGGTGCTCAATATCTGTCCTCTTAATGAGGAGGAATGCGGGCTGGTCAAAAAAGACCAGATCCTGATCGGATTCCATCATCTCGCCGTTTCTCCGAAAGAGGTCGTTGTAAAACTTCTGAAAAAGAACGTGACCATTCTTGGATACGAGATCTTTCAAGAAAAGAATGGAGTCCTTCCCTTTATCGAAAGTCTGAGCGAGATTGCAGGGCAGATGTGTCTGTTCATCTCCGGACAATATCTTCAGACAAGCCAGGGAGGGAGAGGAATTGTCATCGGCGGAGTTGTCAGTGTGCCTCCTGCAACTGCTGTGGTTATCGGAAGCGGTGTCTTGGCCAGAAGCGCGGTGAAAGCACTTCTGGGAGCCGGTGCCCATACGATCGCCCTGGGAAGGAACATGGAAAACCTCAGGAATTTAGAAGAAATGACATCTGGACGCCTGATCACTCTCATGGCCAGCAAGTACAATCTTTCCAGGATCTCCAAGATTGCAGATATTTTGATCGGCGCCGTTCTTGAACCAGGAGAAAGAGCACCGATATATATTACTCGCGAGATGGTTAAATCCATGCGAAAAGGTTCTTTGATCATTGACTTGGCCATCGACCAGGGTGGCTGCATTGAAACCAGCCGCTTGACCTCACTTGAACATCCCTGTTTTGTCGAAAATGGAGTGATGCATTACTGTGTCCCGAATATCACCGCATCGGTAAGCAGGACATCCACTAAAGTGTTGTCGAACATGGTCTCTCCTTTCTTAGTTGAGATAGGAGAAAAAGGCATCAGAAAAGCTCTGAAGATGAATTCGACTTTATCCTGTGGATTGTATGCCTATAAAGGAAATATTGTAAAAAAACACATTGCTGAGAGATTCGATCTCCCTCATAAGAGTTTATCGTCCTCTCTCTGAAAGAACATGAAGTGATGGAGAAAAAACTTAAGAAATTTCGGGCAAATCAACAAAACCTTATTCATATTCTACATGATGTTCAAGAAGAGGCTGGGTATATTTCACCCGAAGCAATATCTGATATTGCCGGCCATTTAAAGATTTCAGAGAGTGAGATCTATGGTGTTCTCACCTTTTATAAAGCATTCAGTTTAGAGCCTCGAGGCAAACACCAGGTCACCATCTGCATGGGGACCGCCTGTCATGTTCGGGGAGCCCCGGCGATCTTGGATGAATTCGAAAGACGCCTGGGTATCCGTTCCGGGGAAACAAGCGAAGACAAGGAGTATACCCTCGAAACTGTCAATTGTGTCGGAGCATGCGCTTTAGGGCCAATTGCTATTGCTGATGGAGAATACCAGGGTCAACTCAAAACGAAAGATGTGGAGAAGATACTCGAAAAGATCAAATCTGAAAAAAAGGATTGAACAAGAAGAATGAGCAAAATGGACGTTCATACATTGGAAGAATTCCGAGCAGAGATTAAAGATGAATATAAACATTCGAAGACCGTCATAACCATATGCGGGGGAACTGGCTGTCATGCCTATGGTTGCTTGAAACTTTCACGGGCATTTAAAGAGGAGATCGATACAAGAGCTATGGGTGACAAGGTGGAAGTGAAAACAACAGGTTGTCACGGTTTTTGCGAGAGAGGTCCGATCGTAGTTATTCAACCGGAAGGGGCTTTTTACCAGAGAGTCAAGATCGATGACATCGATGAGATCCTCGAGGAAACAATTCTCGGGAAGAAAGTCATAGAAAGACTTCTGTATGAAGATCCCAAAACCGGAGAAAGGATCTTAAAGGAAAAAGAGGTCCCATTTTATTCGCGTCAGGAACGTATCATATTTGGGAACAATGGATTTATCGATCCGACCGAGATTCGGGATTATATTGCTCTCGACGGGTATAAGAGCTTGGCAAATGTTCTGTTTGATATGACTTCTGAAGAGGTCATTGCAGAGATCAACCGATCGGGATTGAGAGGCCGGGGCGGTGCAGGATTCCCGACAGGAAAAAAATGGGAAATATGCAGGAATTATACATCGAATGAGAAGTTTATCATCTGCAATGCCGATGAGGGGGATCCGGGAGCATACATGGACCGCAGTCTTCTTGAAGGAAACCCACACAGCGTTATCGAAGGCATGATCATTGGGGCATACGCGATAGGAGCGACAGAAGGGTATATCTATGTCAGAATGGAGTATCCCCTGGCAGTGGAAAATGTCACCCTGGCGCTGGAACAGGCAAGGCAGATAGGAGTCCTGGGAGATTCCATTTTAGGATCTGAATTCAGCTTTGATATCCATATCTTCAAGGGCGCCGGAGCCTTTGTTTCGGGAGAAGAAACATCTTTGATGGCTTCGATCGAAGGAAGACGTGCTTTCCCCCAACAGAAACCTCCTTTTCCGGCAGAATGCGGACTATGGGAAAAACCAACGAATATAAATAATGTTGAAACGTGGGCGAATATCCCTCTGATCCTGAACAAAGGGGCTGACTGGTATTCCAGCATTGGGACCCAAAAAAGCAAAGGGACTAAGATTTTTTCTCTTGTCGGCAAGATCAACAACACTGGATTGGTCGAAGTGCCTATGGGAATGACTCTGAAAGAGATCATTCAAGATATCGGAGGCGGTATTAAAGACGGGAAAAAGTTCAAAGCGGTCCAAACAGGAGGCCCGTCAGGAGGATGTATCCCGGCGGAGATGCTCGATCTTCCAATCGATTTTGACACATTGACCAAAGCTGGATCAATGATGGGTTCGGGCGGAATGATCGTCATGGATGAGGACAATTGCATGGTCGATGTGGCCCGGTATTTCCTAAACTTCACCCAGGAAGAATCTTGCGGGAAGTGTGTGCCTTGCCGGATTGGAACAAAGCAGCTGGTGGATATCCTTACCAGGATCACAGAGGGCAAAGCTGACGACTCTGATATCAAGAAACTCCAGGATCTGGCAGAGACCATCAAAAAGGGCTCGCTCTGTGGATTGGGACAGACTGCTCCCAATCCTGTTCTCACCACACTCAAGTATTTTAGGGAAGAATACGAAGCGCATATCCATGACAGGAGCTGTCCGGCTTTATCCTGTAAGGAGTTGATCGTTTATCACATCGAACCGGATAAATGTGTGGGCTGCCTGCTGTGTCTTAAGGGATGTCCTGTAGATGCGATTTCCGGCGAACGAAAGAAAGTCCATGTCATCCATCAAAATGAGTGCATCAAGTGCGGTGCTTGTTTGGAAGTCTGCCCTCCCAAAGTCAGTGCTGTGATGAAATACACCGGCAAGAAAAGGGATAAAATATTAAAAGAATCTTCAGCGAAAAGAGTCCAAAAATGAAAGTCATACTTGATGAGAAACAGATAGAAGTCGAAGAAAGAAAAACAATCCTGGAGATTGCCAAAGAAAACGGTATATTCATTCCATCTCTATGCGATCACTCTCAGATCAAACCTTTCAGCGGGTGCCGCCTCTGTTTGGTGGAGGTGAAGGGATTAAAGGGATATATTCCTTCGTGCAGCATTTATGCTGAAGAAGGAATGGAGGTCATCACGAATTCCCCAGGACTGATAAAGATCAAAAAAAAGATTCTGGAGCTCATTCTCTCCGAACATCCAAGCGCATGTCTCATCTGTGAGGAAAAACACAACTGCGATGATTATAAATCGACGATTCGAAAGGTTGGCGAGACCACAGGATGTGTCCTTTGTGCGAACAATGGTTCATGCGAGCTCCAGGATATCGTTGAAGCTTTGGACGTTAAGAGTATACATTTTCCGGCTGTGTACCGCGATTTTGAAGTGCATAAAAACGATCCTTTTTTCGATCGAAACTACAATATGTGCATTCTTTGCGGGCGTTGCGTACGGGTTTGCCATGAGCTGAGAGGGGCTTCAGCCATCACCTTTACTTACAGGGGATCTGAGTCGGTCATCGGGACTGTTCTTGACAAACCTCTGCTCGATGCAGGCTGCCAGTTCTGCGGAGCTTGTGTGGATGTCTGTCCGACAGGAGCGCTTTTGGAGCGGTCTGCGAAGTATCTCGGTGCGCCGGAGCAGAGAAAAAAAACTATCTGTCCATTGTGCAGCATGGGATGTGAATTGACGGTGTCCATGAGGAATGGGAAGATTTTGAGCACCCAGCCCTCTGTTGATGGTCCCGTAAATCACGGTCAGGGTTGTGTCAAGGGGCGTTTTATCCTACGAGATGTGGTGAAGAGTGAAAAGAGGATAAGCAGTCCTATGGTCCGTAAGAACGGGTATTTGGTTGAGGTGGATTGGAAAGAAGCCCTGGAGTTCGTCGCAAAAAAGATAAAAGGGTATACAGCAAAAGAAATCGGCATGGTGGTTTCGCCTCAAACCTCATGCGAGGATCTTTATGTCTCTCAAAAATTCGGCCAGGAAGTTTTGAAGACAAAGAATCTCACCACCTCGATCTCATCCAGCCTGTATTCTGGCATGTTGGAAACACTGGAAGAGGCGGGGACTGCATCGAATTTGAATTATTGCATTGAGGATATTTCGAATTCGGACACCATCTTCCTGATCAACGAAGATCCTGTTGTTACACAGCCGATCATCTGGCTCGAGGTATTAAAAGCAGTCCGCCGAGGCGCCAGGCTGGTTGTAATAAGTCCGAAACCCCTTATGACCGAGCGTTTTGCCCATATTGTGCTCCGAATAAAACCTGGTTCCGAATGGCTTGTCTTTACTTTCTTATCCAAATTCTTGATGGATAACAGCGTTGGTCTTGAGTCTATGGATATCCTAGGATTGGAGGAGATCGAAAAATCCCTGGAATCATTCCAGATCAGCGATATCATCGATAAGACCGATCTTGAAGATACAGAGGGGATTAAAAAAGCCGCTAACTATCTACTTGGTGCAGAATCCTGTGCATTCTTGTTCGGGTTGGATTCTGTCCTCACCAAAACCGGAGAAAAAAACATTTCATCTCTCTGGAACTTGAGCCTGCTGACCGGAGCAGAGTTGTTTCCTCTTTCCCTCGAGAGTAATCTCAGAGGACTTCATGCCATATGGGGCAAAGAGTGGAGAGCATGGGAGCAGGTGATCGCTGACTTTTCCCGAGGCAACATCAAAGCTCTGTACGCTGTCGGCCCGGTTGCTCTTCCGCAGGATTCCAAACCGGAATTCCTTGTGTGTCAAGACACGCATATGAACGAATATATGGAACAGGCAAATGCCGTTTTTCCGGTATTGACGACTCTAGAGAGAGAGGGCGTATTGGTCAACACAGAGGGAAGAATCCAGGCATTCGATCCTGTTATCGAGCCAAGAAACCAGGGTGAACCGGATTGGTGGGTCCTGGTCCAATTGGCGAAGAAGATGGGTGCGAAACCGCTTCTTTTTAAATCTTCTTCGGATATCTTAAAAGATATCACCAAAAAAGTGCCTGCTTTTTCAGGAATCGACCTGGCCGCGGCAAAAAAGAAAAAACCGCTGTTTCTCTTTGAAAAAAATGACCAGAAAATGAAGATGATCCCTCTGAATGGTGTGCAGACTTCCAGGAGGGATGGTGACCCCTATCCATTCACACTTCTGGCCCATTACAGCCTGGATTTCTATAGAAACAACACGCTTGCTGAAGAGAGTAAAGGTCTAGAGCTTTTCAGGAATCCGATGTGGGTCATGATCTCAAAAAAGGATGCGAAAAAATTAGGATTAGATGATGGAGATGATGTGAAGATCCATTCTCGTGCAGGAATGGTTAAGGGAATTTCTCATATATCAGATTCTGTTCCAGAGGGAATCCTGCTGGTCGAGTTGATATGGAGCCAGCAAGGAGATTATTCCACTTCCAATCTCCTTTTTCCTAAGAAAGACGCAGTTCGTTCAGATCTTCATATTCCTGTAAAAATTGAAAGAGGAGAATGATGCCAAAAGTCGTAAAAAGAGAACGTCTTGTTCCAAATATCCACAGCATCGAGATCGAAGCTCCCAATGTCGCAAAAAAATGCCAGCCTGGTCAATTCGTTATCCTGATGCCAGATGAACGAGGAGAAAGGATCCCCTTGACCATCGCGGATTGGGACTCCGAGAAAGGAACTGTGACAGCTGTATTTCTCGTAGTCGGAACATCCACACATAAATTATCCCTTCTTAAAGAGGGACAGGAGATACCTGTTTTTGTGGGGCCGCTCGGAAAGCCGACCGAGATCGGCAAATTCGGCACGGTTGTCTGTGCAGGAGGATGTTTTGGGATCGGGGCCATCTTCCCGGTTGTCAGGGCATTAAAATTAGCTGGAAACAAAGTGATCACCCTTATGGATGTCAAGGCGAACTATCTTCTTTACTGGGAAGAAAAACTTAAAGAGTTCAGTGATCAATTCCGTGTGGCCTCCCGGGACGATTTCTATAACTGCAAGGATTATATACCTGCCGTCCTTAAGGCAGTCGTGAAAGAGGAGAACCAGATCGACCGGGTTTATAGCATTGGGTGCACGTATTTGATGTACACCTGCGCTGAAGCAACCCGGCAAAAGAAAATCAAAACTTTGGTGAGTCTTAATCCAGTTATGGTTGATGGAACAGGGATGTGCGGTGCTTGCAGGGTGACAGTCAACGGCGAGACCAAATTTGCCTGTGTGGATGGGCCTGATTTTGACGGCCATGCAGTAGATTGGGAAGAACTTTTTTCACGGAGAAAATCTTATTTTGACGATGAGATCGAATCCCTCTGCGATTGGGAGAGGAAGAATTTTCCATAATTATGAAAGAATAAACGATGAGCGAAGACAAAAAGGGATTGCCACCTGAGCTAAAAGCTAAATTCAAAGTAGAATTCAACAAGGAATGGCGGAAGGAACTCAGAAAGTCCATCTCTGCTAAGGAGAGAATGAAGTTAGACCGGCAGAAAATGCCGGAAAGGTCTGCAAAGATACGCAAGGCGGATTTTGATGAAGTCAATATCGGGCTGGATGGCGAAGCGGCAAAAAAAGAGGCAATAAGATGTCTTGACTGTGCCATTCCCCAGTGTGTTATGGGTTGTCCTGTCAGGATCGATATCCCTGGTTTCATCAAACTGATCGAGAAAGGGGATTTTGCCGGGAGTGCCAGAAAACTGAAAGAGACAAACACCCTGCCAGCCATCTGCGGGCGGGTCTGTCCTCAGGAAACACAATGCGAGGATGTTTGCAATTTAAAGAAAGCGACCGGAGTTCCTGTTGCCATTGGGAACCTGGAGAGATTTGCCTCTGACTATGAACGGGATAAAGCAGAGGTCTATATACCGAAAGCAGCGCCTTCAACCGGGCATAAAGCGGCGATTATCGGAGCGGGTCCGGCAGGCTTAACCGTTGCCGGTGAATTGATAAAAAAAGGCCATCAGGTAACAGTCTTTGAAGCGCTTCATGTTGCCGGCGGGGTTCTTGCCTATGGAATCCCGGAATTTAGGCTTCCTAAGAAAATTCTTCAAGCAGAAGTGGATTATCTGGTCGATCTCGGTGTGGAGATTAAAATGAACTTCGTGGTGGGATTGACGGCCACCATAGAAGACTTAAAAAATCAAGGATATGAAGTCTTTTTTGTCGGTTCGGGTGCTGGACTGCCGAATTTTATGCGCATTCCAGGGGAAAACCTGAACGGGATTTATTCAGCCAATGAATATCTAACACGCGTCAATCTCATGTGCGCTTATGATTTTCCAGAATACGACACTCCCGTTTTCAAGGGGAAAAGAGTCGCGGTTATGGGAGGCGGGAATGTGGCCATGGATTCTGTGCGCATCGCGAAGAGATTGGGAGCTGAATTTGCGGTCATCGTGTACCGCCGGTCGCGGATCGAGATGCCTGCCCGAGTAGAGGAAGTGAAACATGCGGAAGAAGAAGGGATCGAGTTTCAATTTTTAACCACTCCCATCCGCTATATCGGTGATGAGAAGAACCATATAAAGGCCATGGAATGCCTGAAGATGAAATTGGGAGAGCCTGATTCTTCAGGAAGACGACGGCCTGTTCCCATCGAAGGCTCGGAATACATCATGGATATTGATTTAGCCGTTGTCGCCATTGGACAGAGTCCAAATCCTCTCATCCCTCAGACGACGCCTGGTCTCGACGTGGGGAAATGGGGAAATATCGAGGTAGATTGGGAAACCATGAAAACAAACATGGACGGCATTTATGCGGGTGGTGACATTATCCGAGGCGGAGCCACTGTCATCCTTGCCATGGGAGACGGCCGGATAGCTGCGGCAGAAATGGACAAATATCTCTCAACACTAAAGAAGAAATAGCATCAGGATATAAAAGGGGCATATTCCGGATGGAGGAATAAAATGAGTTGGGTTGAAGATTACAAGAAGAAGTTGATATCCGCTGAAGATGCGGTTTCAGAGATAAAAAGCGGTGACCGGGTATACATCAGCGGCAATGCGGCTACGCCGTTCATGCTGACCAGGGCTCTTGCCAAGAGGAAGAACGAGATTGAAGATGTTGAGCTTGTCCATGTCCTTCTATTAGGGGATGACCCCCTCTCTAAACCGGAGATGGAAGGGCATTTCCGTCACAATTCCTTGTTTGTGGGCCCAGCGGATAGACAGGCTATCAATGAGGGCAGAGCGGATTATATTCCCATTTTTTTGCACCAGATCCCGAACCTGTTTTATTCAGCGCAAATGCCTTTGGATATCGCCATACTTCATCTCTCTCCTCCCGATGAGCACGGATTTATGAGTTATGGAGTCGAAGTATTAGCCTCAAAAGCAGCAGCAGAGACGGCCAAAATGGTCATCGCTCAGGTCAATGAAAAGATGCCTCGGATCTTAGGGGACAGCTTCATTCATGTCTCCCGGGTAGATAAGATCGTTGAGATGTCCGAAGATCTTCCGCAACTCGAGAAAAAACCCTTCAGTGAAGTAGAGAAAAAGATCGGGGAACACATCGCGGGGCTTATCGATGATGGAAGCACGCTGCAGCTTGGAATCGGAGGGATCCCTGATGCCGTTCTCGCTGCTTTGAAAGAGAGAAAAGACCTTGGTGTACACACTGAGATGGTTTCCGACGGAGTAATGGAGGCCATCGAGAACGGCATTATCACAGGTGCAAAAAAGTCTTTCCATCCCAACAAGGTCATCCTGACCTTCATACTGGGATCCAAAAAATTATATGAATTCGCACATAACAATCCTATTTTCGAAGCACATCCTACCGATTATACCAATCATCCTTTCAATGTTTCCCGCAATGACAATATGATCGCTATTAATTCCGCGATTGAGGTGGATCTCACCGGCCAGGTGTGTTCTGATTCCATCGGTGTGTATATTTACAGTGGATTCGGTGGCCAAGTTGATTTCATCCGGGGAGCGGCTCATTCCAAAGGAGGCAAACCAATTATAGCTCTGCCGTCATCAGCAAAAGGAGGAGAATTGTCCAGGATCGTTCCCTGTTTGAAAAAAGGAGCTGGAGTGGTCACCACTCGAGCGGATGTGAAGTACCTTGTCACAGAATACGGAGTCGCCAATCTCCATGGAAAGAATTTACATGAGAGAACAAAGGCTTTGATCGATATCGCACATCCTGATTTCAGGCAAGATCTGATTAAAGAAGCCAAGCAGAGGAAACTGATACATTAAGAGGACCGGACGGTCAATGCGCCAAGAAGAGTTGTTTGAATCCGAAAGAGGGCATATCGGAACAGACGAATCCGGAAAAGGGGATTATTTCGGCCCGTTAGTGGTTGCAGGAGTTTTTCTGCCTGAAAAACAAAAGGAAGTTTTTACGGAATTGGGGATCAGGGACAGCAAGCGAATCTCTGACAATAGGATAAGAGAATTATCCGAAATTATCCAAAATGGGTATGTCCATTCCATCGTCGCTATCGGGCCCGAGAAATACAACCAGCTTTACTCGCAATTCAGAAACCTGAACCGGCTGCTTGCCTGGGCCCATTCTCGCGTTATTGAGAATATATTGGAAGAGGTTCCTTGCAAACTGGCAATAACGGATCAATTCGGAGATAAGCTCTATATAACCAATGCATTGATGAAGAAGGGAAAAAACATCGAGCTTATCCAAAGACCAAAAGCTGAAGAGGACTTGGCTGTTGCGGCTGCATCCATCCTGGCGCGTTCAGAATTTCTCAGGCGCTTATATTTCCTGTCTCAAGATGCTGGCCTGGATCTTCCCAAAGGAGCCTCTCCTATGGTTGAAGAAGCAGGCAAGAAACTTGTCCAAAACAGCGGCTCGGCTGTCCTAGAACGGTTTGCGAAGGTTCACTTCAAGACGACAAAAAAGATCCAGGGATTGATCAAAAACGAAAATCCGTAATGATTTGAGCATGAAAACCCGCCGCCTCTATTTTGATGATGCCTATATGCTCGAGTTTTCCGCCAAAGTGGAGAATGATTCGCAATATGAGGGGAAACCGGCAGTGGTTTTAGACCAGACCTGTTTTTATCCGGAATCCGGGGGGCAGCCTTCAGACAGAGGCCGGATTAACGGGATCGATGTTGTGGATGTGATCGACGGGGAGGAGATCATCCATGTTCTCAGTGATCCCCTCGATACCGAGAAAGCCGAAGGCCGCGTGAATGGGCAGGTGCGCATGGATCACATGCAGCAGCATGCCGGACAGCATATCCTCTCCCAGTGTTTCCTTAAGATCCTGGATGCCCGAACCACATCCTTTCATCTGGGAGCTCTGACTTCCACAGTCGAGATGGATCTCAGAGATATTTCTGAGAAGGAAGTCCTCAACATTGAGAAGAGGGCCAATGAGATCGTCATCGAGAACAGGGATATCAAAACGTACTTTGTCGAAGAGGACGGGCTAGATGCTGTCCCATTGAGGAAGCCCCCTCATAAAAAAGGACGGATCCGTGTGGTAGAGATCGAAGGATTTGATTTCACCGCTTGCGGAGGCACTCATCCTCGAAAAACAGGAGAAGTAGGGCTGATTAAAATTCTTAAATGGGAACGGATCCGGAACAATATTCGTTTTGAGTTTGCGTGCGGATGGAGAGCATTTAACGATTATGTACAGAAGCACAGCCACATGCGCTGCCTGTCAAAAGCTCTGACGGCAAAAGAGGATGAGGTCGTTTCGATCTTCGAAAAAATGCAGTGTGAGTTGAAGTCGGAGAAGCGGAATAACAGAAAGCTTCGGGAGGCAGTCATTCAATTCGAAGCCGATCTTTTAATCCGAGAAGATGAGGGATCCATTATCCAGCGTATATTCAAGGATAGATCTGCGGAAGACCTCCGGCTTCTTGTCTCGAATGTTATCAGAAAAGGAGATTACTGCGCACTTTTCGGGTCGATCGATAAGGAACGGGTTTCGGTTGTGCTCGGCCGGTCAGATGCATTAGATGTGGATCTAAGAGAATTGGTGCCCGTCATTTCTCTGTTGATCTCAGGAAAAGGGGGTGGACAGCCGTCGCTTGTCCAGATGACAGGGGAAAAGGGGAAAGCCCTTGAAAAAGCGCTGGAACAGGCAAGAACTTTTGTGCTGGATGCACTGAGCGGCAATAAGTCCTCATAAAGAGAATTATTCGTACCGAAGACTCTCGATAGGATCCATTCTGGCTGCTTTCTGGGCCGGGAAGATCCCGAAGAACAGCCCTACCGAAACGGAAACGAAAAATCCGAGAATCACCGACCACAGGGTGACAGATGTGGGAAGCGGTGTGGCTGCTTTTACCAGAAAGGCAATGCCGAATCCGACAATAATACCGTTCAAGCCGCCTAATCCGGTTAGGAAGACAGCCTCGATAAGAAACTGTTTCAATATATCTCCAGACCGGGCGCCGATCGCCTTCCGGATCCCGATCTCCCTGGTTCTTTCCTTGACAGAGACGAGCATGATATTCATCACTCCAATGCCTCCCACCAGGAGGCCGATGGAAGAGATGACGATCATCACGACATACACAGCACCTGTGATCTGGTTGTAAAGATCGAGAAGAGTGTCCTGGGTGAATATGGCAAAGTCGTGAGGCTGATCGTATGGAACGTTGCGTCTTTGCCTGAGGACATTGATGATCTGGTCAATGGTTTCATGGAGGTAGCCGTGTTTTGCGGGGATGGTGAGGATCTCGAGGTTTTCGGGATCATACGGAAAATATTTCATGAGAGTGGTAATGGGGATCCCGACAAAATTATCCTGGCTTTGCCCGAAAATGCTGCCTCTTTCCGCCAGAACTCCGATGACCCGGAACTTCTCCGGCCCGATCCTGATCTCTTTCTGGATCGGATCGGTATGGGGAAATAGAGTCTCTGCGATCTCAGATCCCAGCACGCAGACCTTGGCGGTATGCGTGATATCGGATTCGGTGAAAGCCCGTCCTTGTGTTGGTAAATAGATAGAGATGACCTGGGGCCACTTCTCGTTCATTCCTATGATCACATGGTCCTGCACTTTTGTGTTCTGGTATTTGACGGGGATGAATTCGAAGATATCGGCTATGATATCCACAGCGACCGCTTTGACGAGGGGACATTCCTTCTCGATGGCTTCTGCGTCTTCAAGTGTCAGGTCTTTGCGCTGCCGTTCTTCCTCTGTCCGTTCCCCCATTTGGACGGCATCATACTTCTGGATCTGGATGATATCCGATCCCACGGATTCGAGCTCAGCCAGTATCGAGCGGTTCAATCCCTGGATGATGGACACCATTCCAATGACCGTCATGACTCCGATGGTGATACCCAGCAGCGTTAAAAAAGATCGGAGCTTGTGAGCCCTGATGGAGTCGAGGGCCATTTGAAAGATCTCTTTGATAATTCCCAGTCTCATTACTTTGACCTCAATGCTTCAATAGGATCGAGTTTGGCCGCTTTGCTGGCTGGATAAAGTCCGAAAAAGATTCCGACTGATGTAGAAACAGCGATGGCGATGACAACCGAAGTGGGATCAAGCGTGGATGGGATGGAAGTGGCTACAGATACGATCTTGGCGATAAGGAAGCCGATCAATATACCGATAAGCCCGCCCACTGTAGATAGAGTGGCGGATTCGATCAAGAACTGAAAAAGGATGTCTGAGCGTCGGGCGCCGACCGCCATCCGGATTCCGATCTCGCTTATCCTTTCCGTGACAGTGACCAGCATGATGTTCATGACAACGATTCCTCCTACAAGAAGGGCGATGGCGGAAATAGCGATCATGGCGAAATAAATGCCGGTTGTGACGGATTTATAGAAATCGATGAAGGTCTCCGATGTCCGGAATGAAAAATCATCAGGATCATTGAAAGACAGATGCCGTTTTGACCTGAGGATCGTCCGTACTTCATCCTGAGCCAGTGCCATTTGTTCCTGGGACAGGGTGTGAATATTGATGTTGATACTTCTCCGGGAGCCATATATCTTATTAAATGTGAAGATCGGAATCCGAACATAGTTATCCTGGCTCATTCCCAGAATTTTTCCTTTTTCTTTCCCGATCCCGATAACTCGGAAATTATTTGTGCCCACTTTTATCCATTTTCCCAGCGGATCCACATGCGGGAAAAGCTTGTCTTTCACTTCAGTCCCGATCGTGCAGATGAATCGCGAGTGGTCTTCCTCTTCCCTCTGAATATGCCGACCATGTTCCAGTTCTTCAACGGTACCGATCATGTGATCGAGATAGGTGATCCCTCTGACTTCAACATTTTTTAAAGACTCACTGCCGTATTTGACAGTCCGGGATGTGCTTACCGATGCTCCCACAAGCTCGCATTCCTGGCACTTCTTGCGTAGAAGGGTCATGTCCTCCAAAAGAAGGTTTTTTCTTTTCATCTGCTTCCGGTATTCACTTAGAGATCCTGCTCCGAAAGTGAATTTTGTTACCGTGAAATCATTGGCTCCGTAAAAAGACATCTTTGTGTAAACATAATCGTTGAGTCCTTGAATGATGGAGACGACCGCGATGATCGTCAGCACTCCGATGATGATCCCTAGGAGAGTGAGGAAGGTTCTGAGCCTGCTCGACCAGAGAGATTGAAGAGCCAGGGTTATGGATTCGGTTACAGATATTCTTTTCATCTCGTGTTCAACTCGTCTGTCTGAAACTCCATTATATATGATACGGGAGAATTACGAAAAGGTTTTCCTGGCAAAGAGAAAAACGCCGGTCTTCAGCCTGTTCTTTCTATAAAATATGTCGATCCATCCTGCAAAAGAAAAAATGGGAGCGTTTTCGTTAGATATCAGCAAGATCCAGGATTGGACTTTTTTTGGGTATATTCATATCATTTTTATAGCGGTATCTTTTCCCATACGGACATTGATCCCTCCGAGCTTTGATCCCTGAATAAGCCGCGTCTGGTAAAATGACAAAAAAAATGATGCAATCCCTGGTGTTATCAAAGGGCCGGCTGCAGTTTAAGGAGATAGAAGTTCCCACGCTTTCTGTGGGAGAGGTTCTTCTCAAAGTGATCAAGGCAGGGATCTGCCAGACCGATATTGAACTGACAAAGGGATATATGGATTTCAATGGAGTTATAGGACACGAATTTGTCGGCAGGGTCGTTGAATCGGGGCGTAAAGACCTGCTGGGGAAAAGAGTTGTGGCGGAGATCAATTGCGCCTGCGGGGAATGCGCCTCCTGTATTAGAGGAAACAAGAATCATTGCCTTCACCGGACGGTTCTCGGGATCCTGAATAAACCTGGGATTTTTTCGGAGTATGCTGCTCTTCCCATGGAAAATCTTCATATTGTTCCGGAAAGTATATCCGATACGGCCGCTGTTTTTATCGAGCCGCTGGCTGCTGCTCTGAGGATCCCCCAGCAGATCCGGGTAGAAGACAAGGAGCGCGTGCTGGTCATGGGGGATGGGAAATTGGGTTTGCTGGTTGCACAGGTGATGAAGCTTCATTCAAAATTTGTCTGGTGTTCTGGAAGACATAAAAGAAACCTCTCTCTTCTGAAGGGCAAAGGCATCCAGATTTGGGACGAAAAGGATGAGGGGGGATCCCAAAACTTTAACTTGATCGTGGACGCAACCGGAAATCCGGAAAGCCTGGCTCAGGCTCTTCAACGGCTGAGCCCTCAAGGGCGATTGGTCCTGAAAAGCACATATCACGGGGATCATGGATTGGATATCTCCAAGATAGTTGTGGATGAGTTCCATATAATCGGTTCCCGGTGCGGGCCTTTCTCCGATGCGATTGAAATTCTGAAACACAAGACGATCGATGTCGAGGAATTAGTAGATGGGGATTATCCCCTTTCATGTGGAATAGAAGCCTTCTCTTTTGCCAAAAAACCTGGCGTGATCAAAGTCTTGATCACTCCTTGATCTGGGAGCCTCGCATTCCTGTGGTAAAGACCTGGAATTTTCTTTCTTTCTTTCATAAAATAAAAAATAGGATATGTGCAGATGAAAGAGAAAAAAGACCCAGAATCGGTTTTAGCGCCATGCCTCTATTTCCTCGAAAAGGGCAAGGGGAACACACAAAATACCCTGAATGCTGTAAAGAAGAGAGCGGATGAAATCGGTGTGAGAGATATAGTCGTTGCCACTACCTCTGGCAAGACAGGATTGCTTGCAGCAGAGTTGTTATCAGGGCGGAATGTAATTGTCGTCACCCACTCCACCGGTTTTAGCCGTCCCGACCATCAGGAACTGGATCCAGAGTTCAAGAGCCATATTGAAAAGGCTGGGGCAAGGATTCTGACTTGCCAGCATGCTTTTGGGGGAGTTGGCCGTGCGGTCAGAAAAAAGCTTGGTACGTATGAGCTCGAAGAGATCATTGCATACACCTTAAGGATTTTCGGGGAAGGGACCAAAGTGGCGGTTGAGGTGGCTCTTATGGCGGCAGATGCCGGTCTCATCTCCACCACGGATGCCTGTATTTCCGTTGGGGGAACAACAGAAGGAGTGGACACAGCAATTCTTCTCAAACCTGCCCATGCGCAGAATTTTTTTGATATGAAAATCATGGAGTTCCTGGCAAAACCTAGGATGCCTTAGGATCAGATAATGAACAAGACCGTAAGTCCTATCCCAATAGTTGATTGATCTGATGGCCAGAAAGAGGAGACAAATCATGAAAAAAGCCGTCTTGATTCTGACGGCAGCGTTCATGCTGCTGATCGCTTCAACGAAGGGATATTCACAGGGAGGATTTTTTCTAGGGGCTCAAGCTGGTTTATCTGCACAAAAACCGGCATTGTGGAATGTCGAATTCAACACGGATACCACTTTTCTCTATGGCATCCGGATTGGGATAAAATTTATGATGGTCTCTGCAGAAGTGAACTATTTTCAAGCCTCCCATAATTTAGAGTTAAAGGAACTTGTTGTTTTTGATTGGGGAGAGCGCGAGGTGGATTATAACTATCTGGGGATCAATTTTAAATATTTTTTCCCCTTGCTGGTTTTTCATCCCTACATTACCCTGGGATATGGATTTTATACCGCGGACATCTGGATGATCGACAAGGACACAGAGAAGGGTTTGAATGCCGGAGTCGGAGTCGAGATCCATTTAGGCGACAAGTTCTCTCTTATAGGAGAGGGAAAATACCAGCATGTCAAACTCGACATTGCCAGAAGAGAACTGGGACTGGGAAATTTTTCTCTTCATATGGGTTTCAATGTCTATTTTTAAGGATCTATCGTATTTTGTCTGATCGGATCATCTTTCTAAAAAAAAACTGTTGATTCTATGAAAATCAGATTAAATAAATTTTTAAGCCAGTCTGGGATTGCCTCCCGAAGAGAAGCGGACCGTTTGATCGAAGAGGGGAGGATCAAGGTCAATGGCTTGGTCGTAACGACTCTGGGCACAAAAATTGAAGTCGAAAGCGATAAGGTCTATGTTGACGGCAAAAGAGTCAAAAAAAAATCACTGTCCATCTGGATAATGATCAACAAACCGGTGGGTTGTATTGTTTCCCTTCGGGACCCGCATCATAGCAATACCATTATGGATCTGCTTCCTGCCTTTGAAACGAGGATTTTCCCTATAGGGAGGCTGGATAAGGAGAGCGAAGGACTTCTTTTATTGACGAATGACGGGGAATTAGCGAACCGGTTGATGCATCCCCGTTTTGAGATAAAAAAGGAATACCAGGTCGAGATCAAAGGGCGCTTCGAACGGACCGGCCTGAAAGGATTAGAAAGGGGCATTGTTCTCGACGGGAGAAAAACAGCTCCAGCGAGGGTCAAACTGGTCACTGTATCTGACAAGAGAACCACTCTCAGAATAGAGATCCATGAAGGTCGAAAAAGAGAGATCCGAAGGATGCTGGCTTCACTCGGTCATAGGGTCATTTCTCTCAAACGTATCCGCTATGCAGGTTTATCCTTGAAAGGACTCAAACCCGGATCCTGGAGGCATCTCTCTCAAAAGGAATATGAGCATTTGAGAAGTCTGGTCGGCCTTAGAAACGGCCTTCCGTCATGATTTCTCTTTTTTTTTCTCGTTTGACTGAGAATATGTTTTCCAGCTTGTTGCCAGGCGTTTGAGTTCTTGGTTGACAAGATAGTTGACAGTTCCTTCCTGGAATGTCCCGTCTTTCTTTCTTTTTCCTGCTTTTATCCCCGTGAGGATCTCTATTCCTTCATCGATGGTCTTGACCGGATAGACATGAAATGTGTTGTCTTCCACTGCTTTGATCACCTTCTTATTGAGCATAAGGTTCTGGACGTTTTGATGAGGGATGATGACGCCTTGAGTCCCTGTCAGGCCTTTCGCCTTGCAGACTTCAAAAAAGCCTTCGATCTTTTCGTTCACTCCTCCTATAGGCTGGATTTCCCCTTTCTGGTTAAGGGAGCCGGTCACGGCGATATCCTGCCGCAGAGGAAGTCCCGAAAGACAGGAAAGGATGGCGTAGACTTCTGTTGAAGAGGCGCTGTCTCCGTCCACTCCCGAATAGGACTGCTCGAAGGCGAGGCTGGCGGAAAGAGAAAAGGGCTTGTCTTGAGCGTATTTTCCACGCAAAAAGCCTCCCAGTATCAAAACCCCTTTGTTATGCGTTCTACCGCTCATGTCAGCTTCTCTTTCGATATTGATAACACCCGCTCTTCCAACAGCAGTGGTGGCAGTAATCCGTGTGGGTTTACCGAAAGATGTCTCCCCCAGGAGGTAAACAGAGAGACCATTCACTTGACCGACCTGCTCTCCTTTGGTGTCGATCATGATGGTTCCTTCCTCTATCATTTCCTGTATCTTGTCTTCAATCAGACTGACGCGATCGAATCTTTCGATCAAGGTTTTCTCTACTTCTTCCGAAGTCACTGTTTTTTTCTTGTTTTTTTTCGCCCAATAAGAAGCTTCTCGAACGACGTCTGCCAGAATATTGAACCGGGTTGAGATCTTTTTCTGTCTTCCCGACAGGCGAATTCCGTACTCGATGACGGATGCAATGCCGCTTTTATCAAATGGGATCAGATTGTCGTCATCGCAGATCTTCTTGATGAAACTCACGTATTCTATAATAGATGTGTCGGTCCTAGGAGTCTCGGAATCGAATTCTGCTTTCACTTTAAATATCTTTTTAAAGTCAAAATCCAGATGATAAAGCTGGTTGTAGAGATGAGAATCTCCAATCATAACCACTTTGACGTTAATCTTGATGGGTTGAGGTTTGAGCCGGCTTGTCGAGATGAGGTAGAGGGAGGAAAAATTTTGGATTTCCAGAGTCTGATTTCTGAGCGTGCGTTTCAATGTCGGCCATACTCCCATTTCGACAAGGGCATCCATAGCATTTATAACCAGGTATCCTCCGTTCGCTTTAAGAAAGGAGCCCTGTTTGATGTGAGTGAAGTCTGTCTGCCACATTCCCCACCGATTAAGCGAGGATTCTATGGCGCCGAAAAGATTCACGTAATTGGGATTCGTTTCCATAACAACCGGAGCTCCCTTGGTTTCGGAATTGTCGATCAGAAGATTGACTCTGTAAGCAAGAAAAGGATCGCCGCTTTCCTTCTGTTCTGCCTCTTTTTTTTGATTTTTGAATAGGTTTATGTTTTTGATCAGATGTTCTTGCACATCGTCCAGGAAACAGGAGAGTGTCTTGATGGGAAACTGTTTTCTTATCTCCCCAACAGCTCCTTTTATGATCGGTGTGATGGATTCTGAATCCCAATCTTTGAGCAAATGATGGGTTTTTTCTTCTATCTCTCTCATATGCTTGAAGACCTCTTCTAATTTGACTGTCAGTTCAGCATATTTCTTTTTAAGCTTATCAAGTTTTTCTTTGGGGAACTTGTTTTTCCGGACAAGAGTTTCTATCTTGTTGAAGGCAGTGGGTTGTCCATCTATGACAGGGATCAGATCCGGCTTGACAAAAAGTCCCAACTGAACTTGCACGACCGAGAAACCCTGTTTCGAAACTTCATTTTCGAACTTCTCCAGGATTTCTTTTTGTATTTTTTGCTGGTTTTCGACAATGCTGTCTCTTTTCTCGGTGTAGTATTTGCTTTTAAGGAGATCCGGGATGTTTACCCTGAGCATTTCAATAAGATGCGTCATGGCATCTCTAAAAGCTCGTCCATCTCCAGCCTGGAGAGTGATAAGAGTCGGTTCATCAGGATTCTTGAAGTTGTACACATAGATAATATCGTCGGGTGTTTTTTCCTCTTTTTCCAGCCGTTCTAGGAGTTGCTTTATGGTGGTCGTCCGCCCTGTACCGACCATCCCTGTGATGAAGATATTATAACCAAGACTTTTTATGTCTAATCCGGTTTCGATCGCTTTTAAAGCTCTTTCCTGGCCGATGATTTCATCGCAGGCTTCACAACTATCGCTTGTTTTGAACGGGATCTTTTGGCTGTTGATTTTCCAGGCCAATTTTGCTGGAGATAGCGTGTCATGCTTTGTTGCTTTTATCATTTCGATCTCCTGCTGGGATTAAATTTGTGTTTCATTAAATTAACATAATTTCTATCGGATGAGCAAGGAAAGTTGCCGGATAAGGAAACGGGATTTATAAATGACCGGTGCTTCTGTTCGCCAGATGACGGGGGATGCCTTATGGTTATAAAACCTTGGCTGTGTTGAATTTATTCGTGCAATATCCCTATACATCTGATAAAATAAGAAAAATTTTAAAGGGTCTGATCTCATGAAGATCTTGAAGATTTATCAAAGATTTCCTTCAGTCACATGGATGAGAATGAAGATCGATCAAAGTGGGATCCAGAAGATGCCTTAGAGATATACTGGAGATTCACGGACAGACGAAGGAGGATAAATGGCATATGATAATGTTCTAACAAAAAAAGGAGATGGATTGGGCTGGGTTGTTATAAACAGGCCGGACAAGCTGAATGCCCTCAACCTAAAAACCGTGCAAGAGATCCACTCCGCCTTCCGGGACCTTCACGAAGATCCCGATGTCAAAGCTGTGATCATGACAGGATCTGGGGACAAGGCATTTATTGCCGGTGCTGATATCAGCGAACTCTCCAAGTTAGGAGAAAAGGACGGACAGGAGTATGTCCTCAAAGGACAGGAAGTGACAAAATTCATTGAACACCACACAAAACCCGTGATCGCGGCCATTAACGGATTTGCTCTGGGCGGGGGGACAGAATTTGCTCTTGCTTGTCATATTAGGATCGCTTCTGAAAAAGCTAAAATGGGGCAGCCCGAAGTGAAGCTTGGACTTATACCTGGATTTGGAGGGACCCAGAGATTGTCCCGGTTGGTCGGCAAAGGGAAAGCCTTAGAGCTCATTCTCAGTGGAAAGATCATTAACGCGGAAGAGGCGTATTCCATCGGGCTGGTCAACAAAGTGGTTCCCCACGAGGAGCTGTTGAGCGAATGTGAAAAGATGGGGCAGGAGATGATCGCCAATGGACCTCTCGCTCTTCAGTATTCCATCGAAGCTATCAACAAGGGATTGGACAGAAACCTCAATGATGGCTTAGATCTGGAGGCGATGTTATTTGGAAAAACATGCGCCACCGATGACAGCAAAGAAGGAACAAAGGCCTTTTTAGAAAAAAGAGCAGCAGACTTTAAAGGAAAATAAAGGGAGACGACAATGGACACTTTCCAAGGAAAATTACAGGCAAAAGGCTTAAAAATAGGGATCGTACTGAGCCGGTTCAATCAGTTTATCTCAGAGAGACTTTTGGAGGGAGCTCTGGATGCTCTCCATAAGTTAGGCGCGGATGACAAGGATGTTACGATTTACAAGGTCCCTGGCTCTTTTGAGGTCCCATTTTTGGCAAAAAAACTGGCGGGATCAAAAAAAGTGGATGGGATCCTCTGTCTTGGCGCCCTGATCAGAGGAGAGACTCCCCATTTTGATTTCCTCGGAGCCGAGGTGACAAAGGGCTTGGCTCAGGTAGCAATGGATGACGGCTTACCGGTATCCTTCGGGATATTAACCGTAGATACGATTGAACAAGGAATAGAACGGGCAGGAAGCAAATCCGGCAATAAGGGATATGATGCCGCATTTGCCCTTGTAGAGACTTTAAATCTGGCAAAATCAGCAGGCCTTGAATAAATGAGAGGCGGGCTCTATGGGCAGTCGTAGAAAAGCCCGAGAAAGCGCTCTTCAAGTCCTTTTTCAACTTGAGTTCGATGAAAGCGATTCCGACAAAGTTTTAGACCAATACTGGAAGGGTCATAAAGAGTCTGAGGATACACAGGAATTTTGTCGGTTGTTGGTGCAGGGGATTCTTTCTCACAGGGTGGAGATCGATACCCACATTGAGTCGACGTCCCAGCACTGGAGGGTATCCCGGATGGCTCATGTGGACCGAAATATCCTCCGAATGGCTGTATATGAGCTGCTCTATGAGAAAGAGCTGGCACCTGCGATCGTTATCGATGAAGCGCTTGAGATCGCAAAGAAATTCGGAAGCCAAGAGACATCGAAATTTGTGAATGGAATATTGGATGCCATAAGAAAAAAAATGGATAATTAGATTGCATGCTGGAGAGACGCATGAAAAACAGAAAGCAATCATCTGATCAGAAAGACAAAAACAGTAAGAAAAAAACTGATCAAGAGATATCACGCGAAGCAAAACTAAAAAAGCTTGTGGAACTGGGAGTGGATGTTCTCTCTCCGGATATTCGATTGACGCATACAGTTATTTCCATCGTCAATGATTTCTCGGATCTGAATGGGCAGGAGCTCGAAAAGAAGAATATCAAAGTGGGCGTTCCCGGCCGGATATTGACGCTGAGGAAAATGGGCCGTGCGACGTTCTTTCATATTTCCGACAGCCGGAAAAAGCTTCAAGTCTATATCCGCGAGGACAACTTGGGGAAAAAGGCATATGATCTTTTTTCCCTGGTGGACATTGGAGATATTCTTGCTGTTGAGGGAGTTCTGTTCAAGACCAAGACCGGAGAGCTCACGGTGCTGGCGGATTCTTTCACCTTCCTTGCCAAATGTCTTCATCCTCTGCCTGAAAAGTGGCACGGACTGCAGGATGTGGAATTAAGATACAGGGCCCGGTACTTGGATCTGATCATGAATCCGGATGTCGGAAAGATTTTTCGACTTAGAAGCGCCATCATTTCCCATGTACGTGAGTTCTTTGATGGAAGAGGGTATATAGAGGTGGAGACGCCTATGATGCACTCGATACCGGGAGGGGCTTTAGCCAGGCCTTTCAAGACATTTCATCAAGCCTTGGGAATCGACCTGTTTTTGAGGATCGCTCCCGAATTGTATTTGAAAAAACTTGTCGTGGGAGGGATGGAAAAAGTCTATGAAATAAATAGAAATTTCCGGAATGAAGGCATTTCATCCGAGCACAATCCTGAATTTACCATGTTGGAGTTCTATGAAGCCTATAGCGATTATGAGGACATGATGAAGCTGACCGAGGAGTTGATCGGAGGATTAGCACGCGATCTTTTAGACAGCGAGGAATTGACCTATGGAGAAAAGAAGATCTCTTTGAAATGTCCATGGAAGAGGATTCGATTCAAGGATGCATTGATTGAAATCGGTGGTCTTTCCTCCAAAAGAATTGAGGAGAAGAATGAGGTCATATCTATCGCATCCGAGCTTTCCTCGAGCGAAATTCCGGTCTCATACGGGAAAGCCCTTGATATTATTTTTGATAAAACAGTCAAACCGCAGCTCGTCCAGCCGACGTTTGTGACCAATCCCCCTAAGGAGATCTCTCCCCTGGCAAAAGCCTCTCGTGAGAATCCTGAAGAGGCCGAGCGTTTTGAACTGATCATAGGAGGAATGGAGATCGCCAATGCCTTCAGTGAATTGTCAGATCCCATAGATCAGAAAGAAAGATTCAAACAACAGGCAGAACACAGAAGAAAAGGTGAGGAGGACACGCATCTCTTCGACCAGGATTACATCCAGGCGCTGGAGTATGGCCTTCCCCCGTCCGGTGGAGAGGGCATCGGGATCGATCGTTTGGTTATGCTTTTTTCCAACAGACAGTCTATTCGGGAGGTCATACTATTTCCTCTTTTGCGTCCCAAAGATTAAAGCGCCCTTAGAATAAAAGTATTTCTAAAAGTGAACATGTTTGAGAATTGAGTGCACATGAGATATGAGTTCTTTGTTGCCAGCCGGTATTTGACAGCGCGCAGAAAGCAGGCTTTTATCTCTGTCATAACATTTGTCTCCGTTCTGGGAGTGACCATCGGTGTCATGGCTTTGGTGATTGCCATTGCCCTCATTACTGGATTCCAGGGGGATGTCCAGGACAAGATCCTGGGGGCAACCTCGCATATTATGGTTTCAGAGATCACCGGCCAGGGTTTGAGCGATCATCAGCAGTTGCGAACCCAGATCGAAAGTATCAAAGGTGTGGTTTCTGCATCTCCAGTTGCCTATGACCTTGTGCTTCTCTCCGGTCCTTATAAAAGCTATGGAGCCATGCTCAAAGGGATGGATCTTGAACGAGAAAAAGAATCATCTCCTTGGCTGGATCCTCTTGATAGAGGGAATATTCCTGACAGGAACACAAAAAGAGAAGGAATCCTTCTCGGAAGAAGACTGGCCATGGAGATAGGAGCGACTATCGGGGATGTGATCACCGTCCTGACCTCCTCATCCAGGCTGTCTCCGATCGGATTGATCCCAAAAACGAAAAGGTTGGTCGTAACTGGGATTTTTAATACTGGATTATACGAGTTTGATTCCGCCACAGCCCTCGTCCATCTGGAAACTGCCCAAAAGTTTTTCGGGCTCGAGGACAGAGTCAGCTACATTCAAGTGAACATAGATAAGATTTTCATGGCGCCTGAATACGCGGAGAAGATCATGGAGGACTTGCCTCCTGAAGCTTTTGTGACCACATGGATGGAGCTCAACCGCTCTTTGTTTTCAGCGCTGGATCTTGAGAAAAAGATTATTTTTTTAACGATCGCTTTGATCGTGATCGTGGCTGCTTTGAATATCATTGCTTCACTCATATTGATGGTCATGGAAAAAACTCGAGATATCGGGATATTGATGGCCATGGGCGCCACTACCCGAAACATCAGAAATATATTTTTTCAGCAAGGAGCGATGATCGGTTTTATCGGGACTGCTCTCGGTGTAACTCTGGGGCTGATCTGGTGCTGGCTGGCAAATGCCTTCAAGCTGATCAAAGTCCCTGTAGATATTTATCAGATCTCCTATGTTCCATTCCATATCCGTTTTGTGGACCTTTGTTTCATCATCCTTGTTACGCTTCTCATCTGCAACCTGGCCACTCTTTTTCCCTCTCACCGGGCTTCTAAAGTGGATCCGGTTTCAGCTTTGAAATATGAATAAAATCATTTGCGCAGAAGGTATCGCTAAGGAGTATCCTTTGCCAAAAGGCCGGCTCTCCGTATTCCATGATATGAACTTCGATCTGACCACAGGAGAATTGGTGGCAGTCATGGGTGTTTCAGGGGTCGGGAAGACGACTCTGCTTAACCTTTTGGGTGCCCTGGACAAGCCGACGAAAGGAAATATCTATCTGGACGGTGACAACCTTCTTTCTCTCCAGGCAGAGGAGATGGCGCGTGTACGGAACAGCAAGATCGGGTTTGTTTTTCAATTCTATCACCTGCTTCCGGAATTCTCGGTGGTTGAAAATGTGAGTTTTCCTTTGTTGATTAGAGGCGTTAAACACAAAGAGGCAGAATCGAAAGCGTATGATCTTCTTCAGGAAGTCTCCATAGAGGATAAAGCCTTGCTCTTTCCACGCCAGCTTTCTGGAGGAGAGCAGCAGCGTGTCGCTGTGGCCCGAGCCCTGATCAATGATCCCAAAGTGCTTTTGGCGGATGAGCCGACTGGAAACCTTGATTGGAAGACAGGAGGGAAAGTCTTAAATCTCATCAAGAAGCTGCATATGAAAAAAAACCTTTCTTCGATCATTGTGACACACAATGAGAAAGTGGCTGAGTTCTGCGATAAGATCTACTGCATGGAGAAAGGAAAACTGAAACTATTATCCCGCCTTTAAGGTTTTATAATACGTAGATATCATGTCTAACGCTGGGGTTCAGCTTGTCTGAAATTCAGTGATTACGCCTGATGATACCTTTATTTTTTAGAGTCGATATGTTATAAAGGAGTGGCCATGAAAAAGAAAGCAGCCGCTTTGTTCATACTGCTTTTTTCCCTCATTATGAGCGGTCAAGAGGTGGTTGAAAAGATCGAGATCAGTGGAAACAAGCGGGTCACGAATGAGACCGTAATGTTCTATATATCCTCTCGTGAAGGGGACTATTTCAACGCGGATCTACTGAGAAGAGATTTCCAGACCCTGTGGGCGACAGGTTTCTTCTCTAACCTTCGCATAGAGGAAGAATCCGGAGACTCAGGAAGGATGGTCACGATCTTTGTAGAAGAAAATCCGCTGGTCAGAAACGTTGTGTATGAAACAGGGAAAAAGATAAAAGAGGATGAGATCGTCGATAAACTCAAAGAGAAGGATGAGATCATTTTAACTCATTCCTACTTTAATCCGTATAAAATCCAAAAGGCCGAAGAGACAATAAAAGACTTTTTGGAAGAAGAAGGCCTTCCGGACGGGAGTGTGGTCGCCAGCAAAAAAAGTGTAGGGAATTCTGAAATCGAGATCATCTTCCAAATCGATGAAGGATTGAATGTCAGGGTTGGGGAGATCGTATTCCAGGGGAACCATAAGCTCCCTGATCATGTTCTTCAGGAAGCGTTCAAACAAAATCAAAAACATAATCTCATTTCCTGGGTCATGGGCAAGGATACTTTTAAGAGAAATGGATTGAGTGAGGATCTGGAACATTTAAAAACAAAACTTCAGCAAGAGGGATATATGGAGGCTTCCATAGGCGAGCCCCGGATCGAAGACTTCATAAGAAAAACGATCATCGGGAAAAATGCCACCATGAAACGCTTGGTCATCCCTATCGATGCAGGCTACAGGTATTTTGTCGGAGATGTCGAATTAGAAGGAAACACCAAGTTTCCAGAAAAAGCTCTGCAGTCTATGGTGATGTTGAAAAAAGGCGACATCTATAGCATCAAACACAGAGATGATGTTGTCAAAGATATAGGCGAGCTCTATGCGGATTATGGATATCTCTGGGCGCGTGTTATCCCGACAGAAAATCTCGATCCGAAAAGAAAACAAGTGAATGTGACCTTCAATATTTATGAGGGAGATTTAACGTATCTTAATCGCCTTGAATTCTTTGGTAATTATTATACAAAGGATAAAGTGATCCGGAGAGAGATGATCTTGAGAGAAGGAGATAGATTCAGCCTGGCTTTGTTCAGAGACAGTATCTTGAGGATGAAACAGCTGGGTTTGATCGAACTCGATCAGGAGCCCGATGTCCTGCCCGATCCCGAAGACCCGACGAAGATCAATGTGAACATGCATGTGAAAGAGATGCAGAGGAACAATATCCAGTTCACGGCAGGATACAGCGGTTATGAAGGCTATTTTGTGGCTCTGAGTTACTCCACGGTGAATTTTTTAGGAGCCGGGGAGAACCTTCAGTTAACGGTCCAGCATGGAAAGAGAGTTAAGAATTACATGTTTGGCTTCACAGAACCCTATTTTCTCGATCTGCCGATGAATCTGGGTTTCACTATCTTCAATCGGCAAATCATCTATCCCGGTCTTTATGACCGGAAAGGAAAGGGAGCGGATTTCACCATTTCTTCACGGGTCAAAGGATATTTGCGAGCCAGCCTTACCTATGGATTTGAAGATGTGAACATCGAACTGCCTGGCCAAGACGATGAAGACACCACTTTTGATCCCATTTATTACGGGATGTTCGGACTGGGGAATTACATCATCAGCAGCATCACTCCGAGCATTTACAGGAACACGGTAGACAGCCCTCTCACTCCCACAAAAGGAACTCTTTATATGGCTTCTTGTAAGTTTGCAGGAGGAGTCCTGGGGGGAGAGATCCAGTTAATAAAACCTCGCTTCGAATGGACCTTGTTTCAACCTTTTATCAGCAATCATGTCCTAGGATTCCATATCCAATATCAGGCAATTATAAAAACTGCCGATACTGAGGTTCCTTTCTGGGAGAGATTCTATCTTGGAGGGGAGAGATCGATCCGGGGTTATCAGATCTATACGATCGGACCAAGAAGTGAAGGCGGAACGAACATCGGTGGGGATAGATCTTTGGTCCTCAATTCCGAGTATATCATCCCGGTCGGGGGACCCCTCTATGCCATCTTTTTCTTCGATGCTGGAAATTCATACGGACCGGATGAAAAAACAAGTTTTCGCAATTTGTATACATCCGCCGGACTGGAATTAAGAGTATTCGTTCCCGCTCTTAGAGTTCCCTTTAGACTTATTTTTGCCTATAATAACCGTAAAATTTACGCAGATGATTCTAATTTTGCTCTGCGGTTTGCGATAGGAACCACTTTTTAATAAAGACATTCTGAATATAAATTAGGAGGCATAGAATGAAAAGGAAATTGAATCTGAGTTTGTGTATTACGCTCTCATTGATCTTGTTTGTTTCCCTTGGCTTTGCTCAGCAGCCTTTGAAGATCGGCGTGGTCAATTCTCAAAAGGTCTTGGAAAATTCGATCGAGGGGAAAAAGGTCATGGCCCAGATGGAGGAGAGAAACCAGAAGTCGCAGGATGAACTAGCCCGACTGGATGAAGAGATCAGCAGATTGCAGACAAGGATCAACACCCAGCGATTGACCCTGACTGCTGAGGCATACACCAACCTGGCGTCGGAGCTTGAGAGGAAACAGACGGACAGAAAGAGGATGGCCGAAGATTCTTACAGAGAAATGCAGGAGCTGTCACAGAGACTTTTTTCACGCGTGCAGAATGAACTTCTCCCTATTATCAACGAATTAGGCAAAGAGAAAAATCTTGATGTCATTTTTGACTTGATGAGGAGCGGAGCGATCTACTTCAGTCCGACCATTGATCTGACAGATGAAGTGATCACGAAATACGATGCCACGAAATCTAACTAAGGATACTCTCGATATCGAAGAGATCCTGAAGATCCTCCCGCATCGATATCCCTTCCTTCTGGTAGACAGGATCCTTGAGATTGATAAGGGGAAACGGATTGTTGCTGTAAAAAATGTGACATATAATGAACTTTTTTTTCAGGGGCATTTCCCAGCTCTAAGAGTCATGCCGGGTGTTCTTGTGTTGGAAGCCATCGGACAAGCGGGAGGTGTTCTCCTTCATTTTTCTCTTTCTCAACCTGAGAATGTGCTGGTATTTCTGAGTAAGATCGATAATGCCAGGTTCAGGAGGCCGGTGGTTCCCGGCGATCAGCTTCGGCTTGAAGTGGATCTATTGAAACTGAAAAGAAATTTTGGATATGTCGATGGAAAGGCTCTTGTGAATGGTGAGATTGTTGCTGAATGCCAGCTGATGGCCTCCTTCAAAACAGTCGAGGAAAGGGATGAATGAAAAAGATATCACTATTCATCCCACAGCCGAAATAGCAGACGGGGCGCAGATCGAGTCAGGAGTTTCTGTCGGTCAGTACTCGATCATAGGCCCTCAGGTTTCCATCCGAAAGGAAACGCAGATAGACAGCCATGTCTATATCGAGGGAAAGACAGTTGTTGGGAAGAATTGCCATATCTTTTCCTTTTGTACTGTTGGCACAGAACCTCAAGATGTTGATTATAAAGGGGAAGAAACCCAGCTGCAGATCGGCGATAATAACACTATCAGAGAATTTGTATCTATACATCGGGGCACAAAAAAAGGAGGAGGGATCACCACCATCGGAGATGGAAACTATATCATGGCTTATTCTCACATTGCCCATGATTGCCACGTAGGTGACAAAACCGTGTTCATCAATGCGGCCAGTCTCTCAGGCCATGTTACGGTTCATGACCATGCCACTGTGGGAGGTTTCACAGGTGTTCATCAATTCTGTCGCATTGGAAAACATGCTTTTGTCGGAGGATACTCAGCCATCACCCAAGATGTTCTTCCCTTCTCCCGCGTTGCTGGGAACCGGCCGCTCCTTCTTTATGGTTTAAATGCCATCGGCCTCAGAAGAGCTGGTTTCTCGAGGGAAAGGATCAATGAGATCAAACAGATTTTTAATATCTTCTTTTATTCCAATTTAAATACTGCCGATGCGGTGAAACAGATTAAAAAAGACATCCCGTCCGGGGAGGACAGAGACGAGATCCTGAAATTCATCCAGTTGTCTTCCAGGGGGATCGTAAAAAAACCATCAGAGCAATGGGAAAGACGTTCGGATTGATCTCGGGATCAGGTGAATTCCCCGTATCTTTTTTAGAAGAAATTGACAAACTGGGAGACCGGTGCGTTATAGCCGCTGTTGAAGGAGAAGCTTCACCAACGCTGGAAGAAAAGGCAGCCGCTTTCTCATGGTTCCGTTATTCCCAGATCCGGGCTTTGGTGGAATTCTTCCAGGAGCATGGTGTGAAAGAGGTCTACTTTGTGGGGAAGATCAATCCTCGGCAGGTCCTTGAACCCGGAAAATTGGATGAGGATGCCCTGAATCTCCTTAAGGGATTAAAAGACTGGAGCCCTTCTTCGCTCATAAAAACCTTGATCGATTATCTTTCCCAGCGTGGCATTTCTGTCGAAAACCCTCATAAGATCCTGTCTTCGCTTTTTTGTCCTCCCGGTATTTTAACGGCAACACGTCCTTCGGCTCAGGTGACAGAAGACATATCATTCGGCTGGAGCATCACCCGGAGTCTTTCAGATCTCGAGATCGGCCAGACTCTCATTGTCAAGAACAAGACCGTTGTTGCTGTAGAAGGCATGGAAGGAACCGACAATGCCATACTGCGGGGCAGAACTTTAGCAGGCCCGGGGACAGTCGTGATCAAAATAAGCAGGACGGTTCAGGATATGAGGATTGACCTGCCTGCTGTCGGGATGAGCACTATCCGTCATCTCGTCAAGGCGAAAAGCAAGGCACTTTGTTTCGAAGCAGAGAGAATGCCGTTTTTCCAGAAAGATGCAGCCGTTCGATTGGCGGATGAGAATAGCATTTGCATTGTTTCCAAAGCCTGAGCGAGAGACATACCTGAGATTGAACTTTTTAGAAGCCTGTATTATTATCTTTTTACTGAAGAGATCTTTCAGGAGAAACACGCAGAATGGATAAAGTTAAGGTTGGAATCATAGGAGTTGGCTATCTCGGAACACAGCATGCAAGAATCCTGTCCTATCTTGAAGAAGCAGAACTGATCGGGGTAGTCGATATTGATTTAAAAAAAGCCATGCAGATCGGGAATCGGCATGGCGTCAAATATTATGAAAACTTCGAAGATATGCTGGATGAGATCGATGTCGGCATTGTGGCCACACCTACCTCAGAGCATTTCTCAGTTGCTGAAAAGCTTCTACGTGAGAATAAGTCGGTTTTGATCGAAAAACCCATCACTCAGACTGTAGTAGAAGCAGAGAAGCTTGTCTCTCTTGCAGATAAGAAGGGATTGATTCTGCATGTCGGGCATCTGGAAAGATTCAATCCGGCCGTAGAAGCGATCGAGAACATGATCTCAGAACCGAAATTTATTGAAGTCCAGCGCTTGGGATCTTTTTCCGCGCGGTCCCTTGACATTGATGTTGTTTTGGATCTTATGATCCACGATCTCGATATCATCCTTGCCTTGATCAAGGATGAGGTTAAAGCCATACGGTCAAATGGGATCCATGTCCTTTCCGACAAGATTGATATTGCCAATGCCCGTTTGGAGTTCAAATCGGGATGTGTGGCCTCTCTCTCAGCTAGCCGTGTCTATCAGGGAAAAGTGCGAAAACTTCGCATCTGGGAGCCCACTTTATATTACGCCATCGATTACATTGACCAGGAAGTGAAGGTTTTTCCTCTGAACGGAAGGCAAACAGATGTCCGGACATTAAAAGTAAAAAAAGAGGAGCCTCTCAAAAAAGAGCTGGAGAATTTCTTCCAATGCGTCCGCGACGGGAAGCAGCGTAAGGTTTCCGGCAAAGAAGGACTTCAAGCCCTCAAATTGGCATATCAGGTCTTAGACGAAACAGAGATCTGAGACACAGATGCATTGTCTGTTCTGGTTGTCAGGACGGCTTACTGCACGACTTTTATCAATACGTTCTGGGGAGGGACAGCCCCGAGTTCCATCTCATTCTGGATGGCGAATTTTTCCCAGAGGTCCTCTTTCATTCCGGCACGCTGGAATATGTTTCTCAACGTCTGTCTGCCGTTGGCACGGAAGAGTTTGATCCTCGAAGGTTTCCTGTTCAAATATTTCGGATTGCGGAGTTCATTAAAGGATCCGATGAGAGTGCCGAATTGGTAATCATACTTTTGAAAATTCGGAGCCGAGCTCAAACTGATGAAATTATAGATATAGGAGCCTTTCCGGATATAGGAAATCCGAGCCTTAAGGTTGTCTGTGTCTTCCTGGGTGATCTCAAAGAGCTGCTGGAAGGATGTCAATCCGTTTATATAAAGGCTTTGTTCGTTGATGAGTCGCCACCCTTGGGAATCAGCCGTCTGTTTTTGTGCGTATTGAGAAAGCTTGTCTGAGGACTTTTCTGCCCTCAAAATAACTCCGGCATTTCCGTCTTTAGAGATGAGGGTGACTTGAGCAGGTGTATTTTGGACCTTCCATTCAGGCGGGATGGAAAAAGAAAACCTGAGGATTGGATGGTAAAATCGATCATTTTCTACATATCCCTGTCTTGGATCTTCACCGTAGACGATGTTGTTGATGCTGTTCAGGTAGACAGATGGGCTCACTTTTAATTGGCTGTCCGTGGAAAGAATCAGTGCCTGTGTGTTTTTAATGCGCTCTCCGGTGAGAGGGTGAGTGGATAGGAATCCAGGCAAGCTGTGCTTCCCTGACAAGTCGCCCATTTTCTGTAGCGCGTTGAAAAAATTAACCATTTTTCCGGGATCATACCCTCCAGATCTGGTATAGTAGATGCCCAGATTATCTGCCTGTCTCTCGTCGTCTCGACTGAATTTCAAGAAAAGGAGCTGCATCCCGACTGAAGCCACTCCTGATATGTCGGCAAAGGTTTCACTGATGACACTCCCCACTGCGAAACCGATCTGGACCAGCATTAACTGACTGAGTTTTTTCACACTGTGTCTGGCGTTCACATGGCCGAGCTCATGTCCAAGGACAACTGCTAACTCTGCTTCGCTGTTCATCATAGAAAGAAGTCCCCGTGTGACATAGATGTAGCCGCCTGGCGCGGCGAAAGCATTGATCACTGGAGAATCGAGAACAGCAAAGTGATATGTGAGGTGAGGGCGGTGAGTATAGGGAACGAGAGCGGTTCCTATTTGCTTAACATACTCTGTGAGAACCGGGTCGTCATAGAGTCCGTATTGAGACCTGACTGCACTGTCTGTCTCTTTTCCGAGTTCGATCTCTCCTTGCTCGGAGATAAACATTAACTCCTGTTTTCCTGTAACAGGATTGATCGCGCAGGAGGTTGCCAGAATGAGAATGATCCAAAGGACAAGGAAATACCTTTTTTTCACTTTAAGCTCCTTTCCTTGTAGATCAAGGGTGCTGAATCATATATGATTTAGGAGTTATTTTTCCATTTCAAAAAGCGTGTCTTCCAGTCCGCTGTTGTATTTGACTTCGGTCAAGCTGATTGTGATAAATTCTTCTCCGTCTTGAAATACAGTGATCGTATAGGGCACCTGCATCCCCTCGCTTTCTTGGTAATCGGACATAAAGGATTCTGCCTCGACTTCGACTCCCATCTGGTTGTAAGTTATGGCTTTGGACATATACGGCAGATAGGTATCCGGATCGATATATTGAGTGATGATGAATCCATCTTCAAATGTTTGTTCGAGGATGATGTATTCTTTTCCTTCAATCGTCTCTTTGCCGTTATAGGCAAATGTGATTCCGTATTTTTCAGGATGAAGTAATGCATCCGTGCCCAGAGCTTGCCTTGTGAAATCCTCAGCGAATTCTTCCGGCATTTCCTCGGCTGTTCCGGTCTGGGGATTGATCATCCAGGCAGTCTCACCGTCATATGCCTGGGTGATGACCATGCCCATGAATTCCATATCCCATCTCATTTTGTTCGGTTCTTTTTGGTACATGGTTATGGATCCGCTGAGCCCCATCTGGATCATCTCCAAGGTTCCTAAGGTTGTCGAATCAGAGATGTTCTTCAAGATGTCTGGACCGCCTTGGGCTTCGATCATTTTTGCAAGGATCTTTTCCCCTTTTTCGATCTTGTCCGCCTTGTCGATCTCTTCCTGACAGAGAGCGGGAAGCGCCGCGAATGTGGAAATGAGGATCAGAACAAGACTGGCATAAAATAGCTTTTTCATCATTACAACCTCCTTTTTCATTTGGATGAAGAGCTGTTTGAGAACCTCACAATTATAATTCAAAGCCAAATGAAGAGCAAAGTAAATATATGGTTTTCGTATGTTTTCTATGACGAGTGATGCTGGAAGTCTTTGAATGGATTGATTTTACCGGACAGTCAGTGGGGGATGTTGTATTTTTTTAATTTATTATAGAGTGTCGTTCTGGAAATGTTCAGGATGGAAGCGGTCTTTCTGAGATTTTTCCCGGTGATTTTTACGAGATGCTGGATGTATTCTTTTTCCAAACCATTCAGTGTGAAGAGGTTCTTTCGGTCGATGACCGGCATCTGGGTTCGGTAGGGGACCGTATCTTGAAGGTATTTTGGCAGGTCTGTCATATCAATGAATTCTTTTTTTGTAATGAGGCAGGCGCTTTCCAGCACATTTTGGAGTTCCCTGATATTGCCCGGCCATTCATAATTGAGGAACGTTTTTTGAACCTGTCTTGAAACACCTTTGATCTCTTTAGATATTTTTCTTCTGAAAAGATTCAGGAAATGTCTCACCAGAAGAGGGATGTCCTCTCTTCTCGTACGAAGCGGAGGGAGATGGATATGGACTTTATTGATCCGGTGAAAAAGATCTTCTCGAAAATCTCCTCTTTCCATGCTTGTTTTCAGGTCTCTGCTTGTGGCGGCGATAAGTTTCACATCGACCTTTTTGATCTGGTTCGATCCGAGGGGTCGGAATTGATTGTATTCCAATACTCTCAGGAGTTTCGACTGGATGGCAACTGGTATTTCTGCCAGTTCATCAAAAAAGATAATGCCGTTATGGGCTTCTTCAAAGAGTCCTGCTTTGTTTTTATCAGCGCCAGTGAAAGCGCCTTTTAGATACCCGAAAAGCTCGGATTCAAACAGGGAGGACGGGATGGATGTGCAATCACAGATGACGAGGTTCGCGTTCTTTGTGTTGCTGATCTTATGAATGGCGCCTGCGATCAATTCTTTTCCTGTTCCGGTTTCTCCTGTGATCAGAATACTGCTGAAATGTCTTGCTACTTTTTCAATGAGTGAAAAAATCTCAAGCATATACGGGCTTTTTCCGATGATCCCCTGGTATACATATTTTTTTTCCAGCTTTTTTTCCAGCTGATATGTCTCACGGCGGAGATTTTTCTTATCGATGATCTCCTGTATGAGCTGATCGATCACCGATACCTGCAAAGGCTTATCCAGAAAATCTTTTGCGCCTTGATTGATCAATTCCATTATATCTTCCGATGGAAGAGGGTCTCCGATAACGATGATATCGAGAAGAGAATCGAATTTTTTGAGTTCCTTTATAGCAGTGAGCCCTTTATCCATATCTCTTTTGATGTCCAAAATAACAATGCCTATGGAATTGGATTTTATTGGTTTTAGGATGTCTGCAAAGGAGTCAGAGGAAAAAATCGTGTACTTATCAAGACGTGATGAGTTTTCTAAGAGGTCATAGAATGAATGGTCTTCATCGACTATCAGGATGTTGATATCTTTCTCCATGTTGTTCAAGCAGAAATGCCTTTAAATATCTTAAAATTACTTTCATCTTAACAATTTCTCTCTTTTTTGACAAATAGGACAGTCCGGCATGTTCCTCTGTTGACAGAGGCGACAGGCGTGCTATACACTATGCCTTCTTTTGCGGAGAGCTTGGGTGAAAAATAAAAAAATCTTTCATGACGGCATTCTTGAATGCGTCGGCAATACACCTCTGGTCAGGTTGAAGGAGATCACCCGGGGATTGCAAGCGGATGTTTTCGCTAAACTTGAGTTCATGAATCCCATGGGAAGCATAAAGGATAGGATCGCAAAATATATGCTTGAAAAAGCAGAAAAAGATGGAAAGATCGAACCGGGCTATACCATCATAGATAACTCTTCCGGGAATACGGCATTGGGATTAGCTATGGTCTGTTCTTTAAAAGGATATCATCTGAAGATCGTAGTGAGGGACAGTATCAGCGCTGAAAAGGTCCAGTTCCTCCGCGCCCTTGATGTCGAGATCGTCATGGTGGATAGTACACTTCCTCCCTCCTCGCCTGACAGCTATAACAACATTACTCCCAGACTTGCCGAGAAGACACCGCGTACTTATTATCTCGATCAGCACAACAACAGGGATAACAATGAAACCCATCAGATGACCACCGGGCCGGAAATATGGGAACAGATGGAAGGGAAAATAGATTATTTTGTTTCCGGTATCGGCACAGGAGGGACGATCTGCGGGGTGGCTGATTTTTTAAAGAAAAAGGATCCCAGCATTAAAGTTGTCGCGGTGGATCCGGTGGGATCTATCTTTTATAATTATTTTCATCATAAAAGGATCGTCGAACCGTCGCATTATATCATTGAAGGTTTGGGCGACGAGTTTTTGATCGGATGTGTGGAATTCAGTTTGATCGATGATTTCTATCAGATCACAGACAAACAGGCGTTCCAGATGACTAGAAAGTTGGCCACCACAGAAAGCATTCTTGCAGGAGGCTCCAGCGGTGCAGCTGTTTGGGCCTGCCTCAAGCTTGCTCGTGAGATCGAGGAACCAGCCCGGATAGTCACCCTTTTGCCGGACTCAGCGAATCGGTACCTGAGTACGATCTATAACGATGATTGGCTCAAAAAGATGGGATTTTTCTAGGCCTCTTCGAGATAAACCCTCTGCACTCTTTTGTTGATGGAGGTGAATATCTCATAAGGGATCGTGTTTCCATTTTCGGCGATCTGCATGACTGTTATCTCTTCTTTTCCCTGTTTTCCTATGAGAATTGCGATGTCTTCGACTTTGACATCCTGTATATCCGAGACATCGACCATGATCTGATCCATTGTGACGGTTCCCAGGATTTTCGCCTTTTTCCCGCGGATAAGAACGTGGCCTCTATTTGAGAGATAGCGCGGGTAACCGTCTCCGTATCCGACAGGCAGAGTGGCAACGATGATCTCTTTCTTTGTGGTATAGGTCCGTCCGTAGCTCAATGTGCGGCCCGGAGGGATTTTTTTAAGGAATGCGATCTTTGTTTTCAAGGAGAGGACGGGATTTAATTTCTTGATTTCCTTCACATAATTCGATGGATAGACACCGTAGAGGGCAAGGCCTGGCCGGATCATATTCATATGGGATAACGGAAGACTGAAGATCGCTCCTGTGTTTGAGATGTGTTTATATTTTATTGGAATATCCTTGATCTTTTCCAGAACCCTGTTGAACCATTCGAGCTGTTTTTGGGCGAAACTGAGGTCTTCCTCATCCGATGTGGCAAAATGGGAACATACCCCTTCGATCTCCAACTCCGGTATCTTGTTGACCTCTCTCACGAATTCATCGGCTCTTTCATGCCATACACCGATCCTTCCCATTCCCGTGTCTATCTTGATATGGATCTTGGCTCGACCCCCTCTCTTTTTGGCTGTTCGGGTCAAGGCATTGACCATTTCCCAAGTGCAAACGACCGGGGAGAGGTTATGGGAAATAAACTCTTCGGCTTGCCCGCTCATCCCGGAGCTGAGAACGACAATGGGGATATCCTTGAATCTTTTTCTGATCTCGATTCCCTCGAACAAACTGGACACACCAAGAGCCGAGACGCCGAGATCGTTCGCGATCTGAGAAACTTCAGCGGCTCCATGTCCGTAGGCATTGCATTTAACGACAGCCATGATATGGATATCATCCCCGAATTTTTTTTGAATATGGCGGATGTTGGATCGAAGTAGATCCAGATCGATCTCTGCCCAGGTCTTAAGGAGTCGATAGGAATAGGAAGATTCGATCTCGCTTTTTCTTATAATATTTCGTTTCTTCAAAGGTATACCAAATTTTCGATTTAATTTGTTCTGCTTCTATTTTACACTAAATGGGGACGTCCTCCAAAGGGACACCCTTGATTTTTCATGGGGACGTCCTCCAAGGGGACACCCTTGATTTTATCGTTTATTATCTTTTTGAGTAAATTAACAAGGGTAAACTAAATGGGGACGTCCTCCAAGGGGACACCCTTGATTTTGTCTTAAATTTATCTTCCTGAGTAAACCAACAAGGGTGTCCCCTTGGAGGACGTCCCCAAGACAGGCATACAACATATTGTATTGAGAGATAAAAAAGGTGTTATATGTTGATATTTTCCTTGACTTCTGATTAATATTCTTCCATAATTTCTTTCAGCAAAAGGCTCCAAATGAAAAGATTTTTATCGAAGGCCCAAAAATATATTTTTATCGTGGCTTTTTCTCTATTTATCATGGGAGGCCTTCCTCTTGAGTATGGTGAAGAGAATGTCTTTTTTCAGGGTTTTCAGATCGAGAAGCCAGTCATCCGTATCGGGCTTGGTGTGAACTTGAAAGATGTGACGCTGTCATCTTCCTCGGGAATGGATATCGTTGAAGTAAAGAACAATTTCAGATTGATCGCGGATGATGTTAAAGAAGTTTATATCAAAGGGCATCAAGAAAAACTGAAGGAAAGATTATGGATCCAAGTTGGACAGGAAAAAGACAAAGAAGAGGCGGATAACCTGGCCCAGAAACTTCGCTTTCTCACCGATAGAGATGTAGTGGTGAGTATGGTTGAACCCGGTAATATTTCAAGAGGATACCGCACAAAGATCGGTGAATTTTCAACTCGGGAAGAAGCCCTGGATCATATCAATATGCTCAGCGAAATGAGCTTCGCCGATACATGGATCTTGCGGGAAGAGATCGCCTTAGGATCAAAACCGCTCCTGCTGCTTTTTGATAAAGATCCGGAATCTCTCAAAGAAGATACTGTTCTTTATTTTATACCCAGTCATTCCCAGAGCTATCTATCCTATAACGAACGCAACTACAAGGGAGTATTCATTCTGCATGCAAGCCAGAAAGGATTGGTCCTGATTAACCTGCTGAATTTGGAAGAGTATTTGAAATCAGTGGTTCCAAGTGAGCTTTCTCCATACACCTTTCCTGAGATCGAAGCGCATAAAGCCCAAGCGGTTGCTGCAAGGACCTATGCCATAAAGAACATGGGATCTTTCGCCGAGTTGGGATTTGATTTGGACGATACACCGAAAACCCAATACTACAAGGGGATGAATGCAGAGCATCCTCTCAGCTCAGATGCCGTTAACATTACGAGAGGGGAGATCGCTCTTTATAACGGGACGTTGATCGATGCCCTTTATACAAGCACATGTGGTGGCATGACCGAAAATGTGGAGAATATTTTCGACGGCCCGGCACTGCCCTATCTCCGAAGTACAGAATGTGTGTATGAAAAACAAAAAGAGTGGATGTTAAAAAGCACAAGAACTATCCTTCCCATCACCATCAATGGAAGAAATGTTTCCGGTGAGATCGCCTTTCTCCTTGGCCAGGGCGTCATCGACAAGACCATTGATCCCATTTTTTATATGGAGCAGGTCGGTATGGATGAAGCTTTCTCCTGGGTCCAGCGGGCTGTGGTTGTCTTGGGAAGAGAACTGAAGGGACAGAATGTACAGCCCTCTCCTTTGACCTTCCTGGGCTTCTCAAAGCTTGTCGTTGAAGCTTTTGGATGGAAAGAGGAGGTGATGAATCTTTTTCAACAAGGAGAGAAAGATTTTATCCTGAAAAACCTCAAGAAGATCGATGATGATCGTATGAATTATATTGCCTATCTTATTAGAGTGGGTGTTGTCCCCTCAGTCAAAGAAATTAGAGATCCCCAGAGGCTTCTTCTTCGGGGAGAACTGGCATTTTATTTAGGCAGGGCGCTCAAACGCTTTGATGCCACGGTTCATAAAGGAGTATTTAAATATTTGCAGGATGGAGAGGCCGTTCTTCAGGCGGGGATGAAAGAGCGCTCCCTGAAGATATCTCCGGATGTCTTTCTCCTGGAGAACGATGACAAAACACCTAGTTTCTCGAAAGAGATTTCTCTTATCGGAGGAGAGCAGGTGAGTTGGATCGAAAAAAATGAAATGATTCGGTATCTTGAGGTTCTCAATCCTATCCGGTCGAATGTGCTGGACCGGTATTCTGATTATCATTCCTGGAGGGTAAGAGTTTCAAAATCAAGGCTTGAGAGAAGGATCAATAAGTCATATCCGATCGGGAGACTGATCGATGTTTCGCCGCTAAGGAGAGGAGATTCCAAACGTGTCGTCGAACTTCTTGTTAAAGGAATAGACGCGAGCGTCATTATCAATGGATTGAGAATCCGCAGCGCTCTGGGCGTGAGGGATACCCTCTTTGTGATCGACAGAGAATACGACGGGGACAGTGCGATCACCCATTATATCTTCACAGGAAGAGGGTGGGGTCATGGAGTCGGTCTGTGTCAGGTAGGGGCTTTTGGAATGGCTCAAGCTGGAGCGGATTACTTGCACATATTGAAAAAGTATTATTATGGAATTACAATTGAGAACACCTATTAAACTCTGGAAGGGAATAAAGTGAAACAAGAGCTACTGAAGAAAAAACTTATCGAAATCCTTAAAAAAAAGTCCTTGTTGACAAATGTCACCCGGGTGTTGACATCGGGAAGGACAAGCAATTATTACATCGATGCCAAGATGACCACGCTCGATCCCGAGGGAGCTAATACGACCGCACAGTTGATATTGGAGCTCCTTGGATCTTTTGAAGTCGACGCTATTGGAGGTTATACTCTCGGTGCAGATCCCATTGTCAGTGTTGTGGCTGCGCTGAGTGCTAAGACAGACCAGCCGCTTCCTGCCTTTATCGTTCGTAAAGAACCCAAGAAACACGGAGAAAGAAAGATGATCGAAGGTCCGTTCAAGGAAGGGTGGAAAGTAGCGGTTGTGGATGATGTTGTCACTTCCGGGGGATCGACTCTTAAAGCATGCCGGGCAGTGGAAGAAGAAAAAGGCAAAGTGGCCGTGACTATTGCCCTAGTTGATCGGCTTGAGGGAGGCAGGGAAAATCTTGAGAAGAATGGATACCCCTTCCTTTCTCTGGTTACTAGGGATGATCTCCTGGAATAAGTTCTTATTTTTTCATTTTTGATTTCCAGACATGGCCACATTCTTGAAATTCTACCTGAATTTCATTAAAATGCTTCTCTTTTCAGAAAACAGGGATCATGGCAAGGAAGAAACCTAAGAAAATCAAACTTGGAGTGGCCCTTATTCCTGTCATTTTTCTTGTTCTTGCTCTTTCTCTGACTATTATTGGATACAAGCAGTCTGCTCATATTCCTTTGATCGCAGCCGCAGCTGTGGCTGCCATCATTGCTGTCGCTCATCACCATCCATGGAAGGAGATCCATGCAGGAATCGTGCATGGAATCTCTCTTGCGATGGGCGCCATATTGATCCTCATGGTTGTCGGGACATTGATCGGAACCTGGATCTCCGGAGGAATCGTGCCGACCATGATCTACTATGGATTGAAAGTGCTTTCTCCCGGTATTTTTCTTGTCGCCACCTTGATCATCTGTTCGATCGTTTCTTTAGGAACCGGATCATCCTGGTCGACAGCCGGAACTGTGGGCGTTGCTTTGATCGGAGTCGGAAAAGGATTGGGGATTCCTGTAGCTATCGTAGCCGGAGCGATCGTTTCCGGGGCTTATTTCGGGGATAAAATGTCCCCTCTCTCCGACACCACCAATCTTGCACCTGCCGTTGCTGGTACAGATGTTTTTTCTCATATTCGCCATATGGTGTATACGACTCTTCCGGGTTATATCCTCTCTCTCGTCCTGTACGGAATCATCGGAATAAGATTTTCCGGGCGGCTCATGGAAACTCAGAATATCGAGACGATTCTTACCTCTTTAAAGGCGAATTATTTCATTAATCCTGTCCTGCTTCTCCCTCCCTTTCTGGTCATTGTCATGGTTGTAAAAAAAATACCTCCTCTGCCGGCGCTGTTGGGAGGGACATTTCTCGGAGGGATATTCGGTATTCTCACCCAGTCTCGATCCCTGGCCGATGTGATCGGAGCGGCTCAATCTGGATTTGTTTCTAATACAGGCCTTGAGGTCGTGGACGAGCTCTTAACCAGGGGAGGAATGGAAAATATGATGACAACGGTGGCCCTGATCATCTGCGCTCTGAGTTTCGGGGGCATCATGGAAAAAACAGGGATGCTCAAAGTCTTGGCAGGTGCACTGCTCAAGAGAGTAAAGAGAACGGGTTCACTCGTGGCGACAACGATTTTCAGCTGTATCGGAATGAACATCATCGCCTCAGACCAATACATCGCCATTGTCGTGCCAGGGCGGATGTTTAAGAACGCTTTCGATGCCAAAGGCCTTCATCCGAAAAATCTTTCCCGCTGTTTGGAGGATTCAGGAACTCTGACCTCTCCTCTCATCCCTTGGAACAGCTGCGGAGCATTTATGGGAGCCACTTTAGGGATCAGCCCTTTGCTTTATCTTCCTTATGCGTTTTTAAACCTTTTTAATCCGATAGTTTCAACCTTCTACGGCTATACCGGCATCACTATGGAAAAGATCGAACCGGATAAATCCTGATCCCAGTTTCCTCTCTTTCACTTTTTCTCAGGCTTCACAAATTCTGACACCGGATATATTCATAAATAGCGACGGATAAAATTGGGTGTTGAGATAACCGCGAGAAGGATCGAATGGGCGCCCTCTCAACTCATTCTCTGAAAAGGATGTCGAAGGGAATGAGACTCGAATCCTAGCAGGATTCACTCGCTGGGTGAGTCCCGCAAGTTTTTGATACGCCCATTTGATCCGTTATGTTAAATAATCAATATGATGAATTTGGGAAGCTACACCCCATATCTTGCTTAGGGTAGGTTGTCCTGTTATAATGGCTAACCCTGAAAAGTGAGGACGATATGATCCTGGGTGTGGGAATAGACCTTGTTGAGGTTGAGCGGGTCGGGACAAAGATATCGAGGACCCGCGGTTTGAGAGAAAAACTCTTCACGGAAAAAGAGATCTCCTACTGTGAAACAAAGAAAAATAAGGCCCAAAACTATGCAGCCCGTTTTGCCGCAAAAGAGGCGTTTTTGAAAGCCCTTGGGACCGGTTGGCGGAAAGGACTCCATTTTACTGATATCGAAATTATCCCCGACAAACTGGGGAAACCGGAGATCGTCCTCTCTGGAAAAGCCAGGCAGATGGCCAGCGAGAAAGGGATTGCCAATATTCAGGTTTCTCTCACGCATCTGAAAGAATATGCCAGCGCGGTTGTGACTTTATCCCGGAAGTAAGGAGAGAAAATGCCTAAATCTGAATCATATGATGACATGATTAAGAACTTTGACTGGAGCCTCTCCGAGAAAGAGCTTGGATATAAAGAGGGAGACGTGATCAACATCGGATGGTATTGTTCCGACCGCATCTGCGAGCAGGGAAAAGGGGACAAGTTGGCACTGATATGGGAAGGGTTTGGTGGAAGCAGAAAGACCTTCAGTTTCGATGATATCCGGAAAGGCAGCAACACCATCGGATCTTTCCTCCAAGAACTTGGGATGGTGAACGGAGAACGCGTCTGTTTATTTATGGACAGGATTCCCGAACTCTACATAGGGTTTCTTGGCATCTTGAAGATAGGGGCTATCGCCCAGCCTCTTTTCTCAGCATTCGGGGATGAATCCCTACATATTCGGCTCGAAAACGCCGGCACCAAAGCCATCCTCACCCAGAGGAAACATCTGGCCAAAGTGCGAAAGATCAAAGATATCCTGCCCAAGCTGGAGCATGTCATCATTCTGGACTATGATGGGAAAAAACCTCTTCAGGAAAGAGAGATCCCCTTTTCGTTGGAAGATGCGGAACCTGTGGAGGAACTCCAGATCTATCCGACAAAAGCGGAATCTCCCTCTGTGCTTCATTATACATCTGGAACGACAGGGAAACCGAAAGGCGTCAAACATGTCCACTACTCTTTAATTGCTCAGTATATTACGGCCAAGTGGGTCCTCGATCTCAGGGAGGACGATATTTACTGGTGCACAGCAGACCCCGGATGGGTCACCGGGACCTCTTATGGGATTATCGGGCCGTGGAGCCTTGGGATCACACAATGCGTCCTTGATCTCGGTTTCTTTGCCGAAGCCTGGTATAAGTTCATTGAAAGAAACCAGGTGACCGTCTGGTATTCTGCACCGACAGCTATCCGATCCCTCATGAAATGGGGACAGCAATTGGTTAAAAAGCATGATCTTTCTTGCTTGAGGCATTTAGCCAGTGTGGGAGAGCCTTTGAATGCCGAGGCAGTTCTCTGGTCAGAAAAAGTCTTTGGAAAGCCGTTTCACGACACCTACTGGCAGACAGAGACCGGTGCGATCATAATCACCAATTTTCCCGGGATGAAGGTTAAACCGGGCTCGATGGGAAAAGCGTTTCCCGGTATCACAGCGATTCTCATTGATCCGAAAACACATGAACCGGTCCATGAACTGGGAAAAGTCGGGCTTATCGCTTTTAAGCCAGGGTGGCCGTCCATGATGAGAACCTACTGGAATGACGATAAGACTTATAAGAGTAAATTTATAAAAGGGTGGTATGTTTCAGGAGACCGGTCCACCATCGACAAGGATGGATATTTCTGGTTCGTTGGGAGAGATGATGATGTCATCAACACAGGTGGACACCTGGTTAGCCCCTTTGAAGTGGAATCCGCTCTCCTCGAGCACGAGGCGGTAGCTGAATCTGCGGTCGTGTCCAAACCGGATGAAGTCAATATGGAAGTTGTCAAAGCCTTTGTGACATTGAAATCGGGATTTGAACCAAATGACGACCTTGAGTTGAAGATCATGAATTTCATAAGAAAAAAATTATCTCCATTGGCCATGCCCCAGGATATTGAATATGTAGATTCTCTACCAAAAACGAAGAGCGGCAAGATCATGCGGCGGCTTCTTCATGCCAAGGAGTGGGGAGAAGAAATCGGAGATACTTCGACTCTCGAGGATGAGGATTAACAATCATGTTATTAATAACAAAAGGAGGAGAAGATGGATGACATTAAAGATGTGGTCTTAGAATATGTCAAGGAAGAGTATCTTGAGGATGAGGATGAAGAATTGACCTATGAATCACCTCTTATAACCGGCGGAATTGTCGATTCCTTTTCCATGGTCTCCCTGAAGAAGTTTCTGGAGAACGAATACAATATTTCCATTCCTGATGACAAGGCGACTCCCGAGGCGTTTGACAGCGTGAATAGGATCGTAGTTCTTGTGGAAGAATTTCTGAAGAAGTAAAAAGAATAGGATCCCTGGCAAGGATTCAAAGAGAAGATTACATTCTGGAAGAGCGGGGAGTTTTTCTTGGAGGGAAAATAGGATAGGAGGAGGAGAAAATGGCTTTCTCGGAAAAAGTGAGAGGGATATACCAGCAGCAGATCAGCGATATCCATGAGAAAGGACTTTTCAAACAGGAAAGATTTATCCATTCCACTCAAGCAGCGGATATCGATGTGGAATTTCCTGAGGGTTCTCCCCTCAAAAAAGTGATCAACATGTGCTCTAATAATTATTTGGGTCTCTCCAGCCATCCTGAAGTGATCCAGGCGGCCCATGACGGCCTTGAGGTCCGTGGGTACGGGATGTCCTCGGTCCGGTTCATTTGTGGAACTCAGGATATCCATCATATACTGGAAAAGAAAACTTCAGAGTTTCTAGGGATGGAAGACACCATCCTTTTCCCCTCCTGTATGGATGCCAATGCAGGCGTTTTCGAGGCTGTCCTGACAAAGGACGATGTGATGATCAGCGACCGTCTGGTGCATGCCTCGATCATTGACGGGATCCGTCTTTGTGCGGCTGAACACGATACGTTCAAGCATTCGAATATGGAGCATCTTGAAAAAAAGCTTCAGCTTCATGCAGACAAGAGGCTCAAGATGGTCATCACCGACGGCGTTTTTTCCATGGATGGCGATTGCGCTAAATTAGATGAAATAGCCGATCTGTGTGGGAAATATGATGCTATCTTCTTTGTGGATGATTCTCATGCAACAGGCTTTTTGGGAAAGAAAGGACGGGGAACGCACGAAAAATACGGAGTGTTGGATCGCGTGGATATCATCACTACCACCTTCGGCAAAGCTCTCGGAGGCGCTTCGGGCGGATGTGTGTCCGGGAGAAAAGAGATCGTAGAAATGTGCCGCCAGCGGGCACGCCCGTATCTTTTTTCAAACACCATCGCTCCAGTTGTCGTATCCGGAGTCTTGAAAGTGCTCGATCTGCTGTCTCAGAGCACAGAGAGAAGAGACAAACTCGAAGTCAACACAGAATACTGGCGAAAGGGTCTCACCGAAGCTGGATTCATTCTCAGGGAGGGAGACACACCCATCGTTCCCATCATGTTCTTCAATGCAAAACTCTCTCAGGATTTTTCTAAAGATCTCTTTGAGAAAGGAATCTACGCCATAGGATTCTTCTTTCCGGTTGTTCCGCAGGGCCAGGCAAGGATAAGAACACAGATATCAGCCGGACATGAGATGCATCATCTTGACAAAGCCCTGGATGCATTTGTAGATGTTGGCAGAAAGCACGAAATTCTTGGAAAGACCAAACAGGAGATCATTGAACGGTTCGGTCTTTAAAACAGGATTTTTCAAGCGGCATTAAAATTATGCCTGTTAAGATTTTGTTTTTGAGACTGGAACAGTGTCCATGATATAATTCAGCTGATGATAAAGGATGGCCTTTATTATTTCGAACCGTATACGGACCATTTTTCCCGTGCATGTTCGTCCTCTCACTTTATTTGATGGATTGCTTGAACAATGCCTGTCTTTTGATGGATAATGATCCTTTCATTTGGGAAGCATGAGCAAAGAATTAGAGAAAAAAAGAGAGACTGTGCCCGAGGTCAGGGAATACCATACCTCTTCTTGCGGTGGTTTTTTCGAGGTCAGAAAAGTTCTGTGCCGGGAATTGTCACCGTACCAGAAGATCGAGGTTCTGGAAAATCCGCATTTTGGCAGGATTTTATTTCTGGATGGTTTGGTCCAGACAACCGAAAGGGATGAATTTTTTTATCATGAGATTTTGGTTCATCCTGCTCTCGTTTCTCATGCGGAGGCGAAGAAGGTATTGGTTATTGGAGGCGGGGATGGCGGAATTCTCAAAGAGATCCTCCGGCATCCGGTTGAAGAGGTTGTTTTAGTGGAGATCGATGCGAAGGTCATCGAAATCTGCCGGAAGTATTTTCCCTGGCATTCACAAACGCCTAAAGACAAAAGAATAAAGTTTATTATCGAGGATGGGAAATGTTACGTCGAACGGTCGAAAACAAAGTTCGATGTGATCCTTGTCGATTCATCTGATCCGATAGGACCCTCTTCGGTCCTTCATAAGAAGAAGTTTTTCGAAGTTTTGAAAACACGACTTCGTCCACGAGGTGTGATAGTCAGTCAGACCGGATCTCCATTTTTTCATTCGGATCAGATCAAAGAAAAAAGCGGCTTCTTAAGCAAGATCTTCAAGACTGTCCGGTTTTTTATTGCCCCGGTTCCCAGTTATCCAGGAGGATTGTGGAGTTATGTCTTCCTTTCGGATGAGATCGATCCGTTGGATGTGGAAATAAAAGCGCCTGCCGGTTTGAAATATTACAATCCTGCCATCCATCATGCCGTGTTCAGCCTTCCCAATTTTTTAAATAGAGTCACTAAACCCAAATAATTCGGTACGGTTCCATACCCATCCCCACCCACTCTAGAAGTGATAAAAAACGAGGTCTGTCCCCACTTATCCTGGATGTGATAGGGCCGACTTAAATAAAAAGGAAATTATGAAAGCAGCTCAAATCCTTGATAATGCCGGAACCAGGCATGAAAGGTTTGAAACATTTATTTCATGAAAGAGTGTCGACATAAGATAATTTAGGATAATCAGAGAAAGACAAACCAGCATAAAACAAAAACCAATCATAAAAAGATTGGCTCTCCTATGTTTAAAGAATGTCGACTAATTTAATGTATATCATTAAAAAAACAGATAATATTCATCCTGTCGGAATTATGCCTTGAAAGCTTGATTCATCAATTAAATATGGGTGTCGACAGATTTTATGAATAATCCAGGTTAGATGGGAAGGATTCCGGCGTCCTGTTTCCCCTTGAGAACACGCAGCATATCCTCGGTCATCGTCTCCAGGTCGTGATCCGGATTCCAGCCCCATTCTTTCCGAGCGGCGGAATCATCGATGGTTTTCGGCCAAGATTCTGCAATCTCCTGGCGGTAGTCAGGCTGATAATCGCACTTGAAATCCGGGATGTGTTTTTGGATCTCTGTTGCAAGATCCTGGGGAGTGAAACTCATTCCGCTGACATTGAAGCTCGCATGATGATGCAGTTTTGAAAAATCCGCTTCCATGAGCTGGAAGGTGGCTTTCAAGCAATCCGGCATATACATCATAGGGAGCATGGTATCGGGTTTGAGGAAACTGGTGAATTGTTTGGTTGTTATTGCCTTGTAGAAGATATCAACGGCATAATCAGTCGTCCCTCCTCCTGGGAGAGTCTCATGACTGATGATGCCGGGATAACGGCAGCCGCGGACATCCACTCCATGTCGGTAGACATAATAATCGCCAAGAAGTTCTCCGGATACCTTAGTGATGCCGTATATAGTTTTTGGTTGGATGATCGTTTCCTGGGGCGTGTTTTCCCGTGGTGTCTCAGGGCCAAAAACAGCGATCGAACTGGGAATAAAAACACGCGTCAGATGGAATTCTCGTGCGGTTTCAAGAATGTTATAAGTGCCGTTCAAGTTGACATCCCAGGCGAGAGACGGATTTTTCTCTCCTTTGGCTGAAAGGACAGCGGACATGTGGTAGATGATCTCTATGTTAAATTTCTCAATGGTTTTAATGAGATTTTCCCTCTCGGTCACATCACAGATCTCATAAGGGCCGGTTTTCAGGAATTTTTGGGGGGGATCATTCTTGATATCAGAAGCGATGACAGCATCAGAACCATGTTTTTTTCTGAGAGCGAACGTCAATTCCGATCCGATTTGGCCGAGGGCGCCGGTGACTAAGATCCTTTTCATTTTTATGCAGAACCTTTTTTTTGAAAAAAAGACTGAAGTGATTTTATATATTGACCTCCGCCCATTGTCAACATGAAATAAACCTGAAGTATTCACGGATCGAGGGAATTGGGTTGGATCGGCACTGCAGGCAAAAAAGCTGTCGACTTAAAATGAAAAGAAAATTATGAAAGCAGCTCAAATCCTTGATTTTGCTGGGATCAGCCATGAAAGGCATGAATTAATTATTTCATGAAATAGTGTCGACAGATTCTATGAATAATTCAGTATAAAAAGTAGATAAAAGCCTTTCGAATTAAAAAGCGAATGTTTATAATGGTAGCTTGTTTTATCAAAGGCAAAGGATATAGGAGACAGTTGAATGACTATAGCTCTGGATGGAAAAAGTCTAACCATTGAAAAGGTGGCTCAGGTCGCACGGGATGAGCAAAAAATATCCCTGCACCCGGAAGCAAAGAAAAAGATAAACAAATGCAGAGATCTCCTTGAAGATAAGATCAAAAAGAAAGAGATCATGTATGGTGTTAATACTGGGATCGGGGAGTTTTCCGAGGTTGTATTGACCCAGGAACAGGTTGAGAGCTACCAGAAATATTTGATCTATTCTCATGCTGCAGGGTATGGGAAACCTATTCCTGAGGACAATGTGCGGGCAGCCATCTTGAGCCGCATCAACTGCCTCTGTAATGGTCATTCCGGATTAAGATTGGTTGTCGTCGAGACCATGAAGGAGATGCTGAATAAAGGAGTGCACCCTGTGATGTGTGAAAAGGGATCTGTGGGGGCCTGCGGGGACCTGTCTCCCATGGCCCAGATGGCTCTAGTTCCGATGGGAGAGGGGGAAGCCTTTTACAAAGGCAAAAGACTTCCTGGAAAAGAGGCCATGAAACAGGCAGGGATCCCGACTATCATTCTTGAAGCAAGGGATGGACTGGCAATGATCAATGGATCGAATGTGATTGCAGGTTCAGGGGCTTTGACTGTTTTCGATGCAGGGAAGTGGATAAAGCAGTCCGAGATCGTGGCTGCCATGACTCTTGAAGTCCTCAATGCCAACATGAAGGCTTATGATGAGCGGCTTCATAAACTACGCGGATATCCGGGGGCTGTTGAATCGAGTAAGAATGTCCGGCGCATCTCCCAAGACAGTGAACTTCTTTTGCGGAAAGGAAAGCGGGTTCAGGATGCTTACAGTCTGCGCAGCACTCCTCAGGTTGTGGGATCGGCAAGAGATGCCTGGAAGTGGGCGCGCTATATGTTCGAGATCGAACTCAACAATGTTGCGGATAATCCGAATTTTTTTCCGGAGGAAGACCTGGTTCTGACAGGAGCCAATTTTCAAGGAACTCCTCTCGCTTTTGCTCTCGAGCTGCTTGGGATAGCTGTCACAACGGTGGCTGTTCTATCGGAGAGGCGTCTTAACAGGCTGATGAATCCGAACCTGAATGTGGGCCTTCCCGCTTTTTTGACCAAAGGAGCCGGGATGTTTTCGGGACTCATGCTGTCGCAGTATACAGCCGGCGCATTGATCTGTGAGAACAGGGTGCTGTCCCATCCGGCCGCGACCGGTTCTATTCCGGCTGCGGCTGATCAGGAAGACTTTGTCAGTATGGGAATGACCAGTGCCTTGAAGACAGCCCAGATCCTGGATAATGCACAGGCGGTCCTGGGCATCGAGTTCATGGCCGCGGCCCAGGCGATTGATTTTCGAAGTCCGGTCAAACCGGGCCGGGGCACAAAAGCTGCCTACGATGTCATAAGAAAACATGTGGTCCATCTGGATAAAGACCGTCCCCTGTTCGATGATATCAACAGATTAAAAGATGTGGTCGCTTCCAACGAGATCCTCGAAGCTGTAGAAGCGGCGGTGGGGGAGTTGAAATAAACGACCCGTGATCTCTCTATATAAACAGAATTGTGCTTACCTGAAAAGCCTTCCTGCATAAGCAGCAGGAAGGCGTGAACGGCTTCCACATTCCTTCCATCTCCTGGGCTTCCATTTTTTTAAAATTTTTCTTGACATGCAAGGCAAACAGGCTTATCTTATAAACGGTGAACAAAATGGTGAACAAACTCCATAAGGGGTTGACAGAAAGACAAAGCCAGGTCTTACAGGCTATCAAACGCTTTATTCTTGAGCATGGCTATTCTCCGACCATCCGCCAGTTGGGAGCTTTGCTCGGTATCGTCCATCCTTCGGCAGTTTTCAAGCATGTGCTGAGCCTGGAAAAAAAAGGCTATCTAATGCGGAAGGGCGGAGATATGAGGTTGACAGGTTTTCCCTCCTCCGGAGAACTCCAGGTCCATGTTCCTCTCGTGGGACTCGTCCCTGCTGGTCATCCCAAGGAGGTCTTTGATGTGATGGGAGAAGCGCTGGATGTTCCGGATTGGATGGTCGGGAGGAAAAAGGGAAATATCTTCTGCATCCATGTCGAGGGCAAGAGCATGGTGGATGCATATATCGACGACGGCGACCGGGTTCTCGTGGAGAGGACGAATTCCGCCAGTTCCGGAGAGATGGTGGTTGCCCTTCTGGATGACGGATCGGTGACATTGAAGCGCCTGAGACTCGAGAACGGGAGTGTCTTTCTCGTTCCTGAGAGTCCGAGGTTCGATCCCATCAAGGTCAAGGATCTCAGAATCCTCGGCCGGGTCATCGGTGTCCTGCGGAAGTACTGACCTGCCGGTCTGTTTTTTCCGTTCGGTCTTTCCACAAAAAAGGAGAGAGATGAAAAGACGTTTTATTATCCATATCGATATCGACGCTTTTTTTGCGGCTGTCGAAGTGCTCCTCGATCCTTCTCTCAGAGACAGGCCGGTTATTGTCGGCGGCCTTCCCCACGAGAGAGGCGTAGCTTCCACAGCCTCTTATGAGGCGCGGAAGTACGGTGTCCATTCCGGGATGCCCCTGCGCAAGGCCTATCAACTTTGTCCGGAGGGGGTTTTCCTGAGAGGAAATCACCACATTTACAGCGCTTTTTCGCAGAGGTTTTTTCAGCTTCTGTCCCGGTTTACGCCGGATGTGGAGAAAGCCTCCTTGGATGAGGCCTATCTTGACCTCACACGTTGCCGGCCTCTTTATTCTTCTTTCTCGTGCGCAGTGCGGACGATAAAAAAGACTGTGGAGAAAGAGCTGGGACTTTCGGTCTCCGTGGGAGTAGGCCCCAACAAGCTCCTGGCTAAGCTGGCGACCGGCAGGGCCAAACCCGGCGGGTTTTTCGAAGTGAGCCCGGTCAGCGAGGAGAAGTTTCTGAATGACCTCGGGATAGAGTCCTTGCCTGGAATAGGACCCAAGACACAGGTCATACTCAAGATGCTCAACGTCCGCAGGATCGGCGATCTGCTGGGTCTGCCGCGACCGACCCTTCGTTCCCTTTTCGGCCTTAACGGGGAGGAGATCTACCTTCAGGCCCGGGGGATCGACAGCCGCCCGGTCGTGACGGTGTCCATCCCGAAGTCAGTTTCGCGGGAAACGACATTCCTCGCGGATCTATGGGACCAGCGGCTTCTTCTGGCACATCTGGCGTATCTCTGCGACCGGTTGACCCTTTCCTTGAGGAAGAGCCGTCTGTTCGCCCATATCATCGAGGTCAAAGTCCGGCACTCTGATTTCCGGACCGAAGCCCGGCGGCGGCTCCTCGTCTCTCCCGCTCAAGAGATGGAAGAGGTCTATCGGATCGCCCAGGAGCTTTTTCTTCCCCTGTTTTCCGGCTCCCGCCTGTCTCTCCGTCTTGTCGGCATCAAAGCCTCTGATCTGGTGAGAGGCCGGCCTCTTTCTCTTTTCGAACCCTATTCGGAGAACGGGGAGAAGCTGGGAGTGGCTGTGGACGCGGTCAGGGAAAAATTCGGATTCGGGTCTTTGTTGACCGTCCGGGAAAAGATGCTGGAGAGCCTTTACGATCTCGAAAAGAAACAGGGTTTCGTTTTGAAAACGGCCTCGTTGACGAAGTAAGCCCTGCAAAGAAAGGAATAAGGTTTTAAGATGTTTGTCCCGCTTCGTGTTCACTCTGTCTACAGCAAAGGAAAGGGAAGTCTTACTATTCCGGAGCTTTCAGCCTGGGCGGCGCGGCAAAAACTCCCTTTTGCAGCCCTGAGCGATATTGCCAATCTTTACGGATGGGGCGAGTGGAAGAGAGCGGCCTCCAAGAATGGGGGGTCTCCTCTATTCGGCTGTGAAGCGGAGGTCGGAGAGAGGCGGTTTCTGTTTCTCGTCAAAAATCGGGAGGGATACTGGAACCTGATGGAAATCCTCCATCAGAAAAAAATTACGACGACTGAAGGTCTGGTGGCTGTCCTCATTCCCGGCCCCAAGGACAGTCCTCCCCCGAAGGACCCGGCTTGGGAACGTTTTTATCTCGGCGTCGATTTCTTCAACCACAAGAAATGTCTGGAGTGGTCGAAGCGCCACGGATGGCCGATGGTCTGGGCCAATCCTCTGAAGTTCATAAAAAATCCCGAGAGACTCATTCTTCTTCACTCCATCCATAAAAAGATCCCGTTCCCTGTGGAGAAGGCCAAGCTGGCCGCTGTGGTGAAGCTCTTCGGCCCGGATCAGGAGATCCTAGCGCGGCAAAGGCTGGGAGCGGAGATAGAAGACACTTTCCAGAGAACCTTCGAGCTTGCCGAAAAATGCCGGTTTGAGTTCGATAATGTAGTTCCTTCTCTTCCCGACGGTCTTTTCGCCGAGTCTCTGCGGGAGGTGGTGCTGCGCAGGTTAAGGCGTATGAGAGACCTGAGCTGGAGGGAGAGGCAGCGGGCCAGGAGAGAGCTGGACGTTGTCGAAAAGTCCGGATTCGCCCCTTATTTTCAGGTTGTACATGATGTGGTGCGGTTCGCCCGCCGCAACGGCATCCTTCATAACCTCAAGGGTTCAGGCGCTTCCTCTTATCTGGCTTACCTGCTCGGGATCTCCCACGTCGATCCCATCGTGTTCGATCTCTATTTCGAGCGTTTTCTGAACCAGGGGCGAAATGATCCTCCGGACTTCGATCTGGACTTTGATTCCAGGAAAAGGGACCAAGTCCTGTCCTATGTGCTGGACAAATACGGCCAGGGGCAGACAGGCGCTGCCTTTGTTTGCAGTTTGAAAAATTACCGGGCCCGCTCCGCTCTCTATGATACAGCCCGGGCTTTCGGCTTTCCGCCGCAGGAAGCCAGAGAAATGAGCAAGGGGGCCTCTTTTTTCGCCGAACCCGGTTCTCTGAAGAAGGACAATCCGCAGCCGGGGTATGCCGAGATATGGCGGAGCGCCTCGGACCTGAATTTTGTCTATCGCGAAAGTTCCCTCCATGTCGGGGGCGTCATCCTGACTCCGGCCCCTGTGAGCCGCTATCTTCCTCTGGTGAAATCTGCCAAAGGCTTCATCATGTCCCACTATGACCGCGACGCGATCGAGGACCTCAAGCTCATCAAACTGGATCTCCTGTCGGTGAGAGGATTGGCCGCCATCTCGGAAACCCGTATGACCTTGGGGATCAAGGATATTCCCTCTCAGGACAAAAAAGCTTTCAGCCTGCTGCAGAACGCCAAGACCATCGGATGCTTTCAGGTGGAGAGCCCGGCCATGATGAACCTTCTTCGCCGGATGCGTCCGGAGAATATCCACGAGCTGACACAGGCACTGGCCCTTATCCGCCCTGGCCCGACCGAGAGCGGGATGAAAGAGACCCTTCTCCGCAGCCGGGAGGGGAGGCCCGTCGTGCGCGACTCTTTCCTGATGAAGATCCTGCCGGAGACGAGGGGGCTGCTCTTGTATGAAGAGCAGGTGATGCAGATCGCCGAAAGGGTCGCCGGAATGTCCAGCGACAAGGGAGACCTTCTCCGCCGGAGTCTCAAGAAGAACGGAGGGGACTCGGCGGTGAGAAAGCGCTTTTATGCGGAAGCAGCGGACAGGGGATACGCGTCAGGAGAGATCCAGAAATTATGGAGGATCATGGAGGAGTTCTCCTCTTATTCCTTTAACAAAGCCCACAGCGCCTCCTATGCGCACATGGCCTACCAAGCGGTCTATCTCAAGCTCCATCATTCCGTGGTCTATCTGACGGCGGTGTTGAATGCCGGGGGCGGTTACTACGGGATCGCGGAGTACATCGAGGAGGCGAAGAGGATGGGAATCCAGATTCTGGGGCCGGACATCAACGAGAGCGGGTATGTGTTCGCTGTCGAGGGCCGGAATATCCGGGTGGGACTGACATCCATAAAAAGACTGGCCATGAAAACAGCAGAGAAGATCATCGAAGAGAGGGAAGGAGGTCCGTATTCCTCTGTTGAGGATGCGCTAAATCGGGTTTCCTTCACCAAATCCGAACTTTTTGCACTCATCAAAGCCGGGGTCTTAGATTCGCTCGAACCGCGAAGAACACAGCAGATCCTCCGGTATTTCAGAGGCATCGAAGGGATGGGGGATGTGGCGGACTTGGATTCGAAGCAGAAGGGACGGATGCTTGTGGAATCCCTCGGGTTTTCGCCTGAAAAGGACAGCCTGTCGCTTTTCCACGGAAAGAGATCTTCCCTGCGAATAAAGGATCTGAAGAATTACATCGGGCGGGAAGTCGTGCTCGTGGTAAGGGTCGTCGATGCCCGGCTCAAGGCGGTCAACGGGGGCCGAAAGTACTTTTTTCTTTTCGAGGACGAGACGGGTTTGCTGGAAGGGGTCGGTGCGAAGAAATGTCTGACCTTCGGCAGTCCGCCAGCCTGCTGCCTCCGGGGAGAGGTGAAAAACAGCGGGAACGGAAGACCGAAGATCTTCAACTGCTCGTTTCTTGAAATGGCCGGGGCTGACAGATCTGAGGAGTGATCCGGTCTCATTCTGGTTTGAGGTTTCTTGTTTCTTATTGTCTTTAGTGAAATAATAGACCTGAATTATTCATAAAATATATCGACACCAATATAAAAGATGAATGATCAAAACCCTTCAGGTCTGATGTTGACAAGATCAAGGTTTGCACCATTTTTAACGATGCCTATTCTATTTTTATGTCGATATCTTTTACCTTTCGGCGAGCCAATCTCACTGCATCGGCTTCCTCGCTGCTTGTTCGACGTACTAAAGTACGCCTTCACAAGCCACATCGTCGTCGCTACAGTGACCTTGACTCGTGAATAACCCAGGAACACCTGAATTATTCATAAAATATATCGACACCAATACATAAGACGAACGATCTAAACTTTTTTTCATTGTTTTGGTAAGTTGCAGGATTTGACTTTTTTTAGATTATATTTAATTCTTTTTATGTTGATATCTTTTATACTGCAGGTGTCTATCCATCCCAATCCGCTAATTTCACCTTGTCAGTTTCCTTGACACATGAATAATTCTGACAAGCCATTGTTGCTTATTTCTTGAGGAAAGGGGAATTGCTATGAATGTTACAGAGGCTATAGAAAAAAGGCGTGCTTTCCGGTCGCTTGATCCGGTTTTAATTGAAAAAGAACTGATCGAAGATTTAGCCAGGCATGCTGGATTGGCTCCGTCCTGCTTCAACAACCAGCCCTGTAGATTTGTTTTTGTACATGAAAAGGCCCAGCTGTATAAAATGCGCTCTGTCCTGTCTGAAGGGAACCATTGGGCGGATAAAGCCTCGATGATCATCGCTGTCTTCAGTAAAGAGGAAGATGATTGCATCATAAGAGACAGGATCTACCATCAATTTGACTGTGGACTGGCTGTTGGATTTCTTGTTCTTAGAGCTACAGAGCTGGGATTGGTGGCGCATCCCATTGCCGGCTTCAGCCCGAAAAAGACGAGAGAGGCCCTGGGGATCCCTGATGAATATAAAGTCATCAATCTTATTATTGTCGGGAAAAAGGCAGACAAGATCGATCCTGTATTGTCTTCAAAACAAGTTGGATGGGAGAAACAACGGCCCAAGAGGAAACCCCTGCACGATATTGCCTTTATCAACAGATTCGGATGAAGGTTCTGATAAAAGTGATTGGAATGATATTGTCTGGTCTTAATTACATGTTTAAATCGGAAAGGAGTGACAATGCCTGATGATTTGATGTTTTATATCGTAGATGTTTTTGCCGAAAATCCATTAGAAGGTAATCAGCTGGCAGTCTTTTTGGATGCTGGACATCTTTCTAAAAAGGAAATGCAGAAGATCGCCAAAGAAATGAACTTTTCGGAGACTACATTCATCCTGTCCCGGGAAGAGTCCAAAGGAGGATATGATGTCCGCATTTTTACTCCGGAGACCGAAGTGCCTTTTGCCGGGCATCCCACTCTCGGAACAGCTTTCATCATCCAACGTGAGATCATTAAAAAGCCCTCAGATCAAATTTTCTTGAATCTGAAAATTGGCCAGATTCCGGTGACACCAATCTATGAAAATTATGGGGTGAGGTTTCTCTGGATGAAACAGAAATCTCCGGAGTTCTACGGTTCTTTCAATCACATCCAAATGGCCCGGGCTTTTAGTTTAAAAGAGGAGAATATGGATTCCCGTTTTCCGGTACAGGAAGTTTCTACCGGTATCCCGTTTGTCATTGTTCCTCTCAGAACACTGGATTCGATGAGAAGCGCTGCATTCAATCAAGAATACTTTTTAGAGACTTTCAAGGATACTGCAACCATGGCCTTTTGTCTTTTCTGCCCTGAGACGTATGAAGAAAAAAATGACTTAAATGTCCGCGTCTTTGCGCACGCGTATGGGGTTCCTGAGGACCCTGCGACCGGAAGCGCTAACGGCTGTTTGGCCGGCTATCTGGTTGAGCACCGCTATTTCGACAGCGACCGGATCGATATCCGGACAGAGCAGGGCTATGAGATTGGACGTCCCTCTCTGCTCTTTTTAAGGGCGGAATCCGAAAAGGATAGAATCGTTGTGCATGTCGGCGGGAAAGTGCTTGCCGTGGCGGAAGGAAAACTCCTGTGAAGAAGAAAGGTCACCTTTTTATCTTTTTTAAAAACTCTTCGACCTCAGGAATCCCACCTTGGTAGATAAGATATCCATTATAAGGCTCCCTTTCCGTGATCTCACTAGCGATGGGAGTGAGCATGGTCCTTTTCACCTCGTCGGGTTCCTTTGTCTGACCTAAAGTCCAACCCAGCTTCACATAGGCGACCTCAGGCAGCATATTCATTGAAGGAACAACACCCAGATCCATGATCTCTCTTCCTGTTTCATAAACGTACATTTGAACATATCCCCAAAGGGTCTGGACTGTCATATAAACAGCTATCCCCTTTTTACAAGCACGTTCAAGGGAAGCATAAAGAGGTTTGTTCACATGGCCGAGGCCGGTTCCTGCAATTACGATTCCACGGTACCCGTTGTCAATAAGGGACTCGATGATATCCGGTTTCATATTAGGATAGTAATAGACAATAGAGACTTTTTCTTCGAATGATGTTTGGATAGAAACGTTCTTGTCTTTTCTTCGTTTTTTGTAATCATGTGAAAGGGGAGTGATCTTTTTTTTGTTCACCATGGCTAAGGGGATATCTCCGATGGTGCGGAAAGTGCTTCTGTAGCTGGAATGCATTTTACGCACCCGTGTTCCCCTGTGAAGAAGTCCATACTGGTCGGATGTGGGACCGAACATACAGACCATAACCTCGGCTATATCGCTTTCTGCTGCTGTTTTCACAGCATGAATAAGATTAAGGGCGGCATCTGAGGAGGGCCGGTCCGAGGATCTTTGAGAACCGACCATGATAATAGGAATGGGAGAGCCCTGGACCATAAAAGAAAGAATAGCAGCTGTATGGTGCATGGTGTCTGTCCCGTGTCCTATCACTATCCCCTGGGTTCCTTTCTGGATTTCTTCGCCGATTTTTTCGGCGATGCCGATCCATTGTTCCGGCCCCATGTTTTCACTGAAAACGCCATAGAGTTTCTTGGTGTTTAGGTTGCAGTAATTCGCCAGTTCCGGGACTGATCCATACAGCTCTCCCGGTGAGAAGGCGGGGATGACTGCGCCTGTCCTATAGTCCAGACGGCTTGCGATCGTTCCTCCAGTCCCCAAAAGTGTGACATCTGGTTTTGTAGGATCATTGGGGAAATCTTTCTCAGGAATTTTGTAATTGGCTTTCCTGCGGCCTATTTCTTTTATCGATAGTATGGTCTTGACATCGATGCCGATATTGTAGCCGTTTCGGAGTTTGATGACGATATGATCAGGATCGGAAGTTTCAGAACGGGGAAGGATGATCCCCTGGAACGTTCCCTGGCTTGTCTCCAGCACGGTATCGCTCCACACCTGCACCTGGTTTTCCTTCAGTACTTTAAGAGCAGGCTCTCTGTATCCTTTATAAGAATCATTCATCTTTTTCTCCATTCGAATGCATGGCATCCAATAAAGCTTTGCTTGTTTCTATGGCCGGTATAAGGCCTCGCGAAGGTTCCATTACCTGGCGCATTAGGTATCTATGCTTATTTTCCTCGGATTCAAAGAGGGATGATTCTTTTTTCAAAACACGTTTTATGATTTTTTTTAGTTCGGAGAGATGCATTTTTTTGGAAGAAAATTCTTCAAAGCATTTTATGATGTTCATCTTGGGATTTTGAAGATATGTCTTGAAAAGCTCCTCTCCTTTTTCAAACAGAGCCGGTTGTTTTGCTGTGGATTCGAAAAATACGGTCCAGATCCTTTTATTCAACTTTTCCACCGGGAGCCCCTGACGCTCCCAGGCTTTCGTTTTTTCGAAAAGAAAATTGGCGGCTCTCTTGGGAGGGATGGAATATTTTTCGATGAGTGTCTCAAAAAAAACTGCCAGTGGAGAGGAAGAGATTATGTGAATGAGATGATGAGGAAGCCCCCATTTTTGATATTTTTCTCCTCGCCCCCAGAATTTTCCCGAAATTGTTTTTTTGATTTTTTTTATGAGGTCGGTGCCTATGGCGAGCGGGGGGAGGTCTGTGTCCGGGTACATTCGATCCGGGCCGGGTAAAATCCTCTCGAAACCATTTGTCCCGTCTGTAAAAGCTTGCCTTGTCTCATTGGGAATACCCTGAGCCGCCTCACCTGCGCGTATTATGATCTCTTGGACAGCTGTTTGTACATCGATGGTGTTTCCCCAGACAAGAATGAGAGCATCGTTCGGACCGGCGCCCATGTTTTTTTGTATTTTTCCCCACGTCTGGTTTTCTATTGTCTCTGCTGTGGTTTCCGAGGTGAGAATGTTTGGAAGCTGAGTCAGGCAGGCGATCACGCGAACTCTGTCTGAGATCTCATTTGAAAACACTTTATTGGGCTGGGTGGGATAGCTCATGATTTTGTGAAATCCTCTCAGGTTGACGCAGAAGATCCGGTCTCCTTTTTTTAATGACTGAACGAGAGGATCCCACTTGGTGTTTCTCATAAGGCCGGTGACATCCTGGGAGGTTGCATCCAGTTTTTTTCCGTCAATCCCTCTTCTTGTTAATTCTTTTTTGATCTCAAGCAGGGCATGCTGCCGGTAGGCTTCGTTATGGATGAGAAGAGGGATCATGGGGATACGGGGAACGCCTTTGATCTCTACCCGGGTTCCTCCTGATATGCTGACATTTACATCCTGCCGGGCAGCTCCGATCCCTGTCCTCATATTGCCCGTGCTGCGGGTTGCCCAGCGAAGTATGTTGGCCACATCTGCAACCTCCTGGGGTGTGACCATATGAGGATAGGTGACCATCTCGATCAGGGGCATACCCAAACGGTCTGTTAAAAATGTGCGTGTATGTCCGATGTCCGAAACTTCCCGGCAAGCGTCCTCTTCAAGACCGAGCTGGATAAGTCCAATTTTTCTATTTTTGTAAGGGATCCATCCGTCGATGCCGACGATGGTCGTGCGCTGGAAACCGGTGGGGATGCTTCCATCAAGATATTGTTTCCGGGAGATATGGATCTCGCTCGCCATTTGGAAGTTTAGTAAAAGTGCGGTCTCAAGCGCGATATTTAAGGCATTTTGATTGATCTCAAAAGGAGGGGTGTCATCCATCTCGTAGGTGCAGACGGTTTCGTGATTTATTTGGTAGATGATCTCTTTTTTGGTTTTGAACTCCATGAGGGCGGTTCCATCGTACTCCCCAAGCTCAGATAAAGTAGGTCTCATGTGACGCAGGATTTCCGCGTCGTATTTAGAAGAGTACCTGCCCGCGGGACAATGACAAAAGAGTTTTTTTTCTGTCAGGATCTGCTGATGTATTTCAAGGCCTGCTTTCAACCCCAATTGCTGGTAGTCTTCTGTTGTTGTTCTGCTAAAGGATTTAAAATCGGAGGCCATATCAATTCCTCAGCTCTGTTCTTTTTTTGATCTGATGAGAAGGAGAGGCTGGCTTTGCTTTAAAGAAATGCCATATCTTTTTTTTGCTTCTTCATTCTTCATTGATATGAAATAATCCTAGTTGTCCAGTCTTTTTTTCCTTCAGCATGTCTTTCAAGATGGGATATTGTTTCAATAGGGACAGGGGAATGTCAAGTTTTTCTCCTGAGATCATGTGTTTTATCTGGAAGGCATTTGCCAGAGCCTGTCCGCTGTAATGGTTATTGGTGATGGTGAAGACTTTTTTGCTTTTCTGGCCGAGTCCCTTGATTCGTTTGATCCATTCATCCAGCTCTTCCTTCTGATAGAGATAATCGTATCTGGCATCGCGGCCCGCATTCTTTTTGAACCAGTTCTCGTAATTTCTGCCGTGAAGCCTGACGTAGGCGAAATCCGTGTTGGTGGATGTTGAGCTGGGCTTGATAGAGTTCCGAAAGATGGGCTGGTCGATGTTGCAGAATGCGACTTTATTTTCTGTGAGGAGAGTATAGAAACGGGTTTCATCCCAAGAACTGTGGCGGACTTCCAGAGCGAGAGGAAACTCGGAGAAAAGCTTGAAAAGGCGGATAAGATAATCATAGTGGACAGGAGTTCCAGTAAAAGACCAAGGGAATTGAATGAGGATTGCGGCCAGGCGTCCTTCTATGTGAAGGGGGGCGACTCCTTTTTTAAATTCATCCACTTCCTTCTGAGTGAAATCCTTCCTTTGATGCGTGAAGATCTGATGAAGCTTGACAGTGAAGAGAAAATCAGGCCGGTCATTGATCCTTTTGATCCAGGAAATGGACATAGAAACAGGAGGAGTGCGGTAATATGTGCTGTTTATCTCGATGATATTGATATACCCGCTTAGAAAAACGAGTGGATGGAATCCTGTTGGTTTGTCTGAAGGATAAACAATCCCTTCCCAGTCTTTGTAGCTCCATCCGGCTGTTCCCACAAAATACTTTGACATTGTCTAATGGGGACGTTCCCAAAGGGGACACCCTTCTGGCTATAATTAACATAAATGAAGGAATAGTGCTATTCTTATGGGGACGTTCCCCAAAGGGACACCCTTCAATATTTCTATCATCATCCATTTCTTAGAAAAGGGGAGAGCAAATGGGGCACTCCCCCCCATTGAGCACAAAAATGTAGAAGAGTGTCCCTTTGGGGAACGTCCCCATTGAATAAAGGGACACCCTTCAATATTTCTATTATCATCCATTTCTCAGAAAAGGGGAGAGCAAATGGTGTACTCCCCCCCATTGAGCACAAAAATGTAGAAGAGTGTCCCTTTGGGGAACGTCCCCATTGAATATTGGAAGGTTTTTCATTATTATGTTTACAGCCACTGGAGTCATGGAATCATGAAAAAAAGTCTTTTTCTGATATTGTTTTTCATTGTCTGCTTTATGGGCTGTCGGCAGGAAGAAGACTCCCTTTATACGATGGGAATCTTTCAGGTGAACGATGCTCCAACGCTAAATGCGGTTCGGGAAGGCTTTATCAAATCATTAGAGGATTCAGGATATAGAGATGGCGAAACAGTAAAGTTGATCATAAAAAATGCTAGAGGTAATATTCCCGAGCTTCAGAAAATTGCACAGGATTTCGTAGAGCAGAAGATGGATATGATCGTTCCTTTCTCGACTCCTAGCCTTCAGGCTGCACTTCATGCGACTCTCAAAGTACCCATCGTTTTTTCTTCTGTCGCCAATCCCTATCTTGCAGGAGCCGGGACTTCTCCGCATAAACACAGGAGCAATGTGGCCGGTGTTTCTTCAAGAGGCCCTATTAAACAAAGCCTGGAATTCATCCACAGATTGTTCCCGGAGATCCGGCGCGTGGGAACTCTGTGGACGCCCTCTGAATTGAATTCCGAGTATTATTTAAATCTGGCCAGAGAAAGTGCAGTTGAATTGGGATTCGAGATTCTCTCTGTTCCCATAGCAAATTCAACGGAGATCATTCACTCGGCTCAGGTTCTGATCAATAAAAAGATCGATGCTATCTACCAGATATCGGATAACACCATAAATGCTAACTTTGAAGCCCTCGGCCAGGTTGCTGAAGAAAATGCAATCCCACTTTTTGGCGGCTTTCTTGTCTCGACACGTCTCGGGGCTTGTGCGGCCATGGGTTGGGATTTCTTTGAAATGGGTTATAAGACCGGTGAGATTGCAGTCAGAGTGATCAACGGAGAGAATCCTGACTCGATTCCTTTTCAGTATATGAAAGAGGTCAAACTCCATATAAATCTCCAATCGGCTAGAAAACAGAATGTCCGTTTTCCAGTGGAGATCAGGAACCTGGCTGAAGAAATCTTATCTAATGATAAGAGTGAATGATGTTTTGTAGCTGCAATGATGCAGATGATAACGTCTGTTTGAAATGAGGGGAAAATGAAAGTATGTGATTTTTTAACCGAAAAAAACGTTTTTTTTGATATGAAGCCCAAAGATAAAAAAGAGCTGTTGCAGGATTTTGTGTCCGCTTTAAAGAAAAATGGTCTAATCAAAGATGAGGAAGTCATCCTCGATGAGTTGCTGAAGAGGGAAGCGCTTGGAAGCACGGGATTAGAACGGGGAATAGCAGTCCCTCATGCCTTGACGGATAAGGTTGAAGAGACATTGGTTGCACTGGCATTGGTGAAAGATGGGATTGATTATGAAGCAGCAGACGGCCAGCCGACCTTTGTCATCATCATCCTGTTAGGGAATAAAAAGAATCCAGGAAATCAATTGAAGATCCTGGCTCATATCTGCCGCATGGTCAAAGAAACCGATGTTGTGGAAAAGATAAAGAAATCAAAATCTGCTATGGATATATGCCAGATCTTCACCGAGGAAGAGGGTAAGATCGCATGAAACTGTTGGTATTGATACTCAATAAGGTTGAGAAACTCGAGGAAGTTCTCGAAGGCTACCTTGAAGTGGGCATCACAGGAGCGACGATCATTGAAAGTGTTGGAATGGGGCATTTTCTGTCCGAAGAAGTGCCCATTTTTGCTGGCTTAAGGTTTATGTTTGCCGGTGCCAAGCCCCATAATAAGTTGATATTATCCGTGATCACAGATGAGAAAGAAAAACCTGCGATCCGGCTTTTAAAAAAAATACTTGGAGATCTCAACGAACCTGGGACCGGTATTGTCTTCAGCATTCCGGCCGATACGGTCGAGGGGCTTAAGCCTGAAATATAGATTTTATGTATGCCGCCTATATTTTTTGCGGTCTGATCCTCATTGCATATATTGGGACCCGTTATTTATTCAAGAAAAAAAAGGTTGTATCTCCGCTTATTTATCCTTTCACTTCTGGTTTAATATATATCTTTCTCGGTCTCGGCCTTGGAGAAGGCGGATTAGGGATTCTGAACCTCCGGATCATGGGATCGTTATTTCCTTTGGTCAGCTTTGGTCTCGGATGGGCAGGATTCCTCTTCGGATTTCAGCTGGAACTCCGGTATATACGTAAATTTTCCCAGAATTTCTGGTTTCTTTCATTTTTGCAGAGTCTTCTTGTTTTTTGTACTGTGTCTGGTTTCCTGATTCTCTTATTGAAAGCGGTCTATCCGACCCAAAGACCGTTCCTTCTTCTGGGAATGGCCTTTTCCTTCGGGCTTCTTTCCACCATTATCTCTCCCAGTTTGATTCATGCCATATCTCCTCAAATTCCCCAAAAAAATCATCATTACTATCTCGCCCGGTTTTTAGGCAGCGTGAATGGATTTTGGGGGATCATGGGATTGGGTATTCTGGTCTCCTTCTGGCATTTTCCTTTTATGGATTCTAGGATTGTCTTCACTGGCGGGAAGATTTTTGTCATTTCGGTTGTTCTTTCTATGGGATTTGGTTATGTTTTCCACCTTTTGACAGCAAAAAGAACATCAGAACAAGACCTGCTTGTTTATCTCTTGGGGCTTGTTTTTTTTATTTCAGGAGCCGCTTTCTATTTCAATCTTTCCCCGCTTTTTACTGGGATGGTCCTCGGGATCTCCTATTCTAATCTGACTAAGATCCATGAAAAGCTCTATCCGCTTCTTCTTGCAACCGAAAAACCTCTCTATATCGTTTTCCTCATCCTGATCGGCGCTCTCTGGCATCCGGATTTTGACTGGCGGATAGGTCTGGTCGCCGGGAGTCTGATTGTTTTACGGATACTAATCGTCCTTCTTCCTCTGCCACTTCTAGGAAAGATGCTTCATTTTCACTTCACGCTGAAAAGAAAACTTGGATTTTGTTTCCTTTCTTCGGGAAGTATCGGGATCGCATACGCGGTCAGCATTAAATTGGCTTTTCCAATCCCGCTGACAGATGTTTTTCTTTCAATCGCTCTCTTCACTATCATCCTCAGTGAGCTTGTCAGTCCGTGGATCGCCAAGAAGTCTTTGCTTATGTTAGGTGAAGAAGAATGACACTCGTTGCGTTGATCATCGTTTTTTTGACAATGCTGTCGATCAAAGGAACCATGTTCAGTCCCTTCTCGAATCCTGGCCAGGGCGCATCCTTAGCTTTTGGCTTTATCCTGCTCTTCGCCTTTTTGGCCGGCAAGCAGGGGAAGCGGTTTCGAATTCCTCAGATCACGGGCTACATATTGGCAGGGATCCTCTGCGGGCCGTTTCTTTTACGATTCCTCAGCCAGGCTGATGTTGTGAACCTTCAATTGCTTGACGGCTTGGCGCTGAGTTTGATCGCCCTTACTGCCGGGGGAGAAATGCGGCTTGAGAAACTCAAAAGGAGCATCCGCACCATCTCGTTTGTGGTTATTTCCCAGACATTTTTTATCATTACTGGATTTATAGTTTCAGGATTTGTCCTGCGCCGGTTGTTTCCTGTCCTTTCAGGTATGTCGGACATGCAGACGTTTATGTTTTTTCTTCTGATGGGAACTATGGCTACCGCGACCTCTCCCTCGACAACGATCGCTGTTATTAATGAGACAAGAGCCGCGGGGAAACATTCTGACCTGGTATTAAGCACGGCAGTGGTCAAAGACTTTTTTGTGATCATCCTCTTTACGTTTGTCGTCTCTTTTTCCAAATCAACTCTATCTCCAGATCATATCTTTGATCTCGGCTTCTTCTTAACCCTGTTGAAGGAAATCGGGGGATCTTTAGGGATCGGTTTGATCTTAGGCGGAGGGATCATCCTGTACTTAAGGTATGTCAACAAAGAGATCGCAGTTTTCATCCTGGCGGTCGCCTTTATCTCATATCAGGTTTCGCATCAATATGGCTTTCATCCTCTGATGGTCTGCCTGATTGCTGGATTCATCGTGGAAAATTTTTCCTCCCAGGGGGAGAGATTTATCCTTGCCTTAGAGAGGAGTTCTCTCCCGGTGTATGTTGTGTTCTTTGCGATTTCAGGTGCGTCTTTGAACTTGGAGGCACTCCGTCAGCACTGGGTCTTGGCCTTGATATTTGTCGTGTGGCGGGCGGCTTTGAAATTCACAGGAACCTATACCGGAGCTCGTTTAGCAAAAGAAGACTCCGATATCCAGAAAAGAAGCTGGGCTGGATTCATCTCTCAAGCAGGAGTCACATTAGGCATGGTTATCGTGGTCGAAAGAGCTTTTCCCCATTGGGGTCTTTTATTTAAAACTCTCATTTTAGCCATTATTGCTATCAATCAGATCATCGGACCGGTGATGCTCCAAAAACTTTTGCTCAGATCCGATGAAGCAGGAAAAAAGCTCATGGAAGGATGATGAGGTCCTGTCCCCGGCCTAACTTGATCGCATTTTGAATGGCTGTTTGCGTCATCTCAATGGCATGCTGGCAAGCATCATCTAAGGACTTTTTCTGAACAAGGAATCCCAAGAGGGATGAAGACAGAAAACACCCTGTTCCGTGAACACCTTTTTCAGTCTTTTTATTTTTATAAACAAAGAATTTATGTCCATCATATAGAATATCGCTCACGTGGCTCTTTCCAGGGAATCCTTTGATCAAGAAAGGGCTCATGAACCGTTCCGAGAGCATTTGAGCGGCTTGCTTTGCATCTTTTATGGATTGGATGGATCTGTCTGAAAGTGCAGCGGCTTCATGGCAGTTTGGGATTACGAGCGAGATTTTTTCTTTGGCCTGGGATAAGAATCCGATGAGAGTATCTAACGGGGATAGAAGGGCTCCTGCACTGGCATGGAGAATGGGATCGACCACGACTGGAGCATCCTTTCTCTCCGAGAGAATGGACAGGACAGGATCTGCATTCTCTTTGCATCCGAACATGCTGATTTTGATTCCGCATGGAGAAATGTCATCGACAAGGGTCTTGTACTGTTCCCAGATCATGTCCGGCGGAAGGCAGTGGATTCGGGTCACGTTCTGGGTGTTTTGAACTGTAACCGCTGTCAGGACAGCTGTTCCGATGTAATCCATGTGCTGAAAGACTTTGAGATCGAGACAGATTCCTGCTCCTGCGGTCGGGTCAAAACCTCCTATTGTGAGCAAGCTTTTTTTCATAGCACTTTCTGGCGATTCAATCGAAAGCGGTCCAATGATTATGGGGCAAGACACCAAACATCAATGGTGATGGTATCTTTTAAAGAGGTCTGTTCGTGCTCGAAAAAGGCAGGTATGATGTAGGAATCTCCGCTTTTCACATGGATTTCTTCACGAGTTTTTTTGTCCTTGATGATAATTTTCTGTTCACCTTCAAGAAGTGTGGTCGCTTGTTCGTAGTTGTGTTTATGAGGAGGGACTTTTGATCCTTTTTTATATTCAAATCTGGCCATGAGGACATCTTTTCCACAGGCAAGCGTCCGGCGGGTAACACCTTCAAACACATGAACGACAAGCTGGTCTTTTTTGTCGATTTTAAACATCATCCTCCTCCCGTTTGCTCGACTTTTATCCTGAGGTTTATCCAAAGACGAAAACACGTCAGATTATTCCTGTATGGGCTATGTTCTTCCCAAACAGTTCTTTTTTTCTGAGATTTTTTCATAGAAAAAATCTTACCATGTGATCCGGAAATTCTCGAACTCCCCTGTGTATTCCTTCCACTCCACAGAGACATCCTCCACATCAGACATTGGAGATCCCTGCTGCAGACGGGAAATAAGGTCGTCAATGTTTGTTTTTTCTCCTTCGGCAAGGACTTCCACTCTTCCATCCATACAGTTTTTCACCCACCCGCGGATACCTAAGGAAGATGCCCATCTGCTTGTATGGTCCCTGAAGAACACTCCCTGAACAAGACCTGAAACAAAAATATGCGCTCTTGTTTTCGTCCCCATTTATTTTTTTGATTCTAAAAATTTTCTCCGGCATTCTTGCGAGCAGAAAAAATATTCTTTTCCCTCATGAATCTCTTTGACGGCGTCCTCTTTGGGCAGATAGGTGTTGCAGATCTCATCCTTTATCATGACTCCCGAATTTTTATTCAGTGAAGAAGGGGATTGTCCGCTCTTTCTAGGAAGGAAAAGATACCGGATAAACCGGTAGATGACATAGAAAAAAAGGCTGTACAAGAGAAATCGCAGCAAACCTGGTAGCATGATTTCAATGTATTCGATTTTTCCGGACAAGTCAACGGAGGTGATACTGCCCCGCTTTTGTGCCTCCTTGCTAACCGGGTTCCTCTTTCCTATAATGGCACTAATGAGGCGGATCCAGTGTCTTTGACCAAAGAAATCTTAAAGGGAAATATACGTGCTGTAGCTAAAGGGATAACTCTGGTTGAGAATGACCATCGGGGAGCACAGGAGATGATCCGAGATCTCTTTCCCTATACAGGAAAATCATCTGTGATCGGAATAACCGGGATTCCTGGGTCCGGCAAGAGCACTCTTGTGGATAAATTGATAGTTGAGATCTCAAAAGAGAAAAAGAAGATAGGCATTCTTGCCGTTGACCCGTCGAGCCCTTTTACGGGAGGAGCGATCCTTGGAGACCGAATAAGGATGATGCGGCACAGCGAAAATCCAGATGTTTTTATTCGAAGCATGGCCACGCGCGGGCATCTGGGAGGGTTAGCCAAGGCGACAGGAGAGGCTATTTTTATCCTGGAAGCATCCGGAATGAAGTCCATTCTGGTGGAAACGGTGGGTGTGGGACAGGATGAAGTGGATGTGGTCAAGATGGCGGATCTAGTGATTGTCGTGCTTCCTCCAAGTGCAGGTGATGACATCCAAACCTTTAAAGCAGGTCTGATGGAGATTGCTGATATCTTTGTTCTCAATAAAGCCGATGCTCCATCGGCAGATAGGACCGAGCGCCAGTTGCATGCCTTGCTAGATTCAGGTCCGAGTAAAGAAAACATCCCTCCGATTGTCAGAACTGTGGCCACCGAAGGAACGGGAATACCGGATTTGTACCGGATCATGAAAAAAGTCATGGAAAAGAGAGGGGCCGCGGTCCGAACAGAAAGAAGGAAACGCACGATATCCTGGATGCTCAGAGATATTATCAACGATATGCTTTATCAGGATCTGCTTTCAGAAGTGTCGGAGGAAAGGCTTGATGTCTATGTGCAGAAAATTTTTCAACGTGAGATCGATCCATATTCTGTTGCTGAGGAGATCATCAAGGGATTGAAAGGAAAATAGTATGGTTAAAAGGCTGGATCATATCGGAATAGCGGTTAAAAACCTGGATGAAAGTGCTCGAAGATGGAAAAAGTTGTTCAAACTTGAATCTGGCGGTTTGGAGGAGATCCCGGATAGAGGCGTTAAAGTCTTTCAGCTGAATGTAGAAGGAGGGCCTCAGATCGAATTGATCTCTCCTCTAGGAGATGATTCTCCTGTGGCCAAAAGCATTGATAAGAGAGGAGAAGGTATTCATCATTTCTGTTTCGAGGTGGAAGACCTGACATCTGTCATAGCCGATATGAAGGAGAATGGGGTAGAATTTATATCGGAGACACCCGCAAGAGGAGCCGAAGAAAGCCTTGTCGCTTTTATCCAGCCCAAGAGCATGAACGGTGTCCTGGTGGAACTCAAAGAGAAAAAACGGGCTTGAAAATAGGGGTGATCTAAGAGGGGGATTCTGCTATTGACTCTGAAGGTACAAAGTCATGATCCTCTGAGCGAATTCTTTAGCGTTTTCTAGGTCGTTTTCATCAGGATGCTTCCTGGCAGAGACTGCCATTTCCGTCCATGCTTGATGTTCCGGAGATTTGCTGAGGACTTCCATTGCCTGGAGCGAAACTTTCCCCCGGCAGGAAAAAGTTCCTAGTAACCTTGCTTGTGATGCGATCACAGTTGCATGTTCTATTGCCTCGCTCGATAAGCGGCTTCCTGTGAAGGATCCATGTGTTGAAAAGAATGCGATATTTTGATATTTCTTGATGGATTTTAAGAATTTTTCCACTCGGAAAGGAATACTGTGTGAATGGACCGGAAAGCCGATAAAAAGGAGATCATAAGAGTCGGCGTCTGATGCGTCCTCCACGGATTGTATGGCTTTTTCACCGTCCAGGCTGTCAAAAATGGTTTCAGCTATCTTCTTTGTGTTTCCTGTTAAGCTTTCATAAACGATGAGAATTCGAGCCAATGTTCGTGTCCTTTAAAATTTTAGACGAATTCCGATTTTAGCGGAGATCCCGTCGAAATTCAATTCTCCCTGTCTGACATTCCGGACATTCACTCCCTCAGGTTTTTCTTTGTGTCCAGTCAGGACTGGATAAAAATTATCAAGTCCGAATTCTTTGCTTTCATAATAATAGAGAGAAGCCTTCCCTTTTTCCTCCTGCCCTAAATAGTTATTCATTGAATAGGAACCTTTGAATCCATCTACGGAATTCCAGGTCTGTTCCGCTTCCAGGACAACAGCCAGGAACTTGAAAAGCTCAAACTCGGCTCCGACTGAGGCGAAAAGGCCAAGAGCCTCGGAATTGAATGTGATATCTTTCTCATACCAGTATGAGAAATTCTGTCCTTGACTGATGAAAACGGCTTCGTAATCTTCTTCAGTCTGGTATTTCACGAACACGATATGCCTGCCGACACTTGCTGTTAAACTCAGCCGTGGAATGAGCTCAATACGGTAACACAGGCCGATCTTTAGCGGCAATGCTTCTATTCGGTTGCTGATTGCCTGGACTTCTCTTTGGTTTCCGGCTGAAGTGTCATATGCGATCCGCCCGCTTGCCTGGGATGAGATCTGGGTGCCCCCAAAAAGCAGTCCGAATCCGTAAACCACAGGAATTCGCACTTCGACCTCATAAGAAGATCCGTACTTGAGAGGAAGGAATTCCCCTTCCAATTGTCCTCCATGCAATGTCTGCCAGTCAGTCCAGAGGGAGTTGTAGGAATCGATCCAATTATTGATGTCTTCATGAGCGATCGAATTTGTGTTCAAACTCACTTTCAAGCTCAGCTTTTCCGCTCTAATGGGAGAAAAAAGCAGCAGGAGAAGAAAGAATTGAAAGGATAATACCTTTATAAGAGTTCTCATTCGACCGTTTATTTTTCCATAATTCATTTTAAATAGCCAGGATAAAGTTTAGTCGTTGCTGTCAGTAGGAAGTGGGATGTTTTTATTCCCTTTCTCCGGTGATATGGGCAGCTGGATGATGATGCGTGTTCCTTTTTTGGACGAGCTCTCCGCTTGAATGGATCCATTATGATCTTCGATGATTTTTTTCGCGATGGGAAGCCCCAATCCAGTTCCGATATCTTTGGTCGAAAAAAATGTTTCGAATATCCGGTCAATGATTTCCTGTGCGATCCCGATCCCTGTATCCTCGATCTCGATCTGAACACGTGAAGAACAATCCGTTATTACAGATATCTTTATCTCTCCCTTTTCTTGTATCGCCTCGATGGCATTGGTAAAAATGTTTCTCAAAGCAGTGATGATCTTGGCTTTGTCTCCGTGAAAGGGAATGTTGTCGTTCTGATAGGATTCATGAAAACGGATCCGATGGGAAAGGATATTCTTGTACTGCCCAATGGTTGTAGCTATAGCCTCTTTTAGGTTGAATGTCTCCTGATGGAGAGTGCTTTCTTTTGATACTTTCATGAACTCATGAGCGATCTTTCTCAGGTTTTCAACTTCATGAATGATATAGGATGTTGACTCTTTAAGTGCTTTCCCGAAATTTTTCCTGTCTTCCTCATAGACTTGAAGAAGATGCTCGGCAGAAAGCTGAATGGGAGTAAGAGGATTCTTGATTTCGTGGGCGACTTTGCGGGCCATTTCCGCCCAAGCCACCTTTTTACTCATATCCGCAAGGTCCTGTCGATGTTTCTTAAGGCCGCTGACCATTTCATTGAATCCATTGATCAGGGTTTTCATCTCATCCTGCTGATTGTATTCAATGGAAAATTCCAGATTTCCCAGGCTGACCTGTTGTGTTCCTGAAAGGAGTTTTTTTATCGGCCTGATGATCATTCCCCCTATGCCTCTCGCAAACAGGATCACAGCCAGGATGAAGAAAACAGATATCAGGAACAGAAATTCGAGCAGATCCTTGGTCGCTTTGGACAGCTCCTGTTCTTCAAATGGAAAAGGAAGAGAGATGAAAAGCTGCGAATCTTGGAATGAATAGGGCATGGTAAGGGTATGGAATGAGTAATCTCCGATCTTTTGGATTTGGGTATAATAGGGATTGTTCTCGTATTTCATCTTGTAAAAGACCTCTCCGTTGATGATCTCGGAGATAAGACCGGAGTCAAAGAATTCCCGCCGGCTCGATGACAAAAGTTTTCCGTCTTGATAGAGATTCACATCATTCGAGATGGTGGAGCTGATCCATAAGACGATCTCATCAGAAGGGAGGATGACGGAGGCTTCTTCCTCCAACTCGAGATATATATAGTCTTCCATGACTCGCTGGGCAAATTCAGCATGGATCTCAGCTTTTTCATTCATTTGCTGGGTGTATGTATTGGCAAAAAAGCTTCTGGTGGAAAGTGTGAAAAGCAGGAGCGGTATGAGGGCAACAAGAAAGAATGAGATATACACGCGATTGGAAAAGGACCAGAAGACCTTCTTTATCCGTTCTTTTGACGAAATGAGCGTGATAAACAATGTGGTTGCCAGGAACAGGGTGAGATACATAAACATGAGTTTTAGAAATTCAAGAAGATAGGAGAGAAAACCTCTGCTGGGGATGAAAAGAGAGTAGATCCTGTTTTGCTCTAAAAAGTAAAAGCTCTTGAAATCTTTTTTCTTATCTGTGAATGAGGACCATACCGGTCCCTCAGTGGTCATGATCATGTTCATAGTTTTAGGAGGAATACCAGTAGAGATGTTATGCGGGTTGAAAATCAATCTTCCATCCCTATCGAAAACGGCGAATCCTAAGTCGAGTTGATTCAATGAAGGAATGGAGGTGGCTCTTAAGACCTCAAAATAGGGATTCGCAGTGTAAAGAAAGGGAAGCGTTTCATAATCGATGGAGACATAAAGGATGGTCCTTCCGATCGGGTCTTGGTCTTCATACCAGTCTTTATAGGCGACAAGAAAATCTTTCTCCTTTCCTAGGAAAGGGATGTTCTCACGGAATATCTGCCATTCTTCTGAAACGGGAAGATCAAGAGAGGTGAAGTAGATTTCCGGAACGTTCAAGGAAAAGTACGACAGGAAATCTCCCTGAGGTGTCATTAAAACAAGGCTCGAATACATATTCAGTTTCGCAAGATATGTCTCTTGCCACAAAGATTGCGCTAGATTGATCGGTTCAGGTTGGAGGAAATAGGATCTGATGGTCTCGCTTTTATTATCGATCTCGAGAAGAGATTGTTCCGTTAAAAAGAATCCCCAATTTTTTTGTGAAAGGATGATATTGGGAGGAGAACTCTCGATGATAGCTCTGTTCCTGGCTAGATCTGCCGTCTGGATGGAGATGAAGACAAACGCCACAGCTACAAAGAAGACAACCGATATGATTCTTTTCCTTTTCGCTTTTTCCGGAAACAGGCAAAGAGCGCCCAGAAGAACCACAACAAAGACTTGGCTCAGAAAGATCAGTAAATCTTGCTTCACTAAGATGAAAACAAGAACAAAAGTGATGATAAAAGGAGGAATAAGAAGGATGAAACGGGAGGAAATCTGGATCATTGTCTTCATAATGAAAAAACATACGATGAAAAAGGAAAGAAAAAAGAAGATGATGCTGAGATGGATCAGGATGAAGGAGGGAGAGAAATTGAATCTCATGAGATTCAGGTTGGAGTGAAACACAAGCCGGAAGAGGAGCATTTCAAACAGTACGAGCAGTGCGATGACAGCGGTAAAAGCAAACAAAGGTGCAAGATAGGAAAAAATGGATGTCGTTTTCTTGACCGGTTTTTCAATGAAAGATTTTATTTGGAAGGAGAAATAACCGAAGAGGACAAAAAGAAAGAATGCAGACAAAAAGATATCAGCGGGAGATTTGGTAAAATCCCATAAAGAGACAAAACCTGCAGAAGATGGAGAAAAGATCGAAAGAGATTGAAACCTGCTGGAATAACTGAGCAGAATAAAAAGGGTGCGAAGACCGAAAAGGAGAAAGACCATAAAGAGGAAAAGCATGCCTTTTCTTTTTCTGAAAAAGACCATATATTTTATGGCATAAAGCGATAATAGCGTGAGTGTCACGATCGCTGACAGGTAAAAAATGAGAACAAGGTCTTCTTTAGTTTGGTTTGTCTTGGAGATGAGAGAAGGGGAATTCAAGGAAACGGTGGCCATGATCTTTTGACTGGTGTTCCGCAGCGGAAAGATCGTGGTTTGGATATCCTCAGGGACTCTGGGTTGTCCCAAATATTCATCATCATTTCTAGCGAAGAGGCTTTCGAAACCGGACACATCTTCTCGGAAATCCCAATACTCAAGAGTACAATTTTTCAGAAGCTTTTTGTTTAAAAAATGATAATCCTGTAAATATGAGGCTTTGATCTCAGGAAGGAAAGCAAGAAGCCGGTAGAACACTATAAAATGGTCTTGATCGATTTGATGGGTAAGAACCAGGGTGACAGAAACCTTGTCTCTTATGAGATGAGAAGACTGGGCTATCTCAGGGGATATATTTCCTTCTCTATCCGTGAGAATATTTTGAACATCCAAGACGTGTCCGAGCCAGAGTGTCATGTTTCCTTTTTCATAAAAAGAAGCGCCTTCGATCTCTGGATCGGTAACCGTATTCTGCAGAAGGTCGAAAATTTCCCTTCGGGGCTGTGGAAACGGATCGGAGGAGAAAAGATCTTTTTTTGAATACAAATCCCTGATGACTTGAGAAAACTCTGTTTTGATCTTCTGCGTTTTATGGCGGAGCTGTGTTAGGTTTCTCTCATAGTAGTTGGAAGAGAGAAAAGAAGGGAGAAAGAAGCGCAGGGAAACGAAAAGGATGGTGATGCTGAGGCTGGAGATGAGTCCTATGAGGACGATTTTCCTACTGTTCTTTTTTTGAGGCATTTTATCAGAGTTTTTCAACCCGGATCTCAAGGATCTTCCAAGCAGACAGCGGTGATCCCTTGTGTCCAAGGGATTTATTTACCAGGTAAAAAAAGACTTGGAAGACGTAGAGATTGTTTCTCCTGTCTTTAAACGACCATCGGGAGGTGTATATGAGGGAGTTGTCGCTTGTGACATGCGGTGCCCCTCCTGAATAGAATTCGAGAGTGGTGTATGAAGAGAATATCTTTTTAAACAGGAAAAATGCTTGCTGGTTGGACAGCTGGTCAGATAGGGAGATCGGTGGAGGAAAAGAAACATGGATATATCCTTGCTCGGGGAAATAATCGAATAGGATTTTGGGATTGTTCTGGAGAAATGCAATATCAATATCTTGAGTGGTCGGTGCAATGTTCAGAGGCAGGAGTGCAATGAGGAGAAGAGCTATCTTTCCCACAAAAAAATAGTAACACAATTAATAAGGAAGTTTAAGAGCACTTTTTGCTTCACCCAGTCCAAAGCAATGCATTCTGAGGCAGGTTAAAAGGATAATTTGGTTATTTTGAACTTTTAGGAATATCCTCACCGATCTCTTCTGAGATAAGAGTGCGAAGTTCGTCTTTCAGTTTGCCGATCTTATCGAATTTGTTTCCGATCTTTGAATAAAGGGGTTCCTGGCTTTTGATTCCTTCCTGAATGAGAAAAGCAGCGCTCTCTGAACGGCTTTTGAACAATCCGGCTTCGACCAGCATGTTCAATTTCTTATTGCAATCATCATTGACCCGAATGGTAAGCACGGTGTTCCTGGAGGAAAGCGCTCTGTCGATGACTTTACGGATTGAATCAGCTGTTTTGATGGCAAATTTTTCCATATGATCTCCGAATTCATCCAAAGGTTTTTGTTCGCTTTTTTTATTAGAGGAAGATTTTTTTTCGGTTTTATTCTTTGTTTCCGTCATGCTATTATCTCCTGTTATTTGTAATATAATTACAAATTACAATAAACACCATACAACGTCAAGGGGTTTATACGGTTAGCAGAGCTTTATCTCGCGGGGTTTATGGGAATGAGATGTGCCAATGAAAAATCGGCATTCCGGGTTTGTTCAAGACGTATAGAAAAAAACGGACGTTCCTTCGGGTGAACGATAAATAGATTCTTAAATATTCAGATCGGCTAGAGCATGGCGTGGAGTTCTATTCTTCCTCTTGAGATGCTTCTTTTTCGAACTCTTTTGTCCGCTTGGCATCACGCATACTGCTGATCCCGGCTATGAAAGCGATCATGCCGCAAAAAAAGAGAATTGGGGGTATAAAACCGAAAACGAGTTCGTAAAATTCTTGCCACCAAACAAAAATGACCAGGAGAACTCCGCCTGCCATGGCGATTAGCCCTCCAAACACAGCTAGGAATTTACTCATGAACAAACCTCCTGTTTGGAGTGATAAGCATTGGTTAAAGCGATTATATCAGAACAGATATTCCTATGCAATATGGATGTCTTTCAGATAGACATCCGGCTGTTTCTTGGTTTAGAATGACTTGAATACCAGAGGCGGCCATGACCAACCGGAATCCAAAACTGCGCGGCATCCTATTCGATATGGATGGAACCATTGTGGATGTTCCTTACGACTGGACCAAGATCAGGGCAGAGTTGAAAACTCAAGGAAAGCCTGTCCTATCTTATTTGGAAAGCTTATCCGAACCGGAGAAAACACACAAATGGAAGATTCTTGAGGAATACGAGGATAAGGCGACTTCAAATGCATCCATGAAAAAAGGGATGAAAGCTCTTTTTTCGTTTCTAAAAGAGAAGAGTGTGAAAACAGCATTGATAACGAACAATTCAGAAAAAAATATATCTTTTCTCATGGAGAAATTTCATCTTTCCTTCGATGTTGTTATGACACGGGAAACCGGAGTGTGGAAGCCTTCAGGAGAGCCTTTTCTCCTTGCCGTTAAGAAAATGGGAGTCAATAGGGAGGAATGCTGTGTGGTCGGAGATTCATATTTTGATGTTCTTGCAGCCAAAGCCGCCAGGATCAGCCGGATCTTCATTTTCGCTCCTGAAGAACAGAGACCAGAATTCTTGGAAGCTTTCATCGTGCATTCTGCAGAAGAGTTGAGGCATCAAATCGATAAATGGGTATAAACGGGTAGGTCCAACCTAGGACTTTTTTTTCGAAGTGATCGCGCACTTGATCCCCCGCGGATTGAAACACTTATTGCAGGAGATGCATCCTGACTTTAAAGATTCCCCTTTGTGAATCTTGTCGACAAAATGAGGATCATGAATGAGAGGGCGGCTGAGAGAGATAAGATCGGCCATCCTGTTCATGATGATCTTTTCCATTACAGAGACCGACCGGATACCGCCCAATCCAAAAACAGGGATAGCTGTTGCCTCCTTGATTCGGGAAGCATTGTGGATAAAATATCCTTCCTTTTCTTCCGGGAGGTATCCTTCCCAGACAGATCCTTTTCCTGCTTCGGCCATCCCTCCGCTCACCTCAATGCCGGCTACCCCTTGTTTCTCCAAAATTTGTGCTATTCGTATGCTTTCTTCCACATTGAGGCCTTCAGGGATAAAGTCGGTCGAATTCAGTTTGATTATCAGCGGAAAATCCGGGCTGATTTTTTTCCGTATTCCCTGGATGATTCGGATCAATATCTTTACCCGGTTTTTTGTGTTTCCTCCCCATTCGTCTGTTCTCCGGTTTGTATAGGGTGATATAAAACTGCTGAGAAGATAACCGTGGGCGATATGAAGCTGAACTCCGCTGAATCCGGCCTGTTCAGCTCTTGCACAAGCCATTATAAAATCAGAGATGACTCTTTCAATATCTCCTTGGGTCATCTCCTTCGGCAGGACATCAAAAACAGGTTCGAAAACCGGTGAGGGAGACATAGGAGTGCAGCCGCAGAGTTTTTCTTTGGTCTGTCTTCCTGCATGACTGATCTGGAGAAAAATATGGGATGGATGCCCTTGGACAGATCCGACGATTTTTTTTAGACCCGGGATGAATCGGTCATCATATACAGCGGTTTGATAAGGGCTGGCTTTTCCATCAGGGCTGACATAGGCATGTCCGGTGATGATCAGGCCCACTTCTCCTTCTGCCAGACTTCTGTAAAGTTTTATTTGTCTATCGGAGATGCACCCGTCTCCTTCCGCCATAAATTCATGCGTGGCTGAACGGACGATCCGGTTGGGAATCGTGATCTTTCCGATCCGGATCGGCGAGAAGAGGACAGAATTATTTTTCATACTGTGATCGAGTTTGACAGATAAAGAATAGGCTTTCTATCTTTTCAAAATTTCTTATAAACGATCTTTCCTCCCAGGATCGTGAAGAGAACTTCTGTGGTCAGAATCTCTTTCGGTTCTATGGTGAAAAGGTCCTTGGAGAGGATGACCATGTCCGCCAGCTTTCCAGGCTCCAGGGATCCTTTTATATCCTCTTCAAAAGAGGCATAGGCGGATCCGAGGGTGTAATATTTGATGGCTTCAGCCATGGTGAGTTTTTGTTCCGGAAACCACCCACCCTCTGGGTAGTCGAATTCAATATTTTGCCGCGTTACACATGAATACAAACCCCGCATGGGATCGAGGGGCTCCACAGGCCAATCTGTTCCGAATGCCAGCATGGCACCGTTGTCTAGAAGAGTTTTCCATACATAAGCATTTTTCGATCGTTCCAATCCCACTCTCTGTTCGCAGAACCGCATGTCGGTTGTGCAGTGTGTAGGCTGCATGGAAGCGATGATTCCTAATTGTTTGAAGCGTTCCATATCGGAGGGAATGATGATCTGGGCATGTTCGATCCGGTGCCTCAAGTCTTTCTTTCCGTGGTTTTTTTGAGCCTCTTCCACCGCATTCAAGACCCAGTTTACTCCTTTGTCTCCGATGGCGTGAACACCGATCTGGAAACCGTTGGCATGGGCTTTCTCAACGAGAACGAAAAAATCTTCTTTTGTGTATTGGGGAAGGCCGGAAGTTTCCGGATCATCATCAAAAGGTTCGAATAAGAGAGCGGTTCCGGAGCCGAGGGTGCCGTCAATATAAAGTTTCTGGAATCCTGTTTTGACCATCTCATTCCCGTTTCCCTGACGGGCACCAGAGTTGATGTAATGATCGATCCTTTTGACTGGAAGCCAGGCATATACTCTCAGGGTCAATTTGCCTTCTTTATGGAGCTTATTATAGAGCTTGATCTCATCAAGAGAGGAGGATGTATGGATGCCGGTCAAACCCAGACACGCGGCATGCTGGAGTCCCCGCAAGATATCCTCTTCTAGAGTCGATTGAGTTGTGGGCCCCTTTATATTTATCAAACTCTCTGCTTCTTCTTTGAGAATACCGGTCGGAGCTCCGGTCTCAGGGTCTTTCATGATCTCTCCTCCAAAAGGAGAAGGAGTGTCCTTGGTGATCCCTGATTGCTCAAGAGCCAGGCTGTTGAGCCAGCAGGAATGACCGTCAACCCGGCTGATGACCACTGGATTATCAGGTGCTACCTTGTCCAGGTCTTCTTTCGTCGGCCATTCGGCGCCGGGGAAAAGCGTGTGGTCATATTGACTGCCGTACACCGGAGCTCCTTCAGGCAGCTCCTTGATCTTTGCGGCCACCATCTGCTGGATCTTTTCGATGGAGTCAATGCCTCTAAAGGTAAGGGTACTCAAGGAGCGTCCGCCCGAGCGGAAGTGACAATGGGCGTCGATGAAACCAGGTACTACAAGCTTTCCTCCCACATCAAGTATTTCAGTGTGAGAATGTTTGAATTTTTCCATTTCTTTCAATGATCCTAGTGCCAGGATCCTGCCTTCGCGAATCGCAACAGCTTGGACAAAATCTTTTTCGCCTGAGGAAGTGAAGATCTTTCCGTTGATGATAATGAGATCTGCCATGTCATCCGGGGAACCAGCCAGGAGGAGCGGAAAGATCATCCATATGACCAGTAGATAAAGAATCGTTTTTTTCATAGTGCCTCCATATTAACAATTTGATATTGTGCAAGCAAGAATGACCTGAATGACAACACTAGATCCTGTCGGCCGAGACTCATGGTGAAAAATGAAAGAGCAGGGTTAGGGGTAATTATTCCTTTAAAGGGCAGGCGGGCGGGGGATTGGTGGGAGGATGGGAACCATACATAATTGTATGAAATAGACTTTTTCGCACCCAAAAAGATGCTGGTAAGAAAGATATTTCGGCTTGATTTCATCAGGATGATTGATGACAATGATTACCGTATTCTATCCATCGGGAGTAAATATGGAAAAAGAAAAATTGCTGCTCATACCTGGGCCGACGCCGATCCATCCCCGTATTCTCAGAAGTCTGTCTCTTCCAACTATCTCGCATGTCGGCCCAATTTTCTGTCAAGAAATGAAAGAATCTCTAGAAAACCTAAAAAAAATCGTGTTTTGTGAGAACGGTGAAGCATTTGTCGTATCCGGGGCCGGAACACTGGCTATGGAGATGGCGCTGTTGAATACACTCCCAGAAGGAGAGAAGCTGCTGGTCCTGTCTCAAGGATATTTCGGCCGTCGCATGGGCGAGATCGCCCAGAGCTTCAAACTGGATTCCGACATCATTGAATCCGAACCCGGCACTGCGGTGACTCCAAAGGAGCTGGCAGAACAGATTTCCAAGAAGAAATATGCGGCGGTAGTTTCAACCCATGTGGACACTGCAACCGGGGCATGCGCCCCGATCAAAGATTATGCCGCGGTCCTCAAAGAATATGAAAGCATTTTCATCGTGGATGGGGTATGCGCCACAGGTGGGATGGAGGAGAATATGGATGCTTGGGGGGTGGATGTGATCCTGACAGCTGCACAGAAATGCTTTGGCGTGCCCCCCGGCTTGGCGGTTCTGGTCTTTTCCGAGGAAGCGATGGCCAAAAGACGCTCTATCCCGTCTATCAGGGGATATTATTCCGATATTCAAAGATGGCTGCCGATTATGAAGGATCCTTCGAAATACTTCTCGACACCCTGTGTCAATGAGATCCGGGCATTTTTTGAAGCGTCCCGGATCATCCTTGAGGAAGGTCTGAAAGTCCGTTTTGAGAGGCACCGTCTTACTGCTGAGGCTATCCGGGAGGGTTTTCTTGCCTTGGGATTCTCTTTTTTCACGCATGAGAATTATTTGGCCGATACTCTTTCTGTAATCTCGTATCCTGAGGGAGTGGATGACGCAGTTTTTCGAAAAAAGCTCTTGGAAAAAGGGGTCATTGTTGCAGGTGGTTTAGGGAAGTTAACCGGGAAGGTTTTTCGGATGGGACATATGGGAAATCTGTCTTTTTCGCAGGTTTATTTTGCATTTGATGCCGTCGAAAAATCACTTCAAGAAATGAAGTTTGCGCATCCCGCTGGTGCTGGGATTAAGGGCGTTCGGTCTCTTCTGGAGAAATAAAATTGGCGAGCGATGTTTATTTCATTCCTGCCTCAGCAGAAGAAGATCCGGAGATATTGGCAAAAAAAGCGCATCGCATCTACTCCATCCTTGGGTTCTCGAAAAAGATCAAGCAAGGTCATTATGTGTCTTTAAAGATCCATTTTGGAGAAAAGAAAAATACGGGATATATCAATCCTTCATGGCTCAGCAAGGTGATCGAAGATATCCGAAGTCGTTCCTCCCGCGCCTATATCACGGACACCAACACCCTTTATGTGGGAAATCGCTCAAATTCTGTGGAACATATACAATTGGCTCTCAGTCATGGATTCGATCCTCAAAATCTCGGGATCCCGGTGATCATTGCCGATGGGCTGATCGGTCAGGATGACGGGGAGATCGACATCGACCTTCCCCGGGTTAAGACGGCCAAGATCGCCGGCGCGTTCCTTCATTCCGATGCTCTTCTCTGTTTGAGTCATTTCACGGGACATATCCTCACAGGATTCGGAGCTGCCATAAAAAACCTGGGGATGGGATGCGCCTCGAGAGCAGGAAAACTTGAACAGCACTCTGATGTGCATCCATGGATCAATCCAAAGAATTGCCAGAACTGTATGACCTGTGAAGAGTTTTGTCCTTCCGGAGCCATCCGCCAGGTGAAAGAAAGGGCAGTTATCCAGGATAAGAAGTGTATTGGTTGCGGGGAGTGTCTTGTCGTTTGTCCTCACGATGCAGTCCAACTACGATGGGACAGGGATAATAAAAGAGTCCAGGAAAAAATGGCCGAGTATGCTTTTGCCGTGTGGAGTCTCTACCCTGAGAGGAGCGCTTTTCTGAATTATTTGGTCCGGATAACAAAAGACTGTGACTGTATGTCCGAGAACGGAAAAACCATTTCTCCGGATATCGGTATATTGGGTTCTCTCGATCCTGTGGCTGTGGATAAAGCATGTGCGGATCTCGTTCTTGAAAATAATAAAAAAGATGTTCTCAAACTGGCCAATGATATCGATTGGTTCTACCAACTTGCACATGCAGAAAAGATAGGATTGGGAAGTCTGGACTATACTCTCCATTGTTTGGAATAAAATGACTCTTTTTTTTTGAAATCGAAGCAACTCTTGGCTATAATCTGCGCAAGGAAGATCAATGCCTGCTAACCTCCCTCCCCAGTATTTTGAGACAGAAAAGAAACTCAAGACAGCGAAAACGGCCCAGGAACGGATCTCTATAATGGAAGAACTGCTGTCGATCATCCCCAAGCATAAGGGAACCGAAAAAATGCAGGCGATCCTCAAGACCAAGATCGCCAAACTCAGGTCTCAATCGGAAAAAAAACCTGCGGCGGGGCAAAGAGGACCCACGTTCACATTTGAGAAGACAGGAGCCGGACAGCTGGTGCTTATCGGACCTCCTAATGTAGGGAAATCCTCTCTCCTCAAAGCCCTAACGAATGCCACTCCTGATATTGGAGATTATCCTTTCACCACTCATTCTCCTTCTCCAGCCATGATGCCGTATGAAAATATACAGATCCAGCTGATCGATACACCTCCTATCACCCAGGATTTTATGGAGACATGGCATGCTGAGTTGATCAAGAGCGCGGATGGTCTTTTGTGTGTTTTTGATCTGGCATCACAAAACCTTCAAGCAGACCTGGACCGTCTCCTGGAAAAACTTGAGGAGAAAAGGATCGTATTCGTTTCAGAAGATGAGCAGGTTGTATCCGACAGAACCATCCATGCGAACAGGGTTTTGATCGTGGCCAATAAATCAGATATCCCTTCCATACGGTCTTATTTCGACACTTTTGATAGAACATATGAGGGGCTTTTTGACCGGATCGCAGTCTCGTCTTTAAATGGAGAGGGGCTCGAAGAATTGAAAAAAAAGATATTTCTTCTACTCAGCATCCTCCGGGTGTACAGCAAGACTCCCGGAAAAAAACCGGACATGAAAGATCCTTACATCTTTGCCAAAGGGAGTTCTCTTATGGATATGGCAAAAGCTGTCCATAAGGATTTTGCCCAGAAACTGAGATTTGCGCGCATCTGGAACAAAGAAAAATATCAGGGCCAAAAGGTTCATCGCGATTATATTCTTCAAGACGAGGACATTTTAGAACTTCATATCTGAATAAAATTTTCCTTTCCTGGACCTATTCTCCCTTATTCCTGTTTTCTATGGAAGGGAATGGAAGAGGGATATAAAGAATTGGGAGAAGGATATCGGGGCGGTGGGATTTGAACCCACGACCCCAGCGTCCCGAACGCTGTGCGCTACCGGGCTGCGCTACGCCCCGATGGTCTGGCCATTATATCCTGAATCGTTGAAAGATGGAAATTGATAACGGGAAGATCACAGCTTGATAAACGTTATTTTTGTCGTGAAAAAAAGTATTTTTTTTCTGGTTTTTTCTTTACTATTTTCCCCATATAAGCTACAATATATTATGCCTAAAATGCCCCTTAGGTTGCGAGAGAAAATTCCCTTCATTATCCTCCTTTTTTCCACTTCAGGAAGCCGATGGACAAAAAAAAATATACTGCAGAAAGCATAAAAGTTTTAAAAGGTTTGGAAGCCGTTCGCAAGCGTCCTGCCATGTATATCGGCAGCACGGGAATGGAAGGTTTGCATCACCTGGTTTATGAAGTCGTCGATAACAGCATTGATGAAGCACTGGGAGGACATTGCTCGAAAATCGAGGTATATATCCATGTGGATAACACTGTAACTGTCATTGATGACGGCCGTGGGATCCCGGTCGAGCTTCATAAAAAAGAAAAAAAACCAGCGGCTGAAGTAGTGATGACGACCCTCCATGCCGGCGGTAAGTTCGACCAAAAAACATACCAGGTCTCAGGTGGGCTCCATGGTGTTGGAGTTTCGGTTGTGAATGCTCTTTCAAAAAGACTGGATCTCGTGATCAAAAGAGAAGGAGGAGTCTACACACAAAGCTATTCGAAAGGGAAATCGGTCACGAAATTATCCAAGATCGGAAAGACGAAGAATACTGGGACGAAGATAACATTTGTTCCCGATCCGGATATTTTTAAGGAAGTGAATTTCAATTTTGAGATTTTAAGCCAGCGGTTGCGGGAACTGTCCTTTTTGAATAAAGGGCTTCAGATCTCCATTATGGATGAAAGGGCGAATAAATCACACGAATTTCAATACAAAGGTGGGATAAAGGAATTTATTGAATATCTGAATCAGAACAAGTCTGTCATCAATCTTAAACCCATATACTTTGAGAGTACACGGAATGGGGTTATCGTCGAGATGGGACTCCAGTACCATACAGGATACTCTGAGAACATTTTTACTTTTGTGAATAATATTAACACAACAGAGGGAGGCACTCATCTTAGCGGATTTAAAGCAGCGTTAACTCGTTCTATCAACGCCTATGCCAATGCCAATGGCCTTATCAAGGAACTCAAAGAGAATCCTTCTGGTGAGGACACACGGGAGGGATTGTGTGTTGTCTTAAGCCTAAAGGTAAAAAATCCGCAATTCGAGGGACAGACAAAGACCAAATTAGGGAACTCCGATGTGAAGGGGATCGTTGAATCCATCGTCAATGAGGAGTTATCCACCTATTTTGAGGAAAATCCGACACAAGCCAAGAGGATCGTGACCAAAGTGCTGGAGGCTGCACGTGCCCGTGCTGCCGCTCGACAGGCAAGGGAGCTGGCGCGCCGAAAAGGTGTGTTGGATTCCACTTCGCTTCCGGGAAAACTTGCAGACTGTCAAGAAAAGGATCCGGCAATGAGTGAGATCTTTCTCGTCGAAGGGGATTCGGCCGGTGGATCAGCCAAACAGGCACGTGATAGACACTTCCAAGCGATTCTTCCCTTGAAAGGAAAGATCCTGAATGTCGAAAAGGCTCGCTTTGAGAAGGTCATTAAAAGTGAAGAGATCGGTCTTATGATCTCAGCACTTGGGGCCGGTATTGAACAGGCGGATTTTCAACTCGAGAAGCTGCGGTACCACAAGGTCATTATCATGACAGATGCGGATGTAGATGGATCTCATATCCGAACACTTCTTATGACTTTTTTCTATAGACAGATGCCCAAGCTGATCGAGAGCGGATACCTCTATATCGCTCAACCCCCCTTGTACAAGGTGTCCAAGGGAAAATCTTTTCTGTACCTGAATAACGAGAGATCCTTCGATAAATATATCATTAAAAAGATCTCAGAGGAATTTCAACTCAAGGTCAAAGGACAGGGAGAGCCGATCAGGGGGGATAGGTTTAGAAGGTTTCTCCAGAAGATCATTGCAAAGAAAAATTATGTCCAGATTTTGGATCGAAAAAATTATCCCTTTTTTATTATTGATGTCCTTCTAGACCAGGGAGTTGAAGACAAAGAATTTTTGAGCAAGCCGAAAAAGATGGAGAAGATCCAGAACATCTTGAACAACAAGGGAACTGTGACCATTCTCCATAAGGATGAGGAGCACGGATTGTATGCGCTGTCAGTGAACTTCCAGATCAACGGGATGAGCATCACGTCTCTTGTGAATCTTGATCTGATCACATCCGTGGAGTACAGGAATCTTGTAAAAATACATAAAGATCTAGTGAATCTTAAGCCTCCTTATAAGATCTCCAATCACAAAGAGTCGGTGAAGGTGGACAACGAGGCCAAGCTCCTGGAATATCTCAATAGTGAAGGAAAGAAGGGTCTTGTCATCCAGCGGTATAAAGGATTGGGGGAGATGACACCCAAACAGTTGTGGGAGACCACTATGGATCCCGAGGAGAGATACCTCCTTAAGGTTTCGATACAGGACGCGGTAGAGGCCGATAAGGTATTTACCATCCTCATGGGGGAAGAGGTAGAATCCCGTAAAAATTTCATAGAAGCCAATGCGCTGGAAGCACAGAATCTCGATATCTGAGCGGCCGGATATTTATGAATAGGATCAGGATGACAATATCACCCAATCCAAACGGATAGACCCAGGAGATGAGATGAGCACGAATAAACTGTCAGAAGTCAGCATTGAAGAAGAAATGCGGCGGTCCTATCTCGATTACGCAATGAGCGTGATCATAGGAAGAGCCATCCCTGACATCAAAGACGGACTCAAACCTGTCCACCGAAGAACTTTATTTTCCATGCATGAAATCGGGAACGTGTGGAATAAACCATATAAGAAATCTGCCAGGATCGTGGGAGACGTCATTGGAAAGTATCATCCCCACGGTGATAGGGCTGTGTACGATACCCTGGTTAGAATGGCTCAGGATTTCAGCCTCCGGTATCCACTTGTTGACGGGCAGGGAAATTTCGGGTCCATAGATGGAGATCCCCCAGCTGCCATGCGGTATACCGAAGTCAGAATGAAAAAGATTGCCCATGAGCTTTTGGCGGATATCGATAAAGATACAGTGAACTACGTTCCCAATTATGACGGGAGTCTCAATATGCCAGAGGTCTTCCCGGCGAAACTCCCGAATCTTTTGGTCAATGGGGGATCGGGGATCGCGGTTGGCATGGCCACCAATATCCCTCCTCATAATCTGCACGAGGTCGTGGACGGGATTATCCATCTCATACAGAATCCTAAAGCAACTCTTAAAGAGATCATGAAATTTGTCCCGGGTCCTGATTTCCCCACCGGAGGATATCTCTTTGGACAAGATGGGATCAAAAGTGCTTATGAGACGGGGAAAGGTTCCATCAAGCTCAGAGCCAGAGCTATGATCGAAAGAGGGAAACACAAAGAGAGAGACCGGGTGGTGATCACGGAGATTCCCTATCAGGTCAATAAATCCAGGCTGCTTCAAAACATCGCTGATCTTGTCAACAGCAAAAAAATCGAAGGTATTGCAGACATCAGGGATGAATCTGACAGAGACGGTATGCGTATCGTGATCGAGGTCAAAAAGGGAGAGATCCCTGAGGTTGTCATGAACAATCTTTACAAGCACACATCTCTCCAGGTGTCCTTTGGCATCATCTTTCTGGCTATCGTCGAGAAACAACCAAAAATATTGAGTTTGATCGAAATGATGCGTCATTTTATATCGCACAGGCAGGATGTGGTGCGCAGACGCACTCGGTTCGAGTTGAAAAAAGCCGAGCTGAGAGCTCATATTCTTGAGGGATTGAATATCGCCCTGGATAATTTAGATGAGATCATTGCTTTGATCCGGGCATCGAGGACCGTTGACCAGGCGCGAAAGGGATTGATCACTCAATTCCGTTTGACCAAAACGCAGTCACAGGCCATTCTGGAGATGCAGCTTCAAAAGCTGACCAGATTGGAACGCGATAAGATCCTGAAGGAATACAATGACCTAAAGAAACTTATCTCCAAACTGAAGAAGATCCTGGGCAGTGATAAATTGATACTGGATATCATCGTCGAAGAACTGAAGCAAGTGAGGGAAGCATATCAAGATAAACGTATGACCGAGATCATGCAGGAAGACATTCAAGAGATCAATCCTGAGGATCTTATCAAGGAAGAAGACGTGGCTGTGACCTATACTGCTTCTGGATATGTGAAGAGGACTTCTTTGAACAATTATCGCTTCCAGATCCGGGGAGGAAAAGGCCGCAGAGGGATCATGATGAAGGCCGAGGATGTGGTGCAGGATCTTTTTGTTTGCTCAACTCACAGCTATCTTCTTGTCTTTTCCAACAAAGGCCGGCTCTACTGGCTGAAAGCACTTGAGGTCCCGGATGTCGGTGTTTCAGGAAGAGGGAAATCCGTCAATAATCTCATCCAATTCGAGCCCAAAGAACGAGCCAGCGCAGTCGTGACAGTCAAAGAGTTCAGCAAAAAACAATATGTCCTGATGTTAAGTTCAGACGGGCGAATGAAAAAAACCCGGTTGGATGGATTTAAGAATATCCGGAAGGGAGGCATCATCGCCATGGGCCTCAATCCGAAAGCGGAATTGTTGATGGCCAAGCTGACCGATGGGAAAAAAGACATCATGATAGGCACCCGCTTTGGAAAGGCGATCAAATTCAATGAGGTTCAGATTCGGGATATGGGTCGTCAGGCAGCAGGAGTGAAAGCCATCAACCTAGCGGCCAAAGATTCCATCATCGGAATGATCGTAGTTGGAGAGAAGGAAAACTTTGTATTCACCGCCAGTGAAAAGGGATTCGGAAAAAAGACCGAGGTCGATATCTATCCTCGACATAGACGAGGCGGAAAAGGGGTTGTGAATCTCAAGTTGAGTTCCAAGGTAGGGCCTGCGATCGGGATGGTTGGGATTTCAGATGAAGAGATTCTTTTTATAACAGAACACGGCAAAGTGATCCGGATCAAATCTGATAAAGTAAGACCTATCGGGCGTGCGACTCAAGGCGTCCGGATTATTAATCTGGATAAGGGAGACAGTGTATGCTCTCTTGCCAAGGTCTCTGAGAGTTAGTTCAATCCTGATTTAGATCTCATTCTTCCTTTCCATACGCATCGTTGATTTATTCGTCTTCAGGGGTTTTCCTTCATTGATTTAGACTTGACTTTAGAGGATGATGTTCAATAAAATGAGCCCATCTTTACCGAGTAATGGAGGGTTTCATGACTAAGACGATCAGTCAACTTTTCTTGAATACCATAAAAAGTTTCCCTAAACCAGATATTATGAAATATAAATCCGAGGGGGAGTATGTTCCCATCTCGACTGAGGAATTGGGGAATCAGGTTAAATACTTTGCTTTAGGTCTCAAGGAGCTCGGTTTAAACAAAGGCGATAAACTGATACTCCTTTCAAAGGACAGCCCGGAGTGGGTTATGACGGATCTGTCCTGTCTCTGTCTGGGAGCAGTCACGGTTCCCATCTATACTTCTTTGGTCCCGGAACAGATCAAGTATATCATCGATGATTCCGATGCCAAGATCGTTGTCTGCTCATGTTCAGAGCTCTGGGAAAAGATCGAGGTGATTAGAGACCAATTGAACAAGGTGGAGCACTATATCACCTTTATGAAGGATTCTCCCAAGGGTTCCATCAGCAGGGACAAGCTGTTAGAAAGAGGAAGAAAGAAAGACGCAGAGAATCCCGATGAATTCGAAAATTCTGCGAATTCCATTAAACCGGATGATGTTGCATCTATCATCTACACTTCAGGGACTACCGGATTGCCCAAGGGGGTTCTTCTCACGCACAACAATTTTCTCAGCAATATCGAAGCTGTTTCGTCCGTCGTCGAATTCTCTGAAAAAGACGATGTTCTGTCTTTCCTTCCCCTCTCGCATGTCCTGGAACGCATGGTTACCTTCACCTATCTCTATAAAGGATGTTCTATCGGGTATGCAGAAAGTATTGAGACCCTTGGGGAGAACATGATCGAGATTCGGCCTCACATCATGGTCAATGTCCCCCGCGCCCTTGAAAAGATCTATGCAAAGGTCATTGATAATGTCCTGGCAAGTTCCTCGCTCAAGAGAAAAATATTTTTCTGGGCGGTCAAGGTTGGCCGGCAATACGGTCAGAAACTTCTCCAGAAACAGTCTGTGCCCGGCGGATTGAAATTCAAGCATAAAATTGCCCATAAGCTTGTTTTTTCCAAGATCATCGCAAAGACTGGCGGCAGAATCCGGTTCTTCGTCTCTGGAGGAGCGGCTTTATCGAAAGATATCGCCGAATTTTTCTACGCTATGGGATTGATCGTTCTCGAAGGATACGGGCTGACGGAAACTTCGCCTGTGATCTCCCTAAACACTCTTGAGGAAATAAAATTCGGTTCGGTTGGAAAGCCTATACCCGGAGTCGAGGTCAAAATTGCGGATGACGGGGAAATCTTAACCAAAGGTCCTCATGTTATGAAGGGCTATTATAAGAAAGAATCCGAGACACAGGAATCGATCGAAGGAGGTTGGTTCAAGACCGGAGATATCGGCCATTTCGATGAGGATGGTTTTTTGGTCATCACGGACAGGAAGAAAGACATCATTGTCACAGCCGGTGGAAAAAATGTGGCGCCTCAGATGATCGAAGGCCTTTTAAAAACCAATCCCTATATATCGAATGCTGTGGTGATAGGTGATAAAAGAAAGTTTATCTCAGCTCTTGTCGTTCCTGAATTTAATAAACTCGAGGAATATGCCAAGTTCAATAAAATTCCCTATACTTCGCATCAAGATTTGGCCAAGAGCGAAGACATCTTGAGATTTGTGGAAGCGGAAATCGACAGGGCGACACCAAATCTTGCTAGCTTTGAAAAAATCAAAAAAATCGTTCTGCTGGACAGAGAATTCGAGATCGAAAAAGGAGAGATAACCCCCTCTCTCAAGGTGAAGAGAAACATCGTAGAAGACAAGCATAAAACAGCGATTGACCGAATTTACGAAGATTGATCGGGAATTATAAACGGATAAACGGATCAGAAAGAACTTTTTTCTTCCTCTGTTAAGAAGAGGATCCTGCCGCAGTTCTCGCACATGATGACCTCGTTTTCTTTTTTGAGTTCATTGAGCATTTGAGGCCGAATACGCATAAAACACATTGAACAGAATTCACCTGTCACAGGGGAAAGAACGATGCCCTTGTTTTTAAGGGCGATCTTGTCATATTGTTTTAAGATCTCTTTCGGAATTTCAGGAAGCACCGACTTTCTTTCTTCGAGAATGCTGTTTTTCTGCTCTTCCATATTCTTCTGTTTAGCGGTCAAGTCATCCATTTCCCGATGGAGTTTCTGTTTGATCTCGCCCGCTTTTTGAGAAGCGGATTGTATTTCTTTTTCGATCTCGTCTGCTGAGAGCATCTCAGCGATGATATTCTCTTCTATGTTATCAATTTTGTTTTGGATATCATCGATTTCCTTTAAGAGTGATCTGTACTCGAGGTTGGTTTTGACATCATTGAGCTGGCGCTTGTACTTAGATATGTATTCTTTCAAGTCCTGTACATGGGATTCGAGATCCCGCCTATTTTTCTGATTTTGGGCCAGCTTGTCATGTGCAGCGGAAACGATTTTTTCACTGTCCTTGATCTTGTTTTCCAGATCTTCTTTTTGGGCAGGGGCGCTTTCAAGGAAAAGAGAGGCATCATTTATTTCGGTGTCTATATTTTGGAGTTGGATCAGTTTTTTAAAATCAACGTCCACATCTTTTCCTCTGCTTTAAATGGGCCTACCAGGATTCGAACCTGGGACCGACCGGTTATGAGCCGGTGGCTCTACCGCTGAGCTATAGGCCCTAAACTCCCTTATAGCAAATATGAGTCTGATAGTCAATGAAACGGAAAAATGAGAAGAGATGGCTAAAAAAGAGGGGAGTTCAATGATGTGATCTTTTTTAAAACAATTAATATCAATATTTTACGATGAAAGATTTCAATTTACGGTTTCGGCTTGGGTGTTTCAATTTTCTTAGGGCTTTAGCTTCGATCTGGCGTATTCTTTCACGTGTCACCTTGAACTGCTGGCCGACCTCCTCCAATGTGTGTTCGTTTCCGTCTCCAAGTCCAAATCTCATCTTCAGGACCTTGGCCTCTCTTTCTGTTAATGTATCGAGCGAATTTTCTATCTGTTCTCTTAAGTTGATATGGATAACCGTATCGGGTGGTGAGGGCATGACCTTGTCTTCGATGAAATCGCCCAGATGACTGTCCTCTTCCTCCCCGATCGGTGTCTCAAGGGAAATCGGTTCCTGTGCGATCTTGATGATCTTTCTCACTTTAGGGATGGGAAGATCCATTTTATTCGCGATCTCTTCAACAGAGGGTTCTCTTCCTATCTCCTGCACCAAGCTTCGCGATACTCGGATCAATTTATTGATGGTTTCGATCATATGGACAGGGATTCGGATCGTCCGCGCCTGGTCAGCGATGGCACGAGTTATCGCCTGCCGGATCCACCACGTGGCATAAGTCGAAAATTTGTATCCGCGCCTGTATTCGAATTTGTCGACAGCCTTCATCAATCCCATATTTCCTTCCTGTATCAGGTCCAGAAACTGAAGTCCGCGGTTGCTGTATTTCTTAGCGATAGAAACAACGAGACGAAGGTTGGCAGCAACGAGTTCTTGTTTAAATTCGTTACTGATATCCTTCCCATCCTTTATCCTATTCAATACCTTATTCAGCTGTTGAGAATCGAGGCCGATTTCTTTCTGGTAGCTAAAGAGAACACTGTTTTTGTCTTTAATAGATTTTTTAAGTTCAGCCTCTTTTTTTGATTTTTTTTGTTTAGCATAAGCGAGAAGTCCGTTAAATTTCTCTTTTTCTTTCTCCAGCTCTTTTATGATTTTAAGTTTTTCGCGGAGCAGATAGATGATGTCTTCTCTGTGTGTTGGGCGGATATCCAGGTTGATGATCAGACGGCTCAACTTGACGATCAATCTTCCCCTGGAAAAGTGATTCTTCTTCAGCTTGGGGATTTTATCCAGCTTTATGCTCAGCTCTCGGATCTCTCGGATCCTATTCAGGATCTGTTCTTTTTTTTCTTGGATCTTTCCCTCTGATGTGTCGTCATCGCTCAAGTCGAACATGTCATGCAAAACTTCGGGTGTTTCGCTGATCCGGTTTTCCAGATCCAGGACCCCGTTGAGGACAAACCGAGTTTTTGATAGTTCTTTTATAACAATCTTCTCACCAAGCTCGATAGCTTTAGCGATCGTAATTTCCCCTTCGCGGGTTAAGAGGGAGATATTTCCCATCTCACGCAGGTAGAGTTTGACGGGATCGGTTGTCCTTTCCAATCCTTCTAATGAGACGAGATCACTTTTTTTTCTTTTTGGAGCTAGTAAAAATTTCAACTTTTGATCATCCCCGGTGTTGGATAATTTATCAATGTCCTTGTTGGATTTTATCTTCTCATCTTTGGTTTTTTTGTTCTTCGCGGCGAGCGGATTTTCCTGTTTTCTTCCCTTGGATATCAACTCGCTTGTCTTGTTTTTCGGACCTTTCTTGTAAGGATTGGGTTTTTTTATAGAAATTTCATCGTTACTAACATTTATTTGTTTTGCTTTGTCTTTAAATTCTTTGGCTAATTTTGAAGGACCCAATTTGATCTCCTAAAAGGAAAAAAACCCATATATTATAACTCATTTTCCTGTTTTTTGTTTCATTAATTCCTGGGTCAGCACCTGCATTTCTTTTTGTATCTGTATGACGCGGTCCCTATCATTTTCTTTTTCAGCTTGCGCAATTTCTCCGCCTATTTTTTTTATCTGCCTTTCTTTTGCCAGAATCCGGAGAGTGGAGAGACAATCCAGCGCCTCTTCAATCGAAGCGGATTGTTCCTCTTCCAACAGGATGGCCGTCAATGCACTGACCAAGGATGAATCAAGGTTGTCCTTTATTTCATTGAAATGAAAGGATTTCCCATTTTTGAATGCGTCTGATAAATATTGAAAAATAGGCTTGCTTTTCAAACCTTTAAAATCATGCTCATTCATTTCTTTGAAAACTTGAGCAGCTATCGCGTTTTCTTGTGATACGATCTGCAGGAGTCTTTTTTCCGCGCTTAAAAAATCTTCCTGTTTAAATTCGGATTTTTTTGTGGATTTTGTGTGAATAAGACTCCTCATGACATCATCTGTCACTTTCAAAATATCTCCAGCCAGTTTAAGATATTCGCTTCTGACCACAGGATCCGGGATTTTCGCTAGGATACCCACTGTGTTTCTAACGATTTTGGATTTCTCCTCCGGGATATCCATCGAACCTTCCTGTGTTTGTGTCCGGATGAGGAACATAAGACCGTCCTGGCTTTCTTTCATGAGTTTTTTAAAGGCAACTATACCGTTTTTCTGGATATATGTATCTGGGTCAGATCCTTTGGGTATGGTCATGATCTTGATCCGCATACCTGCTTCGAAGCAGAGAGATATAGCCCGGTAGGCCGCTTTTTTCCCGGCATCATCCCCATCATAACTGACCAGGATTTGAGGAGCAAAACGCTTGGCCAGGGCAATGTGATCTGGTGTCACGCTAGTTCCCAAGGAGGCGGCGATATTTTGAATGTTTCTCTGGTACAAGGATATGAAATCCGTATAGCCTTCGACCATGATGCTGAAGCCTTTTTCACGTATCTTCTCTTTTGTCCAGTTCAATCCGTAAAGCAGTTTCCCCTTGTGATATACGGGTGTGTCGGGTGAGTTCAGGTATTTTGGATCATCTTCGATGGCTGTCCGGCCTCCAAAGGCCACAACCTTACCGGATATGGTGAAAATGGGAAAAATGATCCTTCCCCTGAAACGGTCATAATATCCTTCTTTCCCCTCTCTTCGAAGGATCAAGCCTGCTTTTTCAAGAAGAGAGAGGGGAGTGCTTTTTGTCTTAAAATATTTGATAAGAGAGTCCCAAGAGTTCATAGCGTACCCGATCTTCAGCTCGCTGATCGTATCATCGGATATTTCCCGCTGGTGAAGATAGTCGAGAGCTTTCTTTCCTTCCTGGGTATTGAGGAGATTTTTCTTAAAAAATGCCAAGGTGCTCTCGTTGATTTTATAGATTTGTTCCTCGAGCTTTGCGGCTTGGGGAGAGCGTTTTTTCATCTCAGGCAGGGGGATACGGTAACGTTCTGCAAGATATTTGACGGTTTCCGGGAAACCCAAGCTTTCTTTTTCCATGACAAGGCTGAAGATATCTCCTCCTGCTCCGCATCCGAAACAGTGAAAGAGCTGTTTATCAGGATCGACCGTAAAGGAAGGATCGCGTTCGGAGTGAAATGGACAGAGTCCGACATGTTTTTTTCCGCGCTGTCTCAGAGTGGTATACTGCGATGCAATATCAATGATATTGGCGACCTGGCGTATTTGTTCGACGACGTCCATAATATCCTTGGCGCTGATAGAAATTAACTCATAAAATATAGGTTTGCATCATCCAATTGTCAAGCTAATTCCTGTCTTTTCTGATATTTCTACAAGAATATTTCTTGAAAGCGAGTCCAGCCGCCTAGGATGAGTAAATGATGTGAAGACCCAATAGCTTCAAAGATGGTTGATCAAACTCGCCAGATAAGCCGCTCCGAAACCGTTATCAATGTTAACAACCCCCACTCCACCAGCACAGGAATTAAGCATGGTCAACAGGGCAGAAAATCCGTTGAGACTTGCTCCGTATCCGACGCTGCTCGGTACGGCAATAACTGGAACATTGGTCATCCCTGCGATCACTCCGGGGAGAGCGCCTTCCATTCCTGCCACCGTGATGATGACATGAGCCTTTTTTATCTTCTCGTATTCTCCGAATAACCTATGGATGCCTGCCACCCCGACATCTATGATCTTCTCAACATCGTTTCCTAAAATATCGCATGTCACAAAAGCCTCTTCTGCAACACCGATATCAGATGTGCCGGCGGTGATGATAATGACCTTTCCTTTTCCTTTGGGAGGAGTTTTCTGCTTATATGTGATGGTCTTGGCGGATGGATTATAACTGATATCTGGAAAATCCTCTCGAAGGATTTCATACACTTCCTGAGTAGTTCTTGTGATCAAAAGGTTGCTTCCCTTGTCTAAAATCTCCTTTGATATTTTGACGATCTGGTCAGGCGTTTTTCCCTGTCCATAGATGATCTCGGGAAAGCCCCGTCTCAGCTCTCTATGATGATCGACTTTAGCGAACTCCAGATCCTTGTAAGGAAGGTCTTTTAAAACTTTGCATGCCTCATCGGGGGAGAGTTCCCCTTTTTTAACTTTTTGAAGGATCTCAAGGAGATGTGATTTCACAGAGAGATTGTAGCGCATATGGAATTTTAAATGCAAGGTTGTTCCGGATCGGCATGGATGTGGACGTGATCGCTGCGGTTGCGCTATACTAAGGTGCGAATGATCACCACCAAAGCCACGCTGAGAGATGAGATCTCCTTTTCTGGGGTCGGAATCCATTCCGGAAGAGAAGTAAGGATGCGTCTTCAACCTTCTTCAGGCGGCAAGATTGTTTTTTGCCGGACAGATTTGGATGATTTTGAAGTGAATCCGGATATCAAGAATGTGGATGCGAGAAATTGCTCCCGGATCTTAGCTCCGAAAGGAAGTATACAGACGGTAGAACACCTACTGGCTGTTTTCTATGCTCTGGGTGTGGACAGTATAGTCATCACCATGGATGCAGATGAGGTTCCAGCCATGGATGGGAGCGCACTGGATTTTGCTGAAAAGGTGTCTTCGACCGGATTGCGTTTTCTCCCAGAAAAAAAACAATTTATTAAGGTATTAGACACCATACAGGTCGAGGAAGAAGGTTCCTATATAATCATTTCTCCGGATTCTGGGTTCAAGATTTCTTGTTCGATTGAATATGACCATCCTGCTATCGGATTCCAGGAGTTGAGTATTTCTCTCGATGATGAGACATTTCTAAAAGAGATCGTACCGGCAAGAACGTTTGGATTTCTTAAAGACTATGAAAACATGAAAAAACAGGGGCTGGCTCTGGGAGGATCGCTAGATAATGCGCTGGTTCTTGATGAAAAAAAAGTTATCAACGGCCCTCTCCGTTATCCGGATGAGTTTGTGAGGCATAAGATCCTTGATCTTATCGGAGATCTGTCTCTCTTGGGCTTCCCTCTCCTAGCCCGGGTCGAAGCGTACAAGACGGGTCATGCCCTGCATCATAAAGCTGTTTCCGCATTGCTCGACCACCGGGATAGATATGAGTTCGTGAGCTTCTGATCTTCCCGCTTCCCGCCATTCTCCCATCTGCCTGCTCCTATAAGATTTCCCCACCAACCTTAAAGCCAATTTATTGAAAAAGACCTAGGATGAGGAGTACCTCGAAACCGGTTGACATTAATTCCCACAAACGAAAACCGGTGGATAAAAAGGATCGGATGGAAAGCCTCGAGCGGGCATCCTTCCATCCCCTGCACCTGGACAGGATGTAGAGAAGATCGAGGCCTGAAATCGATCTGATTTTAACTTGTTGGGGCAAAAAAGCGTGTTTTTAAATCCGTTAGCCTGAGCATTCTTGATTTTGCTCCGATTCTAATATAAAATATCTTCCCTTTGAATACCCTAAGAAAATGGAGATGAAAGGTGCCTGAAGCCAAAGAAAAACCAAAAAAAGACGAATATCAAAAAGCGATCGAAGCGTATAGCCTGGCTATGAAAGCTTTTCACAAGGGCGAGATGGATAAAACCATCGAACTTCTCAAAGCCTTCCTTGAGAAATATGTCAAAGAGAAAGAGCTCGTTGACAGGGCAAATATCTATCTGTCCATCTGCGAGGAAAAGAAGACGAAAGCACCTGATCCTCTGAATTCTTTTGATGATCATTATAATTTCAGTGTTTATCAACTCAATATGGGCGATGATAATGAAGCCATGAAAACCTTGGAAAAAGCGGCAAAGATAAAGCCGAAAGAGGGTAAGATCCCGTATCTTATGGCAATCACCGCAATTCGATCTGGAGACAAGAAACAATGCTTGGACCATCTGGAAAAAGCAGTGAAGCTTGATAAATTCTTCGGAATTCTAGCTCAAAACGAACCGGATTTTGAAACTGTCAGAGAAAAAAAAGAATTCATACAGATAACCGGAACAGTATGACGAAAGACTTTTCCGCTGTGGTTCTAGCTGCGGGAAAAGGAACTCGGTTCAAATCCAACAAGATAAAAGTCCTCCATCAGTTGCTCGGAAAATCTATGCTGCATCTGGTGATCGATTCTTTATACGGACTTGATCCGGAAGAGCTTTTCGTGATCGTCGGATACCAGAAAGAGCGGATCATGAAGGAAGAGTTTGCGTATCCTGTCCGCTTTGCCATTCAGAAAAAGCCTTTGGGAACAGCAGATGCGGTTTGGGCCGTAAAAGACCTTCTCAAAGACCAAAAAGAGAAGAATATTCTCGTCATGAATGCGGATCTCCCCCTGGTTCGAACAGAAACCCTCCGGCCTTTTTTTCAATTTCACCAGCAGGAAAATAATGATCTGACTTTTCTCACCGGGGAGCTCGAGAATCCAACCGGATTCGGCAGAGTGATCCCTGGTGTAGATAACGTGATCAGGATCGTCGAAGAGAAGGATGCGACTCCTTTGCAGAGAAAAATAAAGGAGAGCAACCTGGGTGTATACTGTTTCGATAAAAAAGAGCTTTTTAATTCCATCCCAAAGATCTCGAACAAAAACGTCAAGCGAGAGTACTACCTGACAGACATCATCGAGATCATGATAAGGGATGGAAAAAAGTGTGCGCCCTTCAGAACAGAGAACACGGAGGAGTTCATCGGGGTTAATGATCGGGATGAGTTCGAGATGGCCGTTGAAGTTCTGAGAAAGAGAAAATTGCAGTTACTAGGTGAGGAGGGTGTGATCTGTCTAGATAAACAGTCCTGTTGGATCGATATGGATGTAACGGTGGGAAGGGAGACGGTTATTCATTCTGATGTGGTTATCGAGGGAAGCACGGTTATCGGTTCACAGTGCCGTATCCATCCCCATGTCCGCATCAAAGACTCTTTTTTGGGGGAAAGAGTGCATGTTCATGAGTCGGCCGTCCTGGAGAGTTGTTTATGCGAGGACGGATCACAGATCGGACCTTCCATGCACGTCGTCAATCAAAAAATTCTGGAAGGCCATATTCTTAAAAAACGAAACACCGACGGGTATCCTGGGAATGGCAAGAACAGAGGAGGAACATGATGTGTGGAATAATCGGATACATTGGTTCGAAGAGCGTGGTTCCTGTTGTCCTGGAGGGGCTGAAGAAGCTGGAATACCGGGGTTATGATTCGGCCGGTATAGCTGTTGTTGATGGAAATCGGATCGAGAGAAGACGTGTCAAAGGAAAGATAGCCGGTTTAGAACAAAACCTGAAAAAGGATGCTTTGAACGGATCCTATGGCATCGGCCACACGCGTTGGGCCACGCACGGACGCCCATCTGAGGAGAACGCCCATCCTCATCAGGACTGCAAGGAGGAGTTTGTTATTGTCCACAATGGTATCATCGAAAATTATCTGGACATCAAGGAGAAGCTGCGGAAAAAAGGACATGATTTCCAGACTGAAACAGATACCGAAGTAATCGTGCATCTCATCGAAGAAGTCTATAAGGATTCACTCGAACAGGCTGTAAGGGATTGCCTGCAAAAGCTGGAAGGAGCCTATGCTTTTGTTGTGATCTCCACTCGAGATCCGAATAAGATCGTGGTGGCCAAAGAAAAATCCCCGGCTGTGCTAGGTTTAGGGGAGGAAGAATATTTTGTCTCCTCGGATATCAATTCCTTTTTAGAGCACACCCAGAATGTGGTCTTTCTCGATGATAAAGAAATGGCTGTTGTGACCGAGCAAGGTGTGGAATTCACAGATTTCAAGGGAAATCCTCTAAAGAAAAACATCGAAAAGATAGCCTGGAATCCTTTGATGATCGAGAAAAGGGGCTTTAAGCACTTTATGATGAAAGAGATATTCGAACAGCCACAGGGAGTTCGAGATACACTGGAAAACAGGATGTCCTTGGAATCAGGGAAGGTTTTTCTCGATGAGATCTCTCTTTCCGAATCAGTACTGGCAGATATTTCCAGGATCGTCATCGTTGCCTGCGGCACATCTTATCATGCCGGTCTGATCGGGAAGCACTTCATCGAGACTCTAGCTAAAGTTCCAGTCGATGTCGAATATGCATCGGAGTTTCGCTATAAAGATATCCTTCTTGAGAAGAATTCCCTGCTTGTCTTCATCTCCCAATCTGGAGAGACGCTTGATTCCCTGTCCGCTTTAAAAGAGATCAAGAAAAACGGATATGCAAGTCTCGCCATTTGCAATGTTTTTAAATCGTCCATAGTCAGAGAAGCGGACGGAGTTTTATACACCCATGCAGGCCCGGAGATCGGAGTTGCCGCAACCAAGACATTTACCGCCCAGATGGCGGCCTTGGCTCTACTCGCTCTATACCTAGCTCAGGTTCGAAAGCAGATCAGCCTGGAAGAGTCCATTCCTTATATTCAGGATCTTCAGAGAATCCCTCACAATATGGAGGAAATACTCGACAATACCGATTCTTTGAAAGATTTTTCAGAGGGTTTTATATCCTATTCCCATTTCCTTTATCTCGGCCGATGGGTTAGTTCCCCAGCTGCCATGGAGGGGGCTCTTAAACTCAAAGAGATATCCTATATTCACGCCGAAGCATACCCAGGAGGAGAGATGAAACATGGTCCCATCGCCCTTATAGATAAAAAAATGCCGACGATGGCGGTGATCCCCAGGGACCGTGTCTATGACAAGATGCTGAGCAACATCTCTGAGGTTAAAACAAGGAACGGGTATGTGATCGCTGTGGCTGATAAAGAGGATCAGGATATCCAGAACAGAGTGGATAAGGTCATTCGGATCCCTTCTGTCAATCCGCTCTTTTCTCCATTTTTATCTGCGATCCCTCTCCAACTTTTTGCTTACTATATCGCCAATGCCAGGGGAGCGGATGTGGACCAGCCGCGCAATCTTGCCAAAAGCGTAACCGTGGAATAAACCTCACCATCTGATTTTGATCGTCATTCTCGCCTGTCTTGGCTGCTGTCTTCCCCATATTTGACCGAAGATCAGGGTGTTTTCCTTGACATAAGAAAGAGGTGTTTGGCTGTTGAGAATGTTTAAAAGATCGAAATGCACGGTGATCCGCATGGACCTGAAGAAACCGGCTTTATTAAGCACAAATGTTTTTTCGACTCCAAGATCCAAATAAGAATGTCCAGGAGTCTTTCTGGTTCCGCGTCCATCCGGAAAAGAATAATATCCCTTGAAAAAAGGGACATACCCGAGTTTTTCCCAGTAGTACCCGGATATGTACTCGAAAGCTACCGAGATTGACACCTCCCATGGTGCGAGATATGTGGAATGGATCTTTATGTTATGGTCGATCGAATAGGGAAGTTTGCCGAACCAATTCTCATCACCGATCCCTCTTCCTCCGAGTCCCTGGAGTTGATAGTCCCAGTATTGTTTGAGATCTTCATATCCAGCAATGTCGGGGATCCAGGGATGATTTCCAAAAAGGCCCAGGTGATTGGTGCTTCCCTCATCTTGAGTCCAGGATCCTGTTTCCGATTGGCCCGGATTGGTCCCCATGGCTGAAGCAACGGCATAAGAAGCATGGAGGAAAAAGCGGGAACCGATCTGCCCGTTAATCTCGAATTCAAGACCCAAATAGGTTCTGCGTTTGTGTTCGAAATTGTCATACAGAAAATTATATGTGGTCACAGGATCGAAAAGGATCAGGACCTCAAGGAGATCGGTTGCTTTGGTGTGGACAAATCTTGCAAGAAAGGCCCAGTTATTGCCCAGCATGCGGTTATATTCGATTAAGTAACGGGTGAGGAAGTTGGGTTGGAGGGAGGGTTCTATGACAAACGGCTGACTTTTCTGCTCGATCTCGAATTTCCAGTTATCAGGATCGTGAAGAGCGTTTTCGTCCGGTTGTCCTGGCCCCTGCCAAATGTAGGTCCTGAAAGTAAGGCCGGCACCGGAATTGAGGAGTCCGAGAGGCATGGTGGTGATGAGATCGGAAAATTTTCCCCAGCCGGCCTTTAGGATATTTTTTCCGTCTCCGGTTATATCAAATGAGAGAAAAAGCCTGGGAGAGAGGAAATCGTCGAGTCCCCAGGTCCATAGTCTTTCTTCTCTGTTGTCAAGACAGACCTGGGTTTGACTCCGGAGCCCTGCCATGACTGTGAACCGCCCGATGGTGAACTTGTCCTTAAAATAAAGGCCGATGCCTCTAGACGAATTGATGAAATCAAAGACTCCGAATTCATACATGGAAAGGGGACTTTGCCCTTCGTCCATCCAGGTAGAAAAGTAATATTTGGTGC
>Ga0255055_10000007_pt1 | contig 162028 bp, 156 predicted proteins | sample JV7_2_27_MG_FD_188633 | JGI IMG/M metagenome (GOLD analysis project Ga0255055, IMG submission 188633) | Seawater microbial communities from Jervis Inlet, British Columbia, Canada - JV7_2_27 | ecosystem: Environmental > Aquatic > Marine > Inlet | place: Canada: British Columbia | collected... | reverse complement strand
AAGATCGAACTGGACAAATACAGCCATGATCTAGGCCTTCTACTCGAAGGAGAGCCGATCCAGGTCTCTACAAAAATCGAAAACAGAGGAGAAAGGGAACTGCATGTCCGGCTTTCACATGATGATGCCCTTATTTTCCTTAATGGGAAAAAAGCCCCCTCCCTCATAAAGATCGAGTCAAGAAGGAAAGCTACTATCGAGGTCAGGCTCTCCTCTGCCGCAAAGAAGGGAATGATCAGAGAATATATTTTGATCCGCTCCAACGATCCTATCCGCCCCAGCATGTCCCTTTATCTCACAGGGTATGTGATCTCAAAAGAACAACTGAGAACTTTCATCGACAAGTATAAAGATATATTCGACAAATGATATTCTGGGCGAATTTCCTGCTTGCCACGGCCAAAATTGTCCATATCATCCTGATGGTCTATGTCTGGATCATCATCCTGCGAGCCATTCTCTCCTGGATTCAGATTCCCACACCCCGTTCAGTCGCTGTTCTCATATATAGCCTTACAGAACCTGTGCTCAAACCCCTTCGCCGGATCCTCCCTCCAAATAAAATGGGAGGTTTTGATATAAGTCCGATGCTCTTGATCCTTTTAATCCTGTTCGTGGACTCATTTCTCGTCAAATCCCTCTCTCTCTATGCATTCGATATCCTCAGAAAAAATACATGGTCTTTATAACCCCAAGTCCGTGTCAAAAAGGCATTCTGGGCGGATCGGTATCTGCAGTCTGATTTCATAAACCATGGAACATCAGAAATATATCCTCCTCAACATAAAAGTACAGCCCCATTCAAAAAAACAAAAAATCATGAAGCTCGATTCTGGCGTCTATAAACTCTGGGTGCAATCACCTCCGGAGAAAGGCAAGGCGAACAAGGAGATCATTACTATTCTGGCCGGATATTTCGGCCAGCCATTTTCTCGAGTAAAGATCATCCGGGGGCATGGATCTCGAAACAAGGTCATCAGGATCGAAAAAAAAGCAGTCTGAAATGCTTCCATCCATATCATCAAGCCAGATAGCAGAATATGCTTTTTCCTATCTCATCCCCATCCGCATCCATGGAGTTATTCATGAATGAATACAACTTAATCAGTTTTTGCGGGATATTTGTGCTTATCGGATTTGCATGGCTGTTTTCCAATAATAAAAAAATCATTAACTGGCGTGTGATCTTCTGGGGACTAGGGATCCAGCTCCTTTTCGCCATTTTTATTTTCCTTGTTCCTGTGGGCTCAAGCATCTTCCTTTTTTTCAACAAGATGGTTGTTGCTCTCCTGGACAGCGCCACAGCCGGGACAGAATTTCTTTTCGGCAGACTGGCCTTGGCTCCGGGAAAAGTCAACGATGCCGGCGAGACCTCCATTGGATATATCCTCGCCTTTCAGGCTCTTCCCACCATCGTATTTTTTGCAGCCATCATCGGGGCCCTTTATCATCTAAAAATCATGCCGCTTTTCATCCGCGGTTTTTCATATGTCTTTACGAAACTAATGCGTATCAGCGGCGCTGAGTCTCTGTGCGCCTCAAGCAATATTTTTGTCGGTGTCGAATCTGCTCTCGTGATCAAACCCCACCTCGGAAAGATGACAAAATCTGAATTAACGACAGTCCTTGCCGCCAGCATGGGTAGTATCGCATCCACCGTACTGGCCCTTTATGTCTTTTTTCTGCAGGATACCCTTCCGACCATTGCCGGCCACTTGATCTCCGCAAGCTTTTTATCGATCCCGGCTGCGGTCATTATGTCTAAACTCATCATTCCTGAATCCGAGAAACCCGAAACTCTCGGATTGAGGATCAAGCCTTTTTATGAAAAAGAAGATAACCTCCTCATGGCAATCATAAAAAGTGCGCATCAAGGATTGAAGTACTTGGGAGGGATCGTCGCTCTTCTTCTCGCTTTTCTGGGCATACTCGCTCTCGCGAATCTTATTCTCAGTTGGATCGGCGGAAATATCAACAGCCTGTTCGGGATCGATTTCACCTGGACAATGGAATCTTTCCTCGGGTATATATTCTATCCTTTTACCATGATATTGGGCGTCCCTCCTGCAGATGCTTTTGAGATCTCAAAACTGATCGGGGAGCGGTTGGTGGTCACCGAGGTGGTGAGCTATCAGCATCTTGCATCACACCTTGCGGAAGGAAATATCGTTCACCCCAGGTCAGCCATCATCGCTTCCTATGCTCTATGTGGATTCGCTCATATCGCATCTCTGGCAATCTTTATCGGAGGCATAGGGGCTTTAGCCCCAGATCGATTGAAGGACCTCTCACGCATAGGATTTAGAGCCCTCCTTGCCGCGACTCTTGCCTGTTTGATGACGGGAGCCGTGGCTGGAGCTTTCTTTACCTCCGGTTCAATCCTCCTGGGAGGATGACCAGAAAGAATGCGACAGCCGACCTTGTCTTTTTAAATTGAATTGATACAATATGCGTGATTCATTCGTCCCAAATATAATGAGGAGCAGAAAATGTCTGAATTTATAAAAAAAATTCTTTGGGCAACCGACTTTTCAGACGAATCTCAAGATGCCTATCAATACGCCCTTCAGTTCGCAAACACTTTTAAATCAGAGATCATCGGCCTTCATGTGATTCCTGATTTCTCCCCTGCTCTCTATGATACTGCCTCAGTGGTGAAAGATGAGCTCACAAAAAGAATCCATTCTGTAAAAAAAGAAGCAGAAAAAAAATTTGACGATTTGAAAAAGAATAAGGACCCCTCTCTTAAAGTTATCATCAAAGAAGGGACGGCCTCAAAAAAAATCATAGAATGTGCCGTTGAAGAAGAGGCGGATCTGATCGTTATGGGGAAAAAAGGAATATCGGCCATAGAAAAACTCTTTATCGGCAGTGTCGCCAACCAAATCATCAGGCATTCTCCGATACCGATTCTTCTTACAAAAAAAGGGGACCGCAAGCTGGGGTTCAAACGGATTCTTGTTCCAACAGACTTTTCTGCTCAAGAAGAGATTGAGAGGGAATATGCATGGAAACTGGCATTGGGATTCGACTCTCAACTCACCCTGCTCTATGTTCTCGAACTCCACGACTATGAATTCCCACCTCGCGTTTTAGATGAGATGTTCGAGAAAGTCCTCAAGAGGATCAAACAAAGAAGAAAAAAAGAAAAGGAAGACATCCCTGTTAATGAGGATGTGGTCCGTGCCATCAATGCAGCCATCGGTATAATCGATTATGCAGAATCCCAAAAGATCGATATGATAGTCATGTCAACATGCGTCACCAGCAAACTTGAAAGATTTTTTCTTGGAAGCACAACAGAGAAAGTCATTTCCTACAGCCAGATTCCTATCTTTGCCATCCCGCCATCACAGTGCGGCCAGTAAATGCTCGAGAGGATCTTCCCTATTGGGTAGCACTCAATCTTGCCCTCGCAGATAACACCAGGATCTTACAAAAAATCACAGCCCATTTTCCTTCGATCATAGAAGCCTTCACCGCTCCTCTAGAAGAATTCTCCCGATTGGGGATTGAAAAGAGATGGGTAAACAAAATCACATCCGCTCCTATTTTAGAAAAATCATATAAAGAAATTGAAAGGTGCAAAAAAAATGGCTATACAATCCTGACTTTTGGAGACACCCGGTATCCAGAGCGTCTCAGAGAAATTTTCGATCCTCCCCCCGTTCTTTATTGTGGCGGAATGGTCGAGGCGCTCGCGATGCCAGCAGTGGCTGTGGTCGGAGCCAGAAAACCTTCTGCATACGGCCGAGCAGTAACCGAGCGACTTGCGAGTGATCTTGCGGAAAGAGGTTTGATCATAGTCAGCGGATTAGCGCGCGGTATTGATTCATTTGCCCATTGGGGTGCTCTGAGAGAGGGAAAGACTATTGCCGTTTTAGGTTCGGGTCTGGAAAACGTCTATCCGAGAGAGAACAGAAACTTAAACAAAAAGATCATGGAAAGAGGAACAGTGATCACAGAATTTCCATTGCGATCATCTCCACTTGGATTTCATTTTCCGATGCGGAACAGGATAATCAGCGGCCTCTCGGTGGCCGTTGTTGTAGTGGAAGCAACAAAAAGAAGCGGATCCCTGATCACAGGACGTTTAGCTCTAGAGCAGAATCGAGAGGTTATGGCCGTCCCCGGCAATATCACTTCTGAACTCAGCCAGGGAACAAACTTGCTTATCAAAAACGGCGCAAAAGCTGTTGAATCCTGGAGAGATGTCGTCGAGGAATTCCCATCTCCTCTTCGAGAAAGGATTTTCGAGGCTAAGCCTTCAATAAAACCATTCCCGGCCCTATCTGAACAAGAAAAGGCTTTGCTCAAATTTCTCCCATCGGACTCCCTCACACATATCGATGAGATCATTGAGGCAAAACGCCTTTCTGTTTCAGAGGTTCTTACCCTCTTGCTTAGTCTCGAATTAAAAGATATGATTTCCCAAAGACCAGGCAACTACTATTACAGGAAACTATAATGGCCAAAAATTTAGTAATTGTGGAATCCCCCGCAAAAGCAAAGACGATCAACAGATATCTTGGCAAGGAGTTCATTGTCAAAGCCTCTATGGGTCATATCCGAGATCTTCCAAAAAAAGAACTTGGGGTCGATATCGATGCTGGTCTTCAACCGACATACATCCAAATCCCAGAGCGGAAAAAAACCATCGCTGAACTTAGTAAAACTGCAAAAGAGGTCGAGAAGGTTCTGCTCGCAGCCGACCCTGACAGAGAAGGAGAAGCCATCTGCTGGCACCTATCTAAAGTACTGGAAAGATCGAACAAAAACATTTTTAGAGTGATGTTCAATGAGATCACCAAAAATTCCATAAACAACGCTTTTCTTCATCCGGGTAACTTAGACGAGAACAAGATCAATGCTCAGCAGACAAGGCGGATCTTAGACAGATTGGTCGGCTACCTCATCAGTCCGCTTCTCTGGAAAAAAGTTGGCCGCGGTCTTAGCGCCGGCCGAGTTCAATCCACCGCTCTGCGTCTTATCTGTGAAAGAGAAAAGGAGATAAAAGATTTCACTCAAGAAGAATATTGGACGATCACAGCGGATCTTCAGGCAAATAATCCCCCTGAATTTCAGGCGAGTCTGGTGAAGATCGATGGCGAAAAAGCCGAGATAAAGACTGAATCTCAAGCGGCAGAGAACGTTTCAGAATTAAAGAAACTTCCCTATATTTTAGATGAGATCAAATTAAAAAAGAAAATGAGAAGACCTAGTCCACCCTATATCACAAGCACCCTCCAGCAGGATTGTTACCGTCTGAAACGTTTTTCCGTGAAAAAGACAATGGTCCTAGCTCAAAAGCTCTATGAAGGGCTCGAGATCGGTGACCTGGGTCTCGAAGGACTCATTACATATATGAGGACAGATTCGCTCCGGATTTCAGATGAAGCCCTCTCTTTTTCCCGGCAATACATCTCCGATACTTTCTCTGCCGATTATCTCCCCGACAATGCCGTTGTTTACAAGAACAAGAAAAAAATCCAGGATGCTCATGAAGCGATCCGGCCCACCTCATTCGACCTGCCCCCCGAAAAAGCAAAGCAATATTTACCGAAGGATGAATTTGCCGTCTACACCTTGATCTGGAATCGTTTCATTGCCTCCCAGATGAATCCTGCTGTCATCGAGGAAACAGAATTCCAGATCCATGCAGGACGGTATCAATTCAAGGCGAAGGGAGAGGTCATCATATTCGATGGTTTCTTGGCTCTAACAACACGAACAGAACAAAAAGAAAAAAAATTGCCGAAAGCCGTCCAAGGAGAGAGCTTGACCTTGCTTGAGATTGTGCCAAAACAAAACTTCACACAACCCCCCTTCAGGTATACCGAGGGGACCCTGGTTAAAGAGCTGGAAAAGAAAGAGATCGGAAGGCCAAGCACCTATGCCCCCATCATCTCCACCATCCAGGACCGAGTCTATGTTGTAAAGGAACAGGGTAAATTCATTCCAACTGACCTCGGTCTTTATGTGAATGATTTTCTCATTACGAATTTTCCTGACCTGATGGAATTCAAATTTACTGTCCGTCTTGAAGAAGATCTTGACCTTATCAGCGAGGGAAAGAAATCCTGGCAGGATTACCTTAAACAATACTATTCTCTCCTCGAGAAGGATCTGGTTAAAGCCAAATCTATAGCAAGTGTCAAAGCTCAGGGAATCCCAGCCACGGAAACATGCCCAGAGTGCAACCGCCAATTGGTCATCAAGGAGGGGCGGTACGGCCGTTTTATTGCCTGCTCGGGATACCCAGACTGCACATATAAAAAAAGCTTGGTCCAGAAAGAGAACCAAGTGTTGGAAGAAACATGTCCTGAATGCGGATCCCAACTCGTTGTCAGGCACGGCAAATATGGCGCATTTGTCTCCTGTTCCACCTATCCCAAATGTAAATACATCAAAAAAGAAAAAAAGGATACAGGTATTGCCTGCCCTCTAGATTGCGGGGGAACGATCGTCCACAGAAAAACCAGAAAGGGCCGTATTTTCTTTGGATGCAGCAATTTCCCCAGTTGTCAATTTGCCACTTGGGATGAGCCTATTTCTGAAGCCTGTCCAAAATGCAGCCGACCATTCATTCTCAGGAAAAATGCCATAAAAGGAAACTCCCATCTCTATTGCTACGATGAGGACTGTGAATACAAGGAAGAAACAGAATCTCGAAAGATATGGGAAAAGACCTGAATCGGTTGAAGACCGGATAATAACTCTGGCATACTAAAGGTATCAAAGAGACATGTTGCGTGAGCTAGACTCATTTATAGAATATCTAAAGCATGAAAAGAATGCCTCCTCTCACACCATCAGCAATTACCGGAGAGACCTCATGCAGTTTGCCGAATATATCCATGAGAAAAAAATCTCTCTCAAAAACATCAATAATGTCATCCTGAGAGGATTCCTTGCTTCACTTTATGAAAAAAAATTAAAAAAATCATCCATATCCCGAAAATTGGCTTCGATCAGATCTTTTTTTCAATTCTGTATAAAGAAAAGATGGTTGGAAGACAATCCTGCACGAGTCCTTTCTACCCCAAAACAGGAAAAACATGTGCCTTCTTTCCTTACGGAAGAAGAGATGAACGCCTTTTTAGACCTGCCGCGGTCTGATAAAAACATCGACATCAGAGACAGGGCGATACTGGAACTCTTGTATGCAACAGGAATCAGGGTCGGCGAGCTCGTTTGGATCGATCTGGACGATATCGATCTTACTGAACGCATGGTCCGAGTTAAAGGGAAGGGGAAAAAGGAAAGGCTTGTTCCTTTCGGAGTAAAGGCAGCAGAATGTCTGAGAGAATATCTTCAGGCTAGGACAACCATGATACAGGGACAAATAACCGAAGAAGCATTATTCTTGAACTACCGAGGCGGGCGTTTATCTTCCCGTTCTGTGGAAAGAATGGTCAGCAATACCATCAAACAGACTGCTATCCGTAGAAAGATCAGTCCTCACTCCCTCCGTCACTCCTTTGCCTCTCACCTCTTAAGCAGAGGCGCAGACTTGAGAGTCATTCAAGAACTTCTCGGCCACCAAAGCCTGGCGACCACTCAAAAATACACCCACCTCAACATTAAACAACTTTTAAATGTCTATAAAAAAAGCCATCCCCGGTCATGATCCACTCGAACAGGGCCAACTCCTGTTTCCTCTTAAATCACCTCATGTCTTTTAATGTTAACTCCGGTTTATAAGACACAACCGTATCTTTCTCATAACATTGAAATTAAGTCCACGCCGTTTTGGCATCCGATTTGCATCTATCCTTTATGAAAGGAGGATATCATGCAACACCTTAAAAGAAATCTCGCCCTTATGGGTTTGATCACATGTCTCGTGGTCATCGTTATGTATCTGCCAGGAAACATCTTCTCAGAGACGGGCGGTAAAAAGATCAACATCAACACAGCAGATACTGGAGAACTGCAAACCCTTCCCAGGATCGGTCCGAAAGTCGCTCAAAAAATCATCGAATTCAGGAACAAACACGGGAAATTCAAGAAGATCGAAGAGATCATGAAAGTCAAAGGGATCGGAGAAAAGACATTCCAGGATATCAAGGATAAGATCACGGTAACATAAGGGATGTGGAATTTCACGTCCTTTAGGATCTGCAATCACATCAGTCCTGCAGGGGAGAAAAATCCCTGCAGGGCTGATCTTCATTGATCCCTTTTTGGGACGCAACAGCATTTAATCTGCTGCATACTCTGATCGATCTATGATAAAGATGGCAGCTTTAACTCCTGTTCCAACAGCTGTGGCCATCTGTTTGGGACAGGCATCTGAAACATCTCCGGCAGCAAATATTCCTGGTTGACTGGTTTCCATATGTTTTGCGACTTTTATATGGCCCCATTCATCCATATCGAGAAATCCTTTTACAAATTCTGAGTTCGGCTCTGTTCCGATGGATATAAATAAACCGTCAAGATCCAGATCCTTTGTTTCTCCAGTCTTCTTGTTTTTGATCCTTGCTCCCTGGATCTTTTCTTTCCCCAGTATCTTTTCGACAATGCTGTCCCATATGACTTCGATCTTTTCATTTGCTAATACACGCTCTTGAAGGATCCTCTCGCCACGGAATTTATCCCGTCGATGTATGAGTTTTAAACTGCGGCAGAATTTGGTAAGCATCTGCGCTTCTTTCAAAGCATTGTCCCCGCCACCCACAACAGCAATGTCCCTATCCTGGAAAAAGGCTCCGTCACAGGTCGCGCAAAAAGAAACTCCTTTTCCTGTTAACTCTTGCTCCCCTTTTACGCCTAATTTCCTGTAGGCGGAGCCGGTAGCAATAATAACGGAACTGGTCAGATATTCAGATCCAGCCCCTTTAAGAAGCCACCCTTTGCCGGATTTATGGATCTCTTTCACTTCATCCGTCTCGACGACTGCCCCAAATTTTTCCATCTGCCTTTGGAAATCCTGCATCAACTGAAAGGGAGCGATGCCGTCGGGAAATCCTGGATAATTCTCTATCCAATCTGTCAAAAGGATCTGCCCGCCAGGGATCCCTTTCTCAATGACAAGAGTCTCCAGTCTCCCCCGGCCTAAATAAATCGCTGCCGCAATTCCAGCAGGCCCAGCGCCCACAACAACGACATCGTATTTTTTACTCATAGGTGTTTTAATATTGCTTCCATGACTTTGTCTTGAGGCTGCACTCCGATCATCGTCTCTAAAAGTTCCCCTCCTTTGAAGAACAATAATGTGGGGATGCTCATGATTCCATATCGAGAAGGTGTTTTCATGTTCTCATCCACGTTCATCTTAACGACTTTCATTTTCTCTTTGTAGTTCTCTGCCAGGTGTTCCATAGTTGGATTCATCATCTGACAGGGACCACACCAGACTGCCCAGAAATCGACAATAACAGGAAGCGGGGAACTGAGGACAGTTTCTTCAAATTCATCATCAGATACTGATGGTATGTTTTCTGTCAAGTTTGTCTCCTCTTTTTATTTTAATTGCTTTTTCATACAGTTTTTTATACTTTTTCGCAGCTTTATCCCAGGAAAAATTTTCCTGGAAGCCACTTCGCATTATTTGGTTCCATGTTTTTTTATCCTTATAGCACTCCAAGGCTTTTTTCAATGCAAGCAAAAAAGCCTTACTAGAATACTCTATGAATTCAAATCCATTCCCTTTCCCTGTGTTTTTATCATAAGGAATGACTGTCTCAGAAAGACCACCTGTCTTCCTGACGACCGGAACCGTCCCATACCGGAAACAATACAACTGGTTCAAGCCGCATGGCTCAGATAATGACGGCATGAGATAAAGGTCGGCACCAGCAGCAATCTTGTGCATCAATGCCTGCTCCATCTCCGCTCTTACCGAAAAACGCCCTGGATGCTTTTTCTGAAATTTCTTCATCCGGTCATGATACACATCATCCCCTCTTCCGGCCACTACCAATCCGACATTCAACTCCAAAATCTTATCCATGGAGTCAAGGAGGATATCGAATCCTTTATGAGGTGAAAAATGTGAAAATATTCCAAGAAGGGGAGTATTCACTCCAATGGAAAGCTGAAATTCCCGGATCAGATCTAGTTTACATTTTTCTTTGTTTTTAAAATCAGAAGGGGAATATTTGGCGGCAATATTCGGATCTGTTTCCGGATCCCAGATCTCATTGTCCACGCCGTTCCGGATGCTAAAAAACACATCTTTTCTTCCCTTCAATATTTTCCCAAGCCCGTAGCTCGAATTCTCAGCCATGATATCTCGTTTGTAAGAGGGGCTGACTGTATTGAGAGCATCAGAAAACATCACTCCTGCTTTTAGAAAATTAAACTTCCCGTTCAAGGAGAGCTGTTCTTGGTTGAAATATTTCCAATTTAACCCCGTCAAAACAAGAGTATCTGGAGGAGATTCGCCTTGATAAGCCACATTATGAAGAGTTAAAACCGAGGCCGTGTTTCTAAAATGAGGATGATTGGCATAGTGTGTCTTAAGAAAAACCGGGACCAGGGATGCGGGCCAATTATGACAGTGGAGAATATCCAGAGGCATCCTCTTTCTGAGGATGAACTCCATCACGGCACGATTGAAAAAGATGAATCTCTCATCATTGTCCAAGTAATTCCCTTTCCCTGTCCCGTAGATACTCTCTCTCCAGAAATAGGAAGGGTTGTCAATGAAAAAAGCGGTGCACTTCCCCAATTTCATCCTATACACACGTGCTTTGACTTTCTTTTCTCCTATGGGAACGACATGATCTGATTCAATAAGATCTTTAGGGGCATTTTCTATTTCAGGGGTTCTGTACATCGGCATGAACACGGATACTTTCAATCCGAGGTTGCATAGATATTTGGGCAAAGAGCTTACAACATCGGCCAATTCTCCAGATTTGGCAAAAGGAGCCATTTCAGGAGAAACAAATCCAATCTTCACTATTTGTTCCTCGGAAAATAATAATATTCCCAGTCCATTGGAAAGTCAAATTTACTTCATCTATTTCAAAACAAAGGAGTTCAGACAAATATCAAACCGGTTTCACCGCTCTAGAGCAAGAAATCATATCTTGATCGCTATCTCTCTTAGGATACATCAAGGACATATAGCTTCAGGATCATCCCCAGCCGAGTTTTTCTTCAAGAAGATCAAAATAATTTCTTTCAGGGGAAGAGATGAGCGTGAGATGGTCATCGCTTTTCTTGATAACAATGCTTTCATCTTTTTTCATCAGACCGCCGCGTTGTCCATCGAGTGTAATGTACACCTCTTCTTGGCCTGTTAAAAGATGGATTTCGATGATCGATTCGGAGGAGACGATCATAGGACGGAAGCTTAAAGTGTGGGGACAGATAGGGGCAATGATGATAGCCGGAATATACGGATGGATTATCGGACCTCCAGCAGAAAGGGAATAGGCCGTGGAACCCGTCGGGGTGGATACGATCAATCCGTCCGCCCTGAGAGTGGCGATCTCTTTGCCATCTAATCTGACGGCTATCTGGATCATTCGGGCCAAGGCTCCTTTGTTGATGACAACATCGTTCAGACATTTAAATGTTAGCGCCCCGGTGGTCACGTCCAGCATCTGTCTTGGACTTACGATCTTTTGTTCTCCCTGAAGAAAGGCATCAAGAGTCAAGTACATCTCATCCAAAGGGATCTCGGTCAAAAATCCTAGGCTTCCAAGGTTGATGCCCAGCACCGGAATATCCTTGACCGCAGCTTTATGAGCAATACTCAAAAGAGTGCCGTCCCCGCCCAGAACAACGACCATGTCTACGTTTTCCGGAATGTCCTCTCTTTTCAACCCTCCGGCCATTTCTAGAATAACCGCGGCATCTTCCTCCAGATAACAAGAGATCTTTTTTCCCTTGAAATACTCCAAGAGATCCTGCAAAACCTTTTTTATTTCTGGGGCATGGGGTTTTATCACAACTCCGACTTTTTCAATCTTTTTCATTCCAAATCGCCTCCTTGATCAGCGCTCTCATTTGGAGAGATCCCATCTTTTTCGAATTTCCAAGATGAATAAAGTATTCTTGATTTCCTTTTTGCCCACGAACAGATGGACGAAGGACATCCTGAAAATGAAATCCCAATTCGCTCGCCCCTTCAATAACCTGCAACAAGACACCTTGATGCAAGCCAGGGTCTTTGACTATCCCTTTGTTCCCTACCTGTCCTTTCCCAACTTCGAATTGAGGTTTTACAAGACACAGGATGCAACCCTGCGCGAGAAACCGTTTGACAGCTGGAAACACTTTAATGACAGAGATGAAAGAGAGGTCCATAGTTACCATATCTACTTCATCCTGAAAATCTTTCTTCTCAAGATACCTGGCATTCTTTCGGATCAGAAACACGCGGGGATCTTTGCTTAGCTGCCAATCAAATTGTCTCGTGTCGACATCTACGGCAAAAACCTCACCTGCCCCATGTTGGAGCAGGCAGTCAGCAAAACCACCAGTTGACGCACCCAGATCCGCCACTTTTTTTTGCTTAACCTCAACATGAAATCGCTGAAGAGCCTCTTCCAGTTTCAAGCCTCCGCGACTGACATAGCGCATCCCCTCCTTTAAGAGGATATCCTGTTCCGGATCCAATTTCTGTCCGGGTTTCTCGACAAGTGAACCATCTGCAAAAACGCGTCCGGCCATGATCAGCGCTTGAGCTTTCTGGCAGCTCTCTGCAAGACCGAGACTCATGACAACCCTATCTGCCCGTTCTTTCATCCTATCTGCTGTCCATCCATCACCGCTTGCGGAAGGAACTTCATGACCATTTCCTCTGTATCTTTTTTATTTTTTTATGTTTTTGTTGAACTTATAAAAGTCCTTTATCTGCTTGACGATTCCATCGGCATCCAAACCGTAGATCTTTTTAATCTCATCCTCATTTCCCACAGGAAGAAGCTCCAGGGGAAGACCTATCTGTTTAAACGCGACATCTGAATTCAAATCCCTGTCCAGCATCTCTCTGACTGCGCTTCCAAAACCTCCTGCGGTCACTCCTTCCTCGACGGTCACAACCATATGTCCTGGGAGGATACGGTTGAGGATGAACTCCTCATCTAAAGGTTTAGCAAAACGAGCATTCGCCACGCACATACTGATCCCGTCTTTTTCAAGTTTCAGAGCCGCCTCAACGCAGGGATGGACCATATTCCCGAAAGCGAGGAGAAGATGTTTCCCCTCTTTCAGGATCTCTGCTTTCCCTAAAGGGATCTTTTCAAATTTGTTATCAAGCTTTACGCCCCGACCTTTTCCTTTCGGAAAACGAATTGAGACAGGATGTCCATAAGACAGGGCGGAGGAAAGCATGTGCTGCAATTCGTTCTCATCCTTCGGCCCCATGACGATCATATTGGGCATGTGTCTCATATAGACAATGTCATTAAGACCCTGGTGGGTTGGCCCGTCATCCGGCACGATGCCAGATCGGTCCAGCGCAAATACGATCGGGATATCCATCAAACAGACATCATGATAAAGCTGATCATATGCTCTCTGCAGGAATGTGGAATAAATGGCTACGATAGGCCTGTATCCCTCAAGGGCCAAACCAGATGCAAAGTTGACGGCATGCTGTTCGGCAATACCGACATCGAAAAACCGACTTGGATATTTTTGGGAAAAAGACCTCAATCCTGTTCCTTCCGGCATGGCGGCTGTAATGGCAAGGACTTTGTTATCCTTTTCTGCGATCCTCACCATCGTCTCTCCGAATATCGAGGAGTAAGTGGGTTTCTTGTTGGCTTTATTGGATTCCCCGGTCGATATCGAGAATGGAGAAGCACTATGGAAACCAGAGGGATTATTCTGAGCGGGTCCATATCCCTTCCCTTTTTTCGTTACACACAGGATGAGCACGGGTCCATCATAGTCCCTTGCATCCTCGAAAACCTCAACAAGAGATCTCATGCTGTGACCCTGCACAGGTCCGACATACCGGATCCCCAACTCTTCGAAAACAAGACCGGGGAAAAACGTTTTCTTTACAGCTTCTTCCACAGCCCGGGCCACTTTGATCAGCGGCCATCCAACTGCAGGAATGGCTTTTAATAATGTCTTGGCATGGTCTTTCATGCGCAAATAATGCTGTCCGGAGACAAGGTAGGTGAGATACTTGGAAAGCGCACCGACATTCGGCGAGATCGACATTTCATTATAATTCAGGACGATGATCATTTTTTTTCGGAGATGTCCGATCTGATTTAAAGCTTCCCAGGCTACACCTCCGGTTAGGCTCCCATCTCCAACGACGGAGATCACCTGGAAATCCTCTTTCTTTTTGTCTCGCCCGACTGCCATTCCCAAAGCAGCAGACAAAGCTGTAGAAGCATGTCCCGTGTTATAGACATCGTATTCGCTCTCCTCCCTGGAAGGAAATCCGCAGAGACCATCATACTGGCGGAGAGAGGAAAACTCTTTTTTTCTTCCGGTGAGGATCTTATGTGTATAGCATTGATGTCCCACATCCCAGAGGATTTTGTCGCTCGGCGTATTAAAAACATAATGTAGGGCAATGCTCATCTCAACAACACCGAGGTTAGGCGAAAGATGCCCGCCTGTTTTGGAAACCGTTCCAAGGATCAGCATTCTAATCTCGGTTGCAAGATGGGACAGCTCCTTAAACGACAGTCCTTTTAGATCCTTAGGACTGTTGATTCGATCTAATATTTTATTCATGGTTGTTCTCTAAGTGGAGATCTAACAGCAACTGTGCCAGAAAAGTGAGATCCTCAGAACGAATCTCTTCCCTTCGAAGAGCATCCAAAGCCATCTGGATATGCTCCTGGAGTCTACGATGAGCTGTTTCGGCACCCCATAGATCAACTGAATTCGGCCGGAAGACGCGATCATCCGCTATATCTTGAGAAGAATCAAGAATATCATCTCGAATCTGAAAGGCAAACCCGATATTGTTGCCAAACTCGGTCAAGGCCGACATCTGCTTCTTGGATGCATTTCCGAGAATTCCCCCGATTCTTAAAGATGCCGTGATCAACGCTCCCGTTTTTTTCTGGATCAGCTCACATATTTTATCCTCTGTCAGTTCGCCCGACGACAAAGTAATGTCCAACACCTGACCCCCTACCATTCCTTTATATCCTGCTGCCAGGCTGATCTCCATGATACAGCGGTCTTTCCATGCCGCCATTTTTTCGGCTGCAGGTGCTTCGGCCATAACCTCGAAGGCAAGCGTCAATAAGCTGTCTCCGGTCAAAATGGCAATATCTTCACCAAATGCTTTATGACATGTGGGCTTTCCTCTTCTTACCGAGTCATCATCCATGGCAGGCAGATCATCATGAACCAAACTGTAATTGTGCACCAGCTCAAGAGCACAGGCAAAAGGAAGAATCGTCTTTTCCTGGACACTAAAGATCTCAGCCGAAGACATGGCCAGCAGCGGTCGATACCGTTTTCCTCCGGAAAAAACAGCGTGGCGCATGGCACGGGAAAGGATCGTGTCTTCTTCGGAGAGGATCTTCTGAAGCTCCTTCTCCAATACAGTTGTTTTCCTCTGCAGGCTTTTTTTCATCATCATAATTCTAGAACGGGAGGTTATTGTCCTCCTCAGGCTTTTGCCCTTTTTTTTCTTCTGCACCATCAGATTCTTCATCCGAAGGATCAAATGGCTCTTCTTTATTGTCTCCTTTTGCATCTTTCAGAAGTATCTCGATCTTCTTTTCTGCTTTCTCAAGCTCTTCTCTCAAAAATCTCGCCCGTTTCACACCTTGTTCAAAGAGCTTCATGGATTCATTAAGCGTCAAACCTCCCTCTTCAAGCTTCTCAACGATGCCTTCGAGCTCCTTTATGGCTTTCTCAAAGCTTTGTTCTGACATCACTCGCTCCTTTTTAACCAATATTGCCGGCACCCTCCTCGACTATGGATGAATGACATCTCATGAGGGCACCGATTTATCTACTCTTGATGCGATCTGCTTTTTTTCATCTTTATCTTTGACCAAACAGCTGAATTCGCCTTTAAAAAAAGAAACGGTTACCGTATCTCCTTTAGAGACTTCCTTGATATTCCGGATCAAAGACGCGCCTCCATTTTTCCAACAGAGTGCATATCCTTTCTTCAAGACATTGAACGGGCTGAGATTCGTCAACTCTGCAGACAATGTTTCCCATCTCCCCTTACAGATCTGAAGAAAACTTTTCTGATGTCCAATGATCTTTTCCTGAAGAAGAACAGTTCTCGACCGGTCTTCTCGGATCATACTCTGAACAGCTGTCAATTTGTTCCAGGATCGGGTATCCAGCTCGTCGATCTTTTGTTGAAGATTCAGCAGTCGAGTTTTAAAATTCTGAAACACTTGGTGATGGATAAAACTAAAAACTTTATGTTTCTCTTCCTGAAGATAATATTTTAAACCATGGACCATCTGACCCTCGAGAGTCTGGATCCGGTCATAAAAAGACTGCTCTTTTTCCACGACCATCTCCGCGGCCGCGGATGGGGTCGAAGCCCTGACATCTGCAACAAAATCGGCAATGGTGAAATCAACCTCATGCCCTACTGCAGAAATCACAGGAAGCGGACAGGCATGGATAGCCCTGGCCACTTTTTCCTCATTGAATGCCCAAAGATCTTCGAGAGAGCCCCCCCCTCTTCCGACGATGAGAAGCTCGACATCATCTCTTTTGCCAAGACAGTCAATCCCGGCAACAATCTCTTCCGCTGCCCCTTCTCCTTGGACTTTAACGGGATAGATCAGGATATGAAGTTTGGCGAAACGTCTCTCCAATGTTCTGATGATATCGATTATGGCCGCACCGCGGGGAGATGTCACAACACCGATTTTTCGCGGGAAATGAGGAAGCCTTTTCTTGATCTCCGGGTCAAAAAGGCCTTCTTTTTTTAATTTTTCCTTCAATTGTTCAAAAGCAAGCTGAAGGGCTCCTTTTCCTTTCGGCTCGACCAGCTCGGCCAAAAGCTGGTATTCCCCCCTTGGTTCATAGACATTGATCCTTCCCCGACAAATCACTTGGAGACCTCCCGCCAGATCGAATGAGACTTTCTTGGCATCGGATCTGAACATAACCACCTTCAGCTGGCTTCCTTCATCTTTTAGGGTAAAATAAAGATGTCCCGATTGATGCCGGTGGAAGTTTGATATTTCCCCTTCCACCCAAAGGGATGGAAATGATTCCTCCAGCCGAGATTTGATGAGTCGGGTGATCTCGGTGATCGAATAGATCTTTTGAGGCTCTTCTTTTTTATTCTGATCCATTCGCGTTCTCGACGATGCTTTCTCTCTGGATGTCAAGGGCTTTCCCAGAATCTGGATCAATCTGTAAAAAAACCATGGAAATCAGAGCATCTCCTTTGCCAGGTTCAAATCTCTGGGGTCTTGAGGTGAGAAACCTCTGGATAGCCTGATCCTTTTTGATCCCGATGATGGAATCATAACCTCCCACCATGCCAACATCCGTTATGTACGCGGTCCCTCCTGGTAATATCCTCTCATCAGCAGTTTGAACATGCGTATGCGTCCCGACAACAGCCGAAACACGACCATCAAGATACCATCCCATTGCCTGTTTTTCTGATGTCGCTTCTGCATGCAGGTCGACGAGGATGATCGGGGTTTCTTTCTGCAGGATCTCCACCATCTCATCGGCTTTTTGGAACGGGCAATCCACCGGCTCCATAAACACCCTCCCCTGTAGATTCAGGATACCGATCTTTCTTCCCTCTTTGCGGGTGAAAAGATAATGGCTTTTTCCCGGATTCTGAGGAGGGTAATTTGCCGGGCGGAGGAGACGGGCTTCTTCATCCAGGCAAGCAACCGCATCTTTTTTATCCCAAATATGATTTCCGGATGTCAGCACATGCACCTGGGTCAAAAGCTCCCGGCACACATCAGGCGTAATCCCGATCCCTCCGGCAGCATTCTCTCCATTGGCAACGATGATATCAGGACGATATTTTTTTTTGAGAGAAGGTAAAGTCCTTCTCAGCGCCATCCGGCCCGGCCGGCCGATGACATCCCCAAAGAACAAGATGTGGACATTATCGGGCATATTCAACCGCCCTCATTTCTCTTATGACCGTTACCTTGATCTGCCCCGGATAATCGAGTTCTTCTTTTATTCTTTTTGCAATTTCCTTGGCGATCACAGCAGCTTTCTCATCCGATATCTTTTGGCTCTCGACAATGATACGGATTTCTCTTCCGGCTTGAAGAGCAAAGGCTTTGGCCACTCCCTCCGAACTATGAGCTATCTCTTCCAGCTTTTCCAGTCTCTTTATGTATGTTTCCAGAAGTTCTCGCCGTGCACCCGGCCGCGCAGCAGAAAGAGTATCCGCAGCCTGCACAAGAACCGCTTCAATAGAGGGGAAATCAATGTCCCGGTGATGAGAAGCGATCGCTTGGATCACCTGATTGTTCTCGCCATATTTCTTTGTCAGGTCCACGCTCAACTCTGTATGGGTTCCCTCGATCTCCTTGTCAACCGCTTTTCCGATATCATGAAGAAGTCCCGCTCTCAGGGCGACTTGGGAGTCCAACCCCAACTCTTTTGCCATAAACGCCGAAAGGTAAGCAACCTCTTTGGAATGCTGGAGAGCATTCTGTCCGTAGCTCGTCCTATATTTCAATTTTCCAAGGAGCTTGACAAGTTCTGAATGAAGATTTTGGATCCGAAGCTCGAGAATGACGGATTCTCCTTCCTGCTTGATCTCATCTTCCAGCTCTTTTTTTACCGTTTCGACCACCTCTTCGATGCGCGCCGGGTGGATTCTTCCATCGATGACGAGTTTTTCAATTGCCAACCTAGCCATCTCCCGACGGATCGGATCAAAACTGGATAGGATCACGGCTTCGGGCGTATCGTCGACAATGATATCCACCCCTGTTGCCAACTCCAGTGCACGAATATTTCTTCCTTCCCGTCCGATAATCCGGCCTTTCATGTCGTCAGAAGGAAGATCCACAACAGAAACAGTCGATTCAACAACATGCTCCGCTGCTGATCTCTGAATGGCCTGGCTTATGATGTCGCGCGCAATGACCTGGCTTTTTTCCTTTGCCTCCTCTTCAATCTGACGAACGATCTGAACCGCATCGAGCTTTGCTTCGTCTTCGATCTTCTTCTGGAGCTCTTTCTTTGCGTCCTCCTTGGATAGAGACGCGATCCTCTCCAATTCATGGATCTCTTTCTCGATCATTTCATCATAATGTCTTTCCTTGCCCGAGATCTCTTTTTCCTTTTCCTGCAAATGTTCTTCCTTGGAAGTTATATCCCGTTCTTTTCTATCCAGATTAGAAGTGCGGTGCTCCAGGTTTTCTTCTCTTTTTACCAAACGTCTTTCCATATCATTCAATTTTCGTCTTCGATCCTGAGTCTGTCGCTCGAAATCAGTCTTCAGGTTAAGAAATTTTTCTTTGGCTTCGATCTCGGTCTCCCGCTTGATCTTCTCGGCTTCCTCTTTTGACTTCTTCAGGATTTCCTGCGCATCTTGATTTGCTTTTAAAATTGCGCGGGCTCCTGATTTCTTCTTAAGTAAAAAAAACACAATTCCCCCGCAGCATATGACAAACAAACATATGAAAATCAAAGTTATTGTATTCACTTTGAGTTCCTCCTTTTATGGTATCAAAGGAGATGAAAGTGTGGAGGGTTATGATCTCGGCTCAGTCGTATTTCTGCAGCATACTCGGAATATTTTGTTTTTTCGTTCCATATGAGGATATATTCTTCCCCTCAATTCTTTTCCTGGGAAGTCATTATTTCTCATTTTTCTGTTTCAGAGAATATTCCTATATCTATTTGATCGCCTGTCTGAAATTCTTGAATGGTTTTTCATTCTTCAAAAAACGAACCTCTAAACTCTCCACTTCATTCTCCATTTGCCCAATTACTTCATTAAGTTGATCCAATTTCTTCTGTGTCAGAAACATTTCATCAACAATATTCAAAGCGGCAAGAACCGCTATTTTTAATGTATCTGAAGAATCTGATTTGGTCGCAACATCTTTCATCTTTTGATCAAGATAAGAAGCAAGACGGCTTATATACTTTTCATCCTCTTCTCCTTTGACCCTGATCCTATATTTCTGTCCGTAGACTTCAATCTCGATAATATTATCCATCTAGATTCCCAAATGGTCGATCTGACCTATGATCGCGTCGATCTTGTCTTTAATGATCCCTCTCTCTTCTTGATAGCGTTTCAAGCTTTCATCCAGTTTGTCTGTTTTCCCAACCTGCTCTTGATATCTTTTATTATCCGCTTTGAGCTCTTTCATCTGCTTTTTCAGTTTTTCATTTTCAATGGTAAGCTTGTGAATATACTCAACAATATGAGATATTTTTCCTTCCAAAATTTTAATTCTTTCAAATTCGCTTGTCAATTTACTCCCCCTCCCTTAATTGAAATTTAAATCTGGCCTTCAGTGTTTCAATGATCTTCTGTTGGAAATTATCGGCTTCCTCGGAGCGAAGTGTTCTTTTGGGATGCCGGAAGACAAATCGGAAGGAAAGGCTGATCATATCTTGAGGAATAGGTGATCCGGAAAATTGATCCAAGAGGCAAAATGTTTCTAGATAGGGTATGGAAAGCTTTTCGACGGCTCTGCAGATCTCTTGATAAACAACATCCTTATCCGCAATAAAAGAGATGTCTCTGTTCATGCTCGGGTATTTTCCGACAGGAGAATACTGAAACATCTTGTCTTGTTTTCCGGATAAAAAATCCAAATCTATCTCAGCCGCCCAAACCGGATCTTTTATGGAATAGCCTCCCAAAATCTTTTTCCGCAAAGCTCCAAGGTGTCCCACCGCTTGACCTTTGAACAGGAATGCAAGAGAAAGGCCCTTTTGAAAATAACAATGCTCTCTTTCTTCGAATGAAAAGGGTTCATAACCAATTTGAGAAAAGAGAGACTCAAATACTCCTTTGAGAAAATAAAAGTCCGTTTTCTTTCTTTTTTCTTGCCAATTTGCTCCCCCGAGGAAACCCGTGGTCGCCATAGAAAGAAAAGGCTTTTCAACACTTTCTTCATCGTTCCAATAATATATATTGCTGATCTCAAAAATATGAACACCCTCCACATCTCTGTTTCTGTTCCTTGCCAAGTTTTCAAGGATCCCGTCTAAAAGATTGGTTCTTAACAATGCAGATTTGCTAGAAACCGGGTTGCGAATTTGAATGGGATCCCGCCCATCTTCATACAATACGGTCTTTTCGGGATCCATAAAGCTGTCATTGATGACTTCATCCAGCCCATGATGAAAAAGAACCTGGCGGATGGTGGAGATGCGTGTTTTTTTTGCACCGGGGACAGGCTCCAGCTCTTTTAAAACTGGAATCCGGGATGGAATTTTTTCATACCCATGAAACCGTGCGATCTCTTCCACAAGGTCGACTTCGCGGTCGATATCTACGCGGAAGGATGGGACTGTCACTTGCCAGAGATCTTTCTGTTGTCTTTCAATTTGAAAACCCAAGGCGGCAAGAGTTGTTTCTATGAATTCGCCTTCGATCTCGATGCCTAATAATTCTGTGTTTCGATGATTGCGCAGGGTGAGTGTTTTTTGCTTCTGTGGGATCGGATAGACATCCACCAATCCCTTTGTCACTTTCCCACCGAACTTTGTGAGGATCGAGGCAGCCATCAAGGCAGCAAGAGGAGGATAGGAGATGTCGGCTCCTCTTTCAAAACGGTACGACGCATCGGTTTGCAACCCTATTTTTTTTGCTGTCTTTCGCACACTCACAGGATCAAAATAGGCACTTTCGATAAAAACATCCTGCGTCTTGTCGGTCACACCCGTTTCTTCTCCTCCAATCACTCCGGCGATAGCGACCGGCCGTTCATCATCCGCTATTACAAGCATATCCGGACCCAAAGAAACAGTCGTGCCCTCTAAAGATATAATCTGCTCACCTTTATGAGCGTTCCGGATGACAACTCTTCCTCCGTTCAGCTTGGCTAGATCGAAGGCATGGATGGGATGAGCAGTGGCAAAGAGGACATAATTGCTGGTGTCAACCACATTGTTGATGGAATTCAACCCCATGGATTCGATCCGGTCTCTCAACCACTTGGGAGAGGGCCCGACCTTGATCCCCTTGACTATAATTCCAGTGTATCGCGGACAAAGTTTTTCTTCCATAATCTGAATGTCAATCAGATCTTCGGTCCTTTCATCAATCTCGATCAGAGGCCGGTCAATCTCTTTCGTCTCCAACCCGAGGGCAACCGCAATCTCGCGAGCCATGCCCCAATGGCCGAGCGTATCTGGGCGATTGGCATATGTTTCGATATCAAGAACAGAATCATCAGCAGTCTTCTCCACCGAATCCACCACCAGGCCGATATTTTCCAGTGTCTCAATCAGTTTGTACAGAGAAACACTAAAATTGACATATTCCTTGAGCCAGTTTGTGTTTATTCTCATTTTCTCGAAAACATGCGATTAAATCTGAGGTCATTCTCGAAGAAATATCGGATATCGGGAATCTGATAAAGAAACATGGCTGTCCTTTCGACTCCCAGGCCAAATGCAAAACCGGAATACTTTTCTGGATCGATGTTCACATTCTTAAAAACCTGGGGATTCACCATGCCAGCGCCAAGAATCTCCACCCAGCCAGTCCCGCCACATACTCGGCAGTTTTCATTCTGAGCATCACACACGGTACAGCCGATATCCACTTCTGCAGAAGGCTCAGTGAACGGGAAGAAACTTGGACGGAACCTTATCTTGATTTTCTCGTGGAAAAGAGTCTTCAGAAAATATTCCAGCGTTCCCTTAAGATGTGCAAAATTGATTCCCAGATCGACCACCAGACCCTCCACCTGAAAAAACATGGGAACATGGGTCGGATCAGGTGTTTCTTTCCTATAAACTTTTCCAGGATTGATGATGCGTATCGGGGGTTTTCTTCTCTCCATTACGCGTATTTGCACAGGGGATGTATGGGTTCGAAGGAGGAGTTCATCCTTGATATAAAGCGTGTCCCAATCGTCCCTGGCAGGATGGTGCGGGGGGAAGTTCAGAGCCTCAAAGTTGTAATAATCGGTCTCCATTTCCGGCCCGTCTTCCACAGAAAATCCCATTCTTTGAAATATCTGTTCCATGCGCTCCTGGAAGATCATGATCGGATGAGGAGCTCCCCAATACAGGGTTTTCCCGGGCAGGGTAAGGTCGACTTTTGCTGCGTCTGCAGCAGGTTCTCTCATTCCCTTCTGAAGAATCTGGATTTTCTCCTCGATATGATCCTTCAAGTCATTGATCATCAATCCAGCTTCACGCCTGTCTTCGGGTTCAAGGATTTTCATCTCTTTGAGCAGAAGGGGAATCTGCCCTTTTTTCCTGCTGAAAAAAAGATTTCGAAGCTGAATTAATGACTGGAGATCCTGGATCTTCGCAGCTGAATTGTCAAACCGCTCTTTATGGAGCCGGATCTTTGCTCTAAGATCTTCCATTCTCACATCCCACTCAAGCCTTTATCCTTTGACCTTCTGAACAATTTCTTGAAATGTTTGGGGTGAATTGACAGCAAGGTCCGCTAAGATCTTTCTATCCAATTGGATATTCAATTCTTTCAATCCGCGGATGAACCGGCTGTATGAAAGTCCGTTCAGCTGGGCTCCGGCTTTGATCCTGATAATCCAAAGCCTCCGAAAATCTCTTTTCCGGGTTCGTCTGTCCCTGTAAGCATATTGATGAGCGCGTTCAACAGCCTCTTTGGCTGTCCTGTAATTATGGCTTCTCGCTCCCCAAAAGCCTTTCGCTTCTTTCAGTATCTTTGATCTTCTTCTTTTCTTTTTTATTCCTCTGGTTACTCTCGGCATTTTTTGCTCCTTGAATAGGTTCTAAACCATACGCCTATCGGTTCGCATAAGGGTGACATCCTGAGACAAGAAAACGGCTTAAAACTCGTAAGGGAGGAGATCCCGGAACCGTTTCCGGTCCGCAGGAGCTATAAAATCCGCTTTCCGAAGTCCCCTCTTCCGCTTTGCTGACTTTTTTGTGAGAAGATGGCTTTTATATGCTTTTTTATGCATTATTTTTTTCTTGGCCGTCACTTTGATTCTTTTTTGTGCTCCCTTGTGTGTCTTTAGTTTTGGCATCTTTTCCTCCTGTCTTTGTCGGGCTCACCAGGGCAGATACAGCCCAGCTCTGGGCACGGATATTTCCATCTTGGCGTCCTAATTGCTTCACATCTTCGAATACTCTATCCAGAATCATGTGGGCAAGTTCTGGCTTAGCTTTTTCTCTCCCTCTAAGCATGACCGTAATCTTGACCTTGTTTCCCTCCGTGAGGAATCTCATCACATGTCTGATCTTAAAATTATAATCATGTATGCTAATTTTAGGCCTGAACTTTATCTCCTTGATCAGTACTTGTTTTTGATGTTTTTTCGCTTCTTGTGCCTTTTTATGAATCTCGTAGAGGTATTTTCCATAGTCCATTATCCGGCAAACAGGTGGATCCGCATTCGGGGCAATTTCCACCAGATCAAGGTTCTTTTCCCGAGCCAGAGATCTGGCCTCCTCAACAGTAAAAATTCCAAGCTGTTCTTTCTTTTCATCGATAATCCTGACCTTGGTCGAGCGGATCATTTCATTGATCCTGTGGGGTTTCTGCTTTTTTTGACGAGGGTGGTATATTCTTCTTCTGATAATTCGCCTCCTTATAAATCTAAAGTCAGTGCTTTATTCTCTATCAATTTTTTTACTTTTTCAAGAAAATCATTGAGTGTGACCTGGCCAACATCTCCTTTCGTGTGAATCCTTAAGGAGACGTTCTGGGCTTCGATTTCCTTGTCGCCGACAACAAGGATCAAGGGTATTTTCTGCGTTTCAGCCTGCCTTATCTTATACCCGGTCTTCTCACGGCGGTCATCTATTTGGGTTCTCAGTCCATTCTGCCTGAGTACATCATTCACGGTCCTAGCATAATCATTATGTCTGTCAGCGATGGGGAGGACACTCACCTGAATGGGCGAGAGCCAAACCGGAAAACTTCCGTTGAACTGCTCGATCAGGATCCCGAAAAACCTCTCGAGAGATCCCAAAAGCGCACGATGGACGAGAAAAGGACGATGTGTTTTTCCATCTTCTCCCACATAATGAATATCAAACCTCTCTGCCAGATTGAAATCCAGCTGGATCGTTGTGCATTGCCAGGATCTCCTGAGGGCGTCTTTTATCTTGATGTCGATCTTGGGCCCATAAAAAACACCTTCACCAAGATCCACTCGATACTCAAGTCCGACATCTTTCAAGGCAGTCTCAAGCGATTCAGTGGCTTTTTCCCAATCTTTTATCTCGCCGACATACTTTTCAGGTCTTGTTGAGAGGAAGACATCATAATCATCAAATCCAAAGGCCTTCAAGAAACTCAGGGCAAGGCGCGTCGCTTTTATGACTTCATCGCTCAACTGATCGTCCCGGCAGAAGATATGGGCATCATCCTGAGTGAATCCTCTTACCCTCATCAACCCATGTAACACACCGCTTCTCTCGTATCTATAAACCGTACCCAACTCAGCCCAGCGTAAAGGAAGATCTCTGTAACTCCTTTGACGGGAATTGTACACCATGATGTGGAATGGACAGTTCATAGGTTTCAGTTCGTATTCGACACCATCGCTCTCGAAGGTCGGGTACATGGCATCATAAAACTCTGTATGTCCGCTTTTTTCCCAAACATTCAATTTGGCAATGTGAGGGGAATATAGGATGTCATATCCGGCATTGAAATGTTCTTCCCTCCAGAAATCCTCTATAAGACATCTCACCCTAGCTCCCTTTGGATGCCATAAGATCAAACCAGCTCCCAGGTTTTCATTGAAGCTGAACAGATCAAGTTCAACCCCAAGTTTCCTGTGGTCTCTTTTCTTTGCTTCCTCTAAGAGGTTCAGGTACTCTTTCAATTCCTTTTGAGTGAAAAACACTGTCCCATATATTCTTTGCAGCTGCTTTCCCTTCTCATCCCCTTTCCAGTAAGCTCCGGATACAGAAAGAAGCTTGAAATGTTTGATAGCTTTGGTTGTGGGGACATGTGGACCAAGGCAAAAATCAACAAAATTACCCTGCCTGAAGCACGACACTTTCTCCTGGCCTTTTTCTTGGATCAGTTCTTCCTTCAGATCATGACCTCGTTCTCGAAACATTTCCAACGCTTCGGTTTTCGGCAGGACTTGCCTGTCAATGTGAAAACCCTGATCGCTCAACTCCCTCATTTTTTTCTCAATGACTTGGAGATCCTCAGGAGTAAACGGAGTTTCCCTTAAAAAATCATAGAAGAATCCATCCTCGATTGCCGGGCCGATCCCGGTCTGAGTCCCTGGGAAAAGCTCAAGAACTGCTTGGGCCATAAGATGGGCGGTCGAATGTCTTAAGATATCAAGTGCTTCCTGCGATTCCGGATATACCCACTCAATCTCTGTCTCTTTATCCAATAGATGATCCAGCCCAACCAGGTGTCCATCCACTCTGGCAAATACAGGTTTACGGTCTCCTTTATGTTCTGACAGAAGTGTGGACAGAGAGATCCCTTTCTCAACGGAGAAGGTAGACTTGTCTATTTTGACTTTAATCATTTTTCACATCAGGTGCTGTTCATCCAAAAAGAAAAGAAATATGGCAAGAAAAATTATTTCACTCCATGGATACGGTTTCTTAAAAAAATGGTAGGCGCGGAGGGGATCGAACCCTCGACTTCTTCCGCGTCAGGGAAGCACTCTGCCACTGAGCTACGCGCCTATGCTTTCAAACCCATATATAGTAATCATTTAAGACTTGCCTGTCAATATCCATCCCCTGTCTTTTCCGCTCTGCATAGCGACACAGTTCGGGTTCCATAGCCTGCACTCAACATAGAAAAATCCATCCGTCGAGAGTCCTGGAAATTGCTGTCTTTTTTATTTACTATATCTATAAGGAGTTCGCCCGAAATGATCGGCATCATGTCAGATTCGCACGATAACAGGCTTTCCCTCAAGAAGGCCGTTTGCGTTTTTAATCGCCGAGGTTGTGATCTTGTGATCCATGTAGGAGATTTTGTGGCTCCATTTGCCGCCAAAGAACTCATGGATCTAGACTGCCCTGTCAAAGCCGTCTTCGGAAATTGCGATGGAGAAAAAAAAGGGCTGAGGAATGCCCTTCAGGGTTTCGGAGAAATTGGGGAAGCCCCGCAAACCTTTTATCATGAAAATATCAAATTTGTTCTTACTCATGTCCACACAGGTCTGAACTCTCTCATAAAAAAAACAAAGCCGGACATTCTGATCTTCGGGCACACACATAAGCCCTCTATTGAACGGAAAGGGAACACATGGGTCATCAACCCAGGTGAGACAGGAGGATGGCTGTCTGGGAAGAGCACGGTTGCCGTTCTCGATCCGGAGCAAATGCACTCTGAAATCTTGACTCTTTAGGTCTTCCCGCATAAAAACGAATGAGATGTTAGCAACTCGGGGAATAGAGAGACGACAAAAACCAGCGTGGCAGAAACAGCCGCGTCCGCAACAGCCGTTCTCACAAAAACTCAAGAAGACGAAACCACCCTCATCCCGAAAAAAGAAGAAATAGTCCAGGCCCCCCCTTTCCTCTGGCGTCATATTGCATAATTACCTGGCGTGTATTATACTAATCGTTTTCAATTTAGAAGGAATAAAATTTAGCTTTAAAAGGAGTGTTCTTCATGAAAAAGGTCATCATAATGGGAGCCGCAGGAAGAGACTTCCATAACTTCAATGTCTTTTTCAGAGACAATGCCGATTACCAAGTAAAAGCATTCACCGCTACTCAGATTCCGGATATAGAAGGAAGAAAATATCCATCCGCATTGGCAGGAAAGCTCTACCCGGAAGGAATCCTAATTTTCCCAGAGGAAAAGCTCTTTGACCTGATCGAAGAACATGGGATATCCGAAGTCTATTTCTCATACAGTGATATCTCACATACGGATGTCATGCACAAAGCCTCCGCTGTCCAGTCTGCAGGAGCAAGTTTTGTTTTGCTCGGCCCGAGGGAAACCATGCTCCCAAGCCGCCTTCCCCTGATATCGGTCTGTGCGGTCAGGACAGGCAGCGGGAAAAGCCAAACCAGTCGGAAAATCGCAAAACTTCTGAAAGAACAAGGACGGAAAGTTGTCGTGATCCGACATCCCATGCCATACGGTGATCTCGTCAAACAAAAAGTCCAGCGGTTTGCTGTGTATGAGGACATGATAAAACATAAATGCACGATCGAAGAGATGGAAGAGTATGAACCCCATATCAAGGAAGGAATCATCGTCTACGCCGGTGTTGATTATGGAGCAATCTTAGAACAGGCAGAGAAAGAAGCAGACGTTATCCTCTGGGACGGAGGGAATAACGATATTTCTTTTTATAAATCCGATATGGAGATCGTCATTGTTGATCCTCATAGACCAGGACACGAGCTTGGATATTATCCAGGAGAAACCAACTTCCGTAGGGCCGATGTTCTGATTATCAACAAGATCGGGACGGCAAAAAAAGAAAATATCGATATCATCCTCAAAAACATTCACAGCATCAATCCTAAGGCGACCATCATTCGCGCCAACTCACCGATCTTCGTCGAAGAAGGAGACGAGATAACAGGAAAGCATGTTCTCGTTGTTGAAGACGGTCCCACTCTTACACATGGGGGAATGCCATATGGCGCCGGAGTCATCGCAGCTGAAAAATACAATGCCGCCGAAATCATCGACCCCAGGCCGTATGCTGTGGGATCGATCCAGGAAACATTTAAAAAATACAACCATCTCGATAAAGTTTTGCCGGCAATGGGTTATGGAAAAAAACAAATAGAGGAGCTTTCTCAAACCATAGATAATGCTGATTGCGACCTGGTCATCGGGGCAACTCCGATAGACCTTGGCCGCTTGATCTCAACAAACAAAAAGATCCTCCGCGTCAGTTATGAACTGGATGAGATCGGCTCTCCTGACCTAAAAGAGGTCCTTAAAGACATATAATGAAAAGAAAAATCGCTCTCATCGCATTCGGAGGAAACGCTATCCTCCCCAAGGATCAAAGAGGGCTGCAAAACGAGCAGATGAAAAACGCCCAGAAAGCTGCTCAGTTGATGATCCATGTAGTGAAAAAGGGATATGAGCTGATCATCGTTCATGGGAATGGGCCTCAGGTCGGCAATCTTCTGATCCAGATGGAGGAGTCCATTAACAAGATCCCTCCTTTTTCTCTTGAGGTCTGCGATGCGATGACGGAAGGAAGCATGGGATTCATGCTGGAAAAGGCGATCATCAACGAGCTCAGAAAAAACTCTCTTGACAAAGAAGTGGCAACTATCGTGACTCAAATCGTGGTTGACAGGGAAGATCCAGCTTTTGATAATCCGACAAAACCCATTGGTCCTTTCTACTCAAAATACAGAGCTCAAATGCTTATCAAAGAAAAAAAATGGACAATGATAGAGGATGCCGGGAGAGGATACCGCAAAGTCGTTCCCTCCCCCATGCCGATCGATGTGGTCCCAAAAAGAATCATTCGTGATCTCGTTCATTCAGGAAAGATCGTGATCGCAGCAGGAGGCGGCGGGATCCCGGTCATAATAAACGGGCGCGGTCTTTTTCAGGGTGTTGAAGCGGTTATAGACAAAGACTTTACCGCGGGATTGATCGCCAAAGAAGTGAAGTGCGAACTTTTCATCATTATGACCAATGTTCCCCGGGTCTATAAGAATTTCGAACAGCCTGACGAATCGCCGCTGAATAAAATCGACGTCTATGAGGCTGAGAAACTTCTTGCCGCAGGACAGTTTCCCTCTGGTTCAATGGGCCCAAAAATAAGCGCGGCCATCGATTACATCCGGAGCGGAGGACAAGAAGTTCTCATCACCTCCTCCGGACACCTCAAAGCTGCCCTGATCAATCGTTCAGGAACCAAAATCGTCGCCCCCATGGAGGAAAAAAGAAATGCTCACTGATTTTCTTTCAGTCAACGACCTTTCCTTGTATGAGTTCAACACCCTTTTAGATCTTACCGAAAAGATCAAGGCCAAACCTTCTCGTTATCAGAAAGAACTCAAGGGAAAAGTGCTGGCGATGATCTTTGAGAAACCCTCCCTGCGTACACGGATGACATTTGAGGTTGGAATGCTTCAGTTGGGAGGAAAGGCTGTTTATCTGAGTCCTTCTGATATTCAGATCGGATCTAGAGAATCCGTGCCGGATATCGGAAAGAACCTCGAACGATGGGTCGACGGGATCATGATCAGGACATTTGCTCACCAAAATGCGGTGGACATGGCTCAAGCTGCAGAGATTCCGGTGATAAACGCACTGACCGACCTCCTGCATCCATGTCAGGCGATGGCCGATTTTTTTACTTTGAGAGAAAAAAAGGGGGCCCTATCCAACCTGAAGCTCGCATTCATCGGGGATGGAAACAATGTCTGCCACAGCCTCCTATTAGCAGCAGCAAAAGCCGGAACGATCATGAATATCGCTACTCCATCCGGATATGAGCCCTCTCCAGATATCCTTCAGCTCGCAGAAAAAGCAGGGGAAGAAACAGGATTCAAGGTTTCTTTAACTACTGAACCGCAGGTTGCAGTCCAGGATGCGGATGCGGTATACACAGATGTCTGGACATCAATGGGTCAAGAATCAGAAAAGGAATCAAAATCAAAGATCTTTATTCCATATCAGGTCAACTCTCAACTCATGGATATGGCAAAAAAAGATGCTCTTTTTATGCATTGTCTGCCGGCCCAAAGAGGGGATGAAGTAACAGACGATGTGATCGATTCTGAAAATTCGGTTGTTTTCGATCAAGCAGAAAACAGGCTTCATGTCCAAAAGGCCATTATGTTATTATTATTAGGCCGATAGAAGAATATGAATAAAGAAAACAACAGCACTCGAATAGGCTCTGAAGATCTTTCCTTTTTGAAGGAAGAATTCTCCAAGACGAAACAACCTGTTTCATTAGAGGATATGGTGAAAAATCTCGCCTATCAGAAGAACAAAGATCAACTCAGCCAGCAAGTCAAAATATACGATCCATACTCTCAATACGCAGCAGGTGATCTCATACTAAAAACCTATGACGAGCTGCTTACCGTGAGCAGTAAAGGGGCCGAGCATTTTAAGGGTTCCGTTGTTCTTAAGATCATCAATAAAATTAATTATGACGATTTCCAATGCGAAATGCTGGAAGTCGACTTCAGCGGCGGAGGACCATTCCGAAAACATATCGATTATATGAAAAAGACTAATACCCAGGTCATGCTCCCCAGCAACCTTGAGAACAAGGCGGCATCCCCGGAAGTTCTTAAGAAAGAAGACGATCCGCGGCTGACCGAACTGCCAATGCACGAGAAAGATCTGCGCACTCTCGAGAAGAATCTCCAAGTCGCACTATCAAAATCGGTTGATTTTTTCTGCTGGAACCGGCACTGGCAACTGATCTCCAATAAAATCGATATCAAGAAAGTCCAGGTCAAAACTCTGCAGAAACAATTTAAAAAGGAAAACAGGTCTTATGCGACCGAAGAGATGGTCTCCAGTCTCTTTGACATCCCCAGATCGAACAAATTGTTTGACCTGCATTGTATGAGTCTGAACCATTCTCTCGAGTGCGATTTTAAAAAAGACTTTGTGTTCGTTGCACCGGATGGATGGGGAAGATGGCATCTTAAAGATACTCTCGAGTCCTTTTTTAAAGGCCTCCCGATATCCGCTAAAAAAGCTAAAGTTCCCAATCTTGACGATATTAAGAAACACCAACCTGCCCAGCCTCTCTCCTCCTCACTGAAGCTCTATTTGAGCTGGAGAGAGATCTCCTCTGGTGCACTCAAGGTCCCAAAGAACTTCAACAAAGAGCTGATCCAATCGCGAGAATACATATTTTCTGATACCGAGGGCAAAAAGGACTATACTGTCTATTATTATCCCTCGTCCTTGATCTTCCTCGGATTAAAAGATTTCTACGAAAGCAACCACATTCCACAGGGCGCGAATCTGACCCTTATCAGAACAGGAACCCATCACTTTTCCTTGACAGTTAAAAAATCAAAAAAGAAGCTGAATGTTCCAAACGTGACATATTCCCAAAAAAATGATGCTTTTTCTCTCAACAAAGAGCAATCGACATATTGCATGCCGAACAAGATCGTTTATATCGAAATGGAGACTTTAGAAAAACTTTTTTCCTTCTATGACCAGAGAAACAAGCGGGATCTTCGTGAACTTCTTATCATGGTGTTCAAACAATTCGGTCTAGAAGGAGAATATTTGTTCATGCATTCCCTCCGTGCTTTTCATCTCGTAGATACGCTTCGGAATACTTACCAGGAAGACGTCGAGAAAGTCCTTTTGTCTTCGCCTGAGTTCTCCAAATCTGAGAAGAAGAAAGGCATTTTCATGTACATGGAAAAGGTGAAGACAGAAGAAGAAGCTCCCGGGAGAAAACCCACAGAAGTTGAGGAAGCTATCCCTGACCAAAAAAAGACACCTCTTCCTGCAGACTCTCTGCCTGAGATCGGCACTATCGAAGATGAGATGCCCGCACAAGAGTTGAAAGAGGATGAATCTGAACTCAAGATTGTCGAGGTGATTGAAGAAAAACCTGTCGAAGAAGAACCGACAGAGCCCGAATTTCCAGAAATCACTCCAGAAGAAAGACAGGTTGAAGCAAAATCTGCCAAGCCGAAAAAAGCTAAAGAGGCCAAGAAGAAGGAAAGAGCCCCAAAAATCGAACAGGAAAAAGAAACCCGTAAGAGAAAAGGCGCCAAGAGAATTCGAGAAGAGCAGCTCGAGATCGAAGAGTCTGAAATGGAAGCTTTGTTTGCAGTAAAAGCCAAGGAAAAGGAAGATGTCGCTGAAATAGAAAAAGAAAAACCTTCCAAACCCGAAAAAGAAGAGTACGAACAATTGCCCCAAGAAGAACCGAAATTCGGCCTGTTTGCTGAAAAATTAAAATCGGCACTGGGCGAAAAACAAAAGACTAAAAAGAAGGCTGTGAAAAAGCCACCGCCAAAAAAAACAAAATAATACGTTCTAAGCGTCTTCAGAAAGAGAAAGCACTGTTGCCTCATGAAGACGGCAGAACCAGTACCGAAAAAACCATGCATTCCACCAACAAAACCGCAGATGTTGTCATTATTGGCGGCGGGATCATGGGATGCAGCTTGGCCTATTACCTTGCCAAACAGTCAAAAAAAAACATCCTCCTCCTCGAAAAAAACCTCCTGGCTCAGGGATCTACTGGATTGAGTGTCGGAGGGATCCGACAGCAATTCTCACATCCTGCAAACATCCTTCTTTCTCAGATGACTCTTCATGTCATGAAAACTTTCAAGGATGAATTCGAGACAGATGTCTGTTTCCATCCATCCGGATATCTCTTTCTTGCTCAAACAGAGGAGACCTGGAGGGAATTTCTCTCCAACATCGAAACGCAAAAAAAACACGGAGTTCCCGTTGAACAGATGACACCCGGAGAGATAAACACCAATTGGCCTTACCTTGAAACGAGGGACCTTGAGGGTGGGACCTTTTGCCACCAGGACGGTTACACAGATCCCTATCTCATCACCATGGCTTTCGCCAAGAACGCAAGGCGTCTCGGCGTTCAAATCAGCGAAAAGACAACCGTCCAGAGAATTCTGGTTGAAGCCCAGCGCGCCCGCGGTGTTGTTTGTGAAAATCTGAATGTCAGCTCTCCTGTGGTGGTCAACACATCAGGCCCATGGGCCGCCCAGGTAGGCAAAATGGCTGGTTTGGATCTTCCTGTAAAACCATATCGCAGACAGGTCTTTATGACCAAAAAATTCCAGCAGGTCCCCAAACCAGTTCCCATGATTATCGATATGGACGACAGTTTTTACTTTCGAGGAGACCCTCCAGGAATTCTCATGGGAATGAGCGACCTGGAAGAAAAATCAAGCTTCAACACTCATGTGGACCGGGATTTTCTCGAAAAGATCGTCGCAATAGCGACGCATAGGATTCCAATATTCCAAGAAGCTGAAATCCTTCGTGGGTGGGCGGGGTTGTATGCCACAACCCCTGACCAGAATCCCATCATCGGGCAAGCTCCGGAAATCGAGGGCTTCTATAATGCTGTCGGATTCTCCGGTCATGGATTCCAGCATGGACCAGCGGTTGGCCAGATCCTGGCGGAATTGATCGAGAAAGGGCAGACAGATTTCGATCTTTCTCCCTTCACTTCATCAAGATTCAGCTCCTTTCAAAAACAGGGGGAAAAAAGAGCTGTCTGATAGGGAAATCGAATCCATCGCGGAGTGTTCGACCGAACACAGAAATCATCTCAAGAAAAAACCATTTTTCAGGGGATCTCTTGGATCAAGGATAAACTCATGTCTCCCGGTGATATATGCAGATCCTGAGACTTCAGGAATGACCGCATCAAAGGGGCCGAATCGAGTTGGTTCGAAAACACTTCCCGTGAAAATTGTCCCGATAATGCTCTCAACACGAAATGTCTTGCCTATAGAAATCTCATTTCGTGCAAAGTGGAGGGCTGCTCGAGCGCTGACGCCGGTCCCTGTCGGGCTTCTATCGACCTCGCCGTTAGCAAAGACGCAGACATTCCGGCTGTGGTTTTGACTTTGCAAGGGAGGCCCGGTAAAGATCGTACCATACAGGAAACTCAAATCCCTTTCAAAAGGGTGGGAGACTGGATCTTTTCGGCTGATCGCTTCTTTGATCCGGATCCCTGAATCGATGAGCCGGAAATATTCATCAGGAACCAGCCGAAATCCAAGAGATTCAGCCTGGCATATCGCATAAAATGCCCCGCCGAAAGCAAGATCGTAGGTTATCGTTCCTAATCCCTCTACTTCAATGGTCTTGTCCATTGAAACGACAAATGAGGGAACATTGTGAAAACTCACGAATGCCGTTCCATTCCTTTGTTCCTTCACATAAAGAATGACCTTCCCAGCAGGAGTGTCCACAGCTGTTCCAGATTGATCTACCTGTCCTGTTTCCGAACACATTGCTCCCAGGGCAATGATTCCGTGTCCGCACATGGAACTGTATCCCTCATTGTGCAGAAAGATTACTCCGAACAGCGAGTCCTTTGAAGTGGGCTCGGTTATTATACAGCCGTACATATCCGCATGGCCTCTGGGCTCCCCAATGAGAGCGGTCCGGACAAAATCCAGGTTTTTTCTTACAAACTCGCTTTTCTCGAGAATCGTCTGACCCTGGATCTTGGGCAAGCCATCCACAATGATGCGGAGAGGCTCCCCTCCTGCATGTAAGTCGATGGTGGATATTCTCTTACAATCCTTAGGGGGTTTCCATTTTGTGAACATGCCGCCCTCCTTGCCTTTTATCCGCTTGTATCAATGAAATCACAGGATCTCCCGGGAAATGCCACTTCTTCTTGTGACGCCCATTTGGTCAAGCAGCTCAAGGAGAGGAATGGCATATTTCCGAGAGAGTCCAGTTCGTTCCTTGAACTCGGCGATGGTGAGCGTCTTGCCTTTGGAAGCTTTGAGGTCTTGGATGAGATCCTCTAACCAATCAGAGTGGACGATAAATCCCTCTTTAGCCTCGACCACTTTGATCTTCTCGGTTAGATGCGCGATCATCATATCCATTTTCTCTGGGGAAACTGCAAATTTCTTCTGCAGGTCCTTCAAGGTCAGGGACCGGATCTCTCCCCCTGAAAAAATCTCCTCCAGCTTCTCTAAAATCTTCTCCTCTTTTGGAGAAAAATCAACCGTGTGATCAGAGAGAAAAACATATTTTTCAGTCATTCTTATTCGGTGCTGATCATTCAGATATCTCAACATCAGAGACAGCAGACGCGGGTGAAGGGAAAATCTCTTTCTAATCTCCGTAGGCGACACTCCGATTTCATCCGGATGGGTTTGATGGTGCTCCTGCAGGAAGGAAATAAGCTTTTCAATAAGGGATTCAAAGCTGGGTTTATACAAGAGAACAATCGGAGAAAATGACAGGATCCGGACCTTCCCCTTTTCCTCCAATTTCAAACACACGGAGGTAAGAAGCTCTTTCTCTATGGAAGAAAAATCCAAGATCTCGCTCTCGGTAATACCATGAATCCCCTCTTTCCTGGCAAGAGCTAATATCATGCCCTCTTCATCCAAAAGAAGCTCCTTTAAAAAATCAATATTGTGTTGGATTTTCTTGGTTTTTGTACGGCGTTCAGGATTGAGGATCTTTCCCTCTCCGATGGTTTTTCCCGCTTTACCCTCAGAAAGGACAAACGGATCTCCCCAAAAAACATCCATCTCTTGGGAGACATCCATCTGGATAAAAAGATCGTCTTTTTTCTCAGGAGAGATAGGCTCCAGAACCTTCACAGCCACCGGAAGGATATTTCCGCTGATATGGATGTAGATATTCCCCATGTCGGAGTCATTGATATGAGCCCATATGGTTCGTGCGTCGAAAATCGATGATCTCAAAGAAATCCTCCAGGCTTATATTCCATTCCCAATTCTAGAAGAGAAGGAGTTTGGACCCCATAGTCTCCCCTTCAAGCCGGGATCAATGTCATTTTCCTGTTAAAAGGATCGACAGATACCAATTTTATATTTATTTTATGCCCTAATTCAAACACTCTCCCTGTTCTCCTTCCAAAGAGCATATTTTCACTCCGGACATAAACATCTCGAGGTAAATCCATGAATCCCATTGTTCCCTCAACGAAATACCCCTCCAGTTCGATCATGAGCCCTGCTTTCGTAATGCCGACAATGATCCCTCTAAAGACATCACCTAGTTTTGTTTTTAAAATTCGAAAGATCCTCCATTCCATCAAGTCCCTTTCAGCCTCATCTGCCTGTCTTTCTTGTTCCGAGCAGTGTTTTGCGATAACGGCCAGGGGAATTTTCTCCATTTTCTCTTTTTGGAGATTCTTTTTCAATATACGATGAACAATCAGGTCCGGATACCGGCGGATCGGGGATGTGAAGTGGGTATAATATTCTTTTCCAAGTCCGAAATGCCCCTCATTTTCATCTGAATACACCGCAAAAGGAAAACTTCTCAAGACTTTCATGGCAACGAGTCTTTCCAGCGGAGATCCTTTAACGTTATCCAGAACATGCTGGAGATGAACTGGCCGGATCTCAGAACCCAAGGGAAGAGAGAATCCGAAATATTTTAAAAACTCACGCAAACGGTTAAGATCTTCCGCAGGAGGAACAGGGTGGATCCTGTAGATCAAGGGGATATTTTTTCCTGAGAGAAAACAAGCGACCGCCTCATTTGCTGCAAGCATGAATTCCTCTATGAGGCGGTGCGCGTCATTTCTAACCGCAGGTGTGACAGAATAGAGATGGTCTTGTCCTTTTATCAGCTCAGGTTCAGGAAGGTCAAAATCTACACTCCCGGACGCAATCCTCCTGTCTCTTAGCATGAACGAAGCTTCCCGCATGGATAAAAGGTCGCTGACAAGCGCTGAATACTGCCGTTTTTGGTTTTTCTCTCCATCGAAGATCATCTGAACAGAACCATATGTCAGGCGGGCGCGCGTTTTTATGAGCGAATGATGGAACGAAGTCTCTAAGATTTTTCCATCTGAGTCGAGTGTGAGCAGGGTTGAAATCGTTTTCCGTATCTCCCCCGGCTTCAGACTGCACATATCGAAAGATAGCTTTTCAGGTAGCATGGGAAGAGTGATCTCGGGGAAATAGACGCTTTGTCCTCTCTGGAGGGCTTCTGCATCAAGATGCGTCCCGGGAAGGACATAATCAGAAACATCGGCGATGTGAATGCCGACAATAAATTTCTTTCCGGCCAGCTTGGTGATGCTGACAGCATCATCAAAATCTCTGGCATCTTCCCCGTCAATGGTCATGGTTGTCCATTGTGTAAAATCCTTCCTGCGGCTTAGATCCCTGGCGACCTGGTCCGATCCAATTCTTTTGACTTCAGATACCACTTCTGAAGGAAACGACCTGGTATAGCCGTGTTTATGCATAACAACCTTGAGGTCAACTCCCTCCTCATCGGGAAGGCCGAACACCTCTTCTAGAGCATGCTTTTCCCGAGAGACCTTTATCACGCTCCCCGGGACAGGCTTCTCTGTCCTCCCGAGGGACAAAGGAACTGTTTTTAAAGATGCCATGTCGGAGGGGAGGAAATAAGATTGTCCGGATCTCTCCCGGTAAATCCCGATGAGGCTCTGCTTGCCTTTTTTTAAGATTCGAAGAATCCTTCCCTCAAGTTTGCCCTCTTTCCGGCTTTTTGTGAACTTCACCTCCACCGTATCGCCATGAACAGCACCTCCTGCATGACGGGCCGGTACAAAGATATCATCTAAAAAGGGTTTATCCGGAAGTACAAATCCAAATCCTTTAAGTGCTGCAGTGAATATACCGGTGACCACATTGGCGCCGGGATTGAAAAAGTATTTGTTCTTGATCCGAAGGATGCGGCCCTGATTCTCGAGCAACTGCAGGTTCTTCTTCAGTTGTTCCTTGTTTTCGGAAGCGATCCCCAGTTTCTTCATGACCTGGCCAAAACCCAACCCGCTTGTTTTCTTCAGCAGGACGAGAATCTGGGAAATCATGGTCAGATCAATAATAAAAGAGTGAAATATGAGGGATCTTGTGTTTTTGCCTGATGCCCTTGATCACTCTCAGCCGCGTTATTCGGGTAAGCTCATCTGCTTGGATGGAAGGGAACTCGTTTTGGATAGAAGATTTAACCTGCCGCGCTTCCTTCTTCGCTTGGGTCAATATCAGGGTTTCCACACGGGCTTCGAGTTCATCCAAAACACCCTCCTGGCAATCTTGAGTATTTAAAAGTCCGAGCGCCTGCACAAAAGGAGGCTCTAAATATTTCATCTCAGGGGAAATAGAAGAAAGGAAAAACTTGACCTCTTTTTCAGCGTGACGTTTCTGCTCAACTCTGCTCTTTTTTTTCACCCGGCTGCCTACTTGTCTCTCCTTGCACATATCATAGCTTTTCGAAACGAAGGGCTCGCACATAACAAGAGATGTCCTTCCCTTCCCCTTCTGTTTTCTCGTCCTGCCATGCTCAAAACAGGCTCGAATCCCTTCTAAAACAATACGGAGAGGGAACCTGTTTTTTTCCCAGTATGAGATAAGGGAGATCTCTCGAGGCGTTAAAAAAAAAGGGGCTCCCCTCCGATTTAAAAAGCTGCGAACAATGGTTTGATAGTACTCGCTCTCTTGATCTCGTTTCATATTAGTTCAGTATTAAATGGAGACAACACCAGTGCATTTTATCGATTGCGCTCCAGCAGGATCCTCAGTCCCTGCATCACAAGGAAAGGCTCATGATGGGAAATCCCCGCAATTTCCTCATGGATCTGGATAGCCCAGCCTCCTGTCGAAACAACTTGGGTATCCTCTCCCAGCTCCTTTTTCATCATGCGTATGAGGTTGGAAACAAGACCGATATATCCGAAAAAGAGTCCAGCGTGCATGCTGTCGACGGTTGTTCTTCCGATGCATGCTTTAGGTTTTCTGAGCTCGATGTAAGGAAGTTTTGCTGTCTTAGAGGCAAGAGCTTCTGCCGAGATCTGGATCCCAGGCGCTATTGCCCCTCCCAGATACTCTCCTTTTTTTGACACCGCATCAAAAGTGGTAGCCGTTCCAAAGTCAACAACCAAGCACGGCCCCCCATATTTATCAAAGGCAGCCAAAGCCGAAACAATCCTGTCCGCTCCAACCTCCTGAGGATTCTCATACAAGATGGGCATCCCTGTTTTAAGCCCTGGGCCGACGACAAGGGGTTTTTTATTAAAAAGATCGCGGCAAGTCATCTGAAAGATGGGAGTTAAAGGGGGAACAACACTGGAGAGAGCGACATCTTTGATATCTGTCGATTCGATCCCTGCTCGAGAGAGAAGATGCAGCAGCGTGATGGCACATTCATCGCAAGTCGCATGTTTCTCCGTCCTAATTTTCCAGTGATGGATCAACTTTTTCCCCTGAAACACACCGATGCAGATGTTGGTGTTCCCAATATCAAGAGTCAAGAGCATTTTTCTCCTCCCTTTGACAGTACTCTCTCCTTATATGGATGGAGACATCTTTCACATGAGGGATCTTAAATGATCGAGGTTTTTTGCGAGCTTTTCTCTTCTCGTATTGAATGTCCTGAGATCCTCTTGGTTCTTTTGGACGACCTCTCCAGGTGCGCGTTGTATAAAATCTTTGTTTTTTTGCCTGTTTTCCATCTTCTCTATATCCAGATCGAGCTTCTTGATCTCCCTCTCCAGCCGCACCCTTTCCTGCTCGAGATCTACCAATCCCTCTTCCAAGGGGATTCCTATCTCCAAGGATCCCGAAACACCCTTTAGAAACCTCTTTGTCGTATCAAATTCTTCAAGAACATCAATCTGATGCACATTTGTCATAAACTCAATAGAATCGCTGTAACTCCGTACCGCTTCCAATTCCTCCTTGTTTGAAGATCTCAGCCAGAGTGCGATCTTTTTTTTCGGCGGGATCTTATTCTCAGCTCGAATGGTCCGAACCTCCACAATCAGATCCTGAAGCCATTTCATGATCTTTTCCGCTTCTTCATCGACTCTCTCTGTGTGAAATAGGGGAAACGGCGCCAGGGCTAAAGATTTACCGGAGCCGGGAAGGTTGTTCCAGACCTCTTCCGTCACAAAAGGCATGAACGGGTGCAGCAGTCTTAAGATTTGATCGAGTGAATCCAGCAGGACAATCTTGCTAGTTCTGTTGCCTCTTTTGAGTGCCGGTTTCACGAATTCAAGATACCAGTCGCAGAATTCATGCCAGACAAAATGATACAGTTTGTCCGCCGCTTCATAAAACTTATATCCATCGAGTGCTTTGTTCAGTTCGGAGACAATGCGTGTCAGCCGGCTTCTGATCCACCTGTCGGTCAGGGTATATTCCTCGACGTTCTCCTCAAGGTTGTCCTCATCCAGGTTCATTAAAACGAAACGTGAAGCATTCCAGATCTTGTTCACAAACGCCCGATAACCAGCGATGCGTTCCTCAGAGAGGGATATATCCATCCCCGGAACTGCCAGGGCAGCCAAAAAGAAACGAAGGGCATCTGTGCCGTATGTGTCGATCATCTCCATGGGATCAATGACATTCCCTTCCGATTTACTCATCTTTCGCCGCTTGAAATCCCTGACCAAGCCGTTGATGAACACCTCTTGGAACGGGATATCCCCCATGAACTTGAGGCCCATCATGATCATTCGAGCAACCCAGAAAAATATGATGTCAAATCCAGTAGACATCAGATCTGTCGGATAGAAAGTCTGTAAATCTTGTGTTTTTTCCGGCCATCCCAAGGTCCCGAAAGGCCACAAGGCAGAGCTGAACCATGTGTCCAGCACATCTTCGTCCTGAATGAACTGCTCTCCCTGGCATTCCTGACATTTTTTTGGTGGATCTACAGAAACCATCACATGATCACACCCTTTGCAATACCAGGCCGGAATCCTGTGCCCCCACCAGAGCTGCCGGGAAATGCACCAGTCATGGATATTGTACATCCATTCGAAATAGGTCTTGGCCCAATTCTGAGGTATAAAGCGGATCTTTCCTTCTTCGACCACGCGGATAGCTTCTTTGGCTAAGGGAGCGACCTTTACAAACCACTGCCAGGAAAGATGCGGTTCGCTGATCGTCTTGCACCGATAACAATGCCCTACAGCATGGTGATATTCCTCGGTCTTCTTCAGGAGCTTCTGTTCTTTGAGCAGGGAGACGACCTTCTCTCGGCATTGAAAACGGTCCATCCCTTTGAACTGCTTCCCTGCTTCTTCCGTCATTTTCCCGGCTCCATCGATAACGATCACCTGTTCGAGCTGGTGAGTTTTGCCTAGCTCATAGTCCACAGGGTCGTGGGCTGGTGTGACTTTGACCGCCCCGGTTCCAAATTCCATTTCGACTCTTTTGTCCGTAATGATCGGGATCTTTCTTCCGACAAGCGGAAGCCGGACTTTTTTCCCGTGATATGGCTTGTACCGCTTGTCTTCTGGATGAACCGCAACAGCGGTATCTCCCAACATCGTCTCCGGGCGTGTGGTGGCTACAGTGATGGTCTTTTTGCCTTCCTCAAAAGGATATTCGATATAGTAAAGCTGAGAAGAAAGCTCCTTGTGCTCAATTTCAACATCAGAAAGGACCGTTGCACACCGCGGACACCGGTTGACAAGATAATAATCTCGGTATATCAGTCCCTCCTGGTAAAGATCCACGAAGACTTTTCGAACAGCATGAGAAAATCCTTCATCCATGGTGAATCTTTCCCGCGTCCAATCGAGAGAGAAACCAAGTTTTTTCAGCTGCTTTGTGATATACCCTCCATATTTTTTCTTCCACTCCCAAGCGTACTTCAAAAACTCTTCGCGTCCGATCTTTTCCCTTGTGAGGCCTTTTTCTGTCAGGGTTTGTTCGACAACATTGTGGACGGCGATGCTGGCATGGTCTGTACCCGGAAGCCAAAGGACATTAAAACCATGCATTCTCTTCCAGCGGACAATGATGTCAGGCAGAGTAAAACAAAGTGCATGCCCGACATGGAGAGATCCGGTCACGTTGGGAGGGGGTAAAACAATTGAGAATTTTTTCTTTTTATCCTCGGCGTCCGCAACAAATATCTTCTCTTTGATCCAGAATGCAGACCACTTTTCTTCCACAGGTTTTGGGTCATATGATTTGTCTATAATGGCTTTCTTCATTCCGTTACCTTTACATACATCAAAATGGACAGGGCAAATCCTTGATTCAGACCATAATAACATACAGAGCAATGCGCTATAAGGCCCTTATTTTAACAATTTAGCAAGAAATTTTCTTCTTTAATTCCTGCATGCCTGTGAATGTTCCGGCGAATTCAGATCAATCCGAGGGCTTATCTGTTTCCTTTGCGTCTCTCGTCTTTGTCCCCTTCTGCAGTTCTGCAAGAATCTCGTTCTTCAGTTCTTTTTTCCATTCGTCAGGGATCTTGGAAGAGGCTAGCTTTTTTTGATCAATTTTCTTTTCTTTCTTAGAAAGGGAAGTTTCCCCGACCGGCTCTTCCGGAAGGGTTTCAAGTGCATCCACAGGGAAAAGACTTCGAACATGGGAGGCAAGCGCCCCTGAGTCAAATGGTTGGAAAATGATGGATGTATACCCTATATGTGTCAGCTTATTTTCATCCAGAGTGTCATAGGCTCTTTGAAACAAAAAAAGAGGACACTCCTTTGTGGACGAATGATCATTTAAAACCCCTGCGATCTCATATCCATCCGGATTCTTAATAGACATATCGAGAAAAATAACATTTGGTTTGGCATTTTCGAGATTTTTAATAACGTCTTTCCCTTTGGTCAGTTCAAGTACTTTAAATTCTGGTAAGGGGAATGCCATCCGGATGATCTTTCGAACGGACGGCGATATCATTATGACCATCATATTTATCGGCATGGCGGCATCCCTCCTTTTACCATTATGAAAACCCACTCGAATCAGAATCCCTTTGATCTAATCATTCAATACATGATGGCGACAGATTTCTCACCAAGCAGCGTTTCGACGCTTTTTATCAATTTTTCAGTTGGCATGACGCCTTTGATTTCTATGGACTGCACAACCATCCGGTAGGAATGAGGCGTTTCCAATTCAAAATAGACAGGACACTCTCCCTTGTGATCCTGGAGAATATCTTTCAGCTCCTCATAAACAGAAGCCTCTATGCCAGGAAGAAAAATTTTAAAGACGACTTTTTTTGCCTGTTTTAGAAAAGCTTCAGATAAAGGCATAATATTGGCCAGATAAATCCTCCGATTGTCCCCCTCACCCAGGAATTTTCCTTTTATCCAGACGAGAAGATTTTCTCGTATGTGATCATAATACTTTTTATAGGCATCCGAAAAAGCAACGATCGTTATTCGCCCACTTAGATCTTCAAGAGTGAATGTTGCCATCTGTTCCCCATTTTTATTCTTGAAGGCTTTGACAACAGATATGATCCCGGCAACACAGACCTCTTTCTCGAAATCCTGATCTTCATCCAATGTGTTCAATGAATGAGAAACAAGATGATTCAAGCGTTCTCCGAACTGTGCTAAAGGGTGTCCAGTAATATAGAAACCGAGAGCGTCCTTCTCATATGAGAGAAGAAGAGATTCATCCCATTCCCTCATCTCCTTTATCTCCGGCGACATCTGGGGTGGAGCAAGATGAGAGTCGCCGAACAGGATATTCTGACTGGAAGTTCTTATTTTTTGGTTTTCTTGAGCATAGGCGATGATTTTATCGACCATATGAAAAAGTTGAGATCGTTTCTTCCCTAAAGAATCAAAAGCTCCTGATTTGATAAGGCTTTCCAGTACTTTTCTGTTGACGACTTTGGCATCAATGTTTTTTGCAATATCAAACGGAGAGGCAAATGTCCCATTGTTGTCTCTCTCCTGGACAATGGTACTGATGGCTCCTTCGCCCACATTCTTCACTGCCGCCAGTCCGAATCGGATATGACCATCCTCAACCGTGAAGTTGAGCCTGCTCTGGTTTATATCCGGAGGAAGGATCTTGATCCCCATAGCATGGCAGGAGTTAATGTATTTATCAACTTGAGTCGTCGCTCCTCTTTCCGCTTCCGATGTCAAAAGAGCCGCAAAAAAATGTAGTGGAAAATGAGCTTTCAGAAATGCTGTCTGGTAGGCGAGATAGGCATAGGCAGCGCTATGAGATTTATTGAATCCATATCCGGCAAAATGTTCGATCAGTTCGAACAATTTGTTGGCTTTTTTCTGGACAAATCCTTTTTCCCTGGCGCCGGTGACGAACCTTTGTTTTTGGGCTTTCATGACCGATTTTTCTTTTTTCCCCATGGCTTTTCTAAGAAGATCCGCCTCCGCCATGGAATATCCAGCCAGTTCTGTAGCGATCTTCATCACCTGTTCTTGATATACGATAATCCCTCTCGTTTCCTCTAAAACCGGCTCCAATTCCTCTATTTCGTATTGGATCCTTTCAGGGTGGTTTTTCAACCTGACGAATTCATCGGTCATCCCGCTCTTCAAAGGCCCAGGTCTATATAGAGCATTCATGGCGATCAGGTCCCGGAAGGTATCAGGCTTATATCTTCTTAGGAGCCCCTTCATCCCTCCGCTTTCAAACTGAAATACTCCATCGGTATCGCCTTCCTGAAAGAGCTTAAAGGTCTTTTCATCATCAAGGGAAATATTATCTATATCGACGGTTTTACCGGAATCACTCTTGATCAGCTCCACGGTATCCTGAATAACGGTCAGGTTCCTAAGCCCGAGAAGATCCATCTTTAAAAGTCCGATAGCTTCGATATCCTTCATAGGAAACTGGGAGGTGATTTCTCCTTTGACAGACTTATACAGCGGCATATATTCGACAAGAGGTTTCGGTGTGATAACAATCCCGGCCGCATGGATCGATGGATGACGAACCTGTCCTTCCAGTTTTTGAGCTACAGCCAGAAGATGACTTATTTTTGTATCCTTATCCGCCAGCTCTTTCAGCTGGGGAATGCTTTTGAGAGATTCTTCGATAGTTGCATCTGGGCCAAAGGCAGGTATCATTTTCGCGATCTTGTCTACCTCAGGAAGGGGAATCTCTAATGTTCTTCCGACATCTCTCACGACCTGACGTGCTGCCATTGTCCCGAAGGTTATGATCTGAGAAACATTGTCCTGTCCATATTTGTTTGTCACATAAGAAAGGACCTCATCTCTCCGCCTTCCACAAAAATCTATATCAATATCCGGAAGGCTGATCCTGTCCGGGTTGAGGAATCTTTCAAACAGCAGATCATACTCGAGGGGATCTATACTCGTGATGCCGAGACTGAAAGCCAGTAGGCTCCCAGCTGCTGATCCTCTTCCAGGCCCAACAGGAATATTTCGCGATTTTGCTTCCCTGATAAGATCCCAGACGATTAGGAAATACCCCTCGAATCCCATCTCTTCGATCAGGGAGATCTCCTTTTCGATCCTCTTTTCATACACCTCTTTTGCCGGGAGAGAACCATTTTCTATTCGAGGTTTTAAAATCTGTATCTTCTCTTGGAATCTTTCTCTGGAAACTTTTTCAAAATATTCTTTCAAAGTCGTTTTTTCCGGAGGATCGAACCGCGGAAGGAAATTCCCGGTTGAAGGAAACTTAAAGTTGCACTTGGCCGCGATCCGGGCTGTATTCTGAAGAGCCTCCGGAACATCTTTAAAAATCTCCCTCATCTCATCTGTAGATTTGAAGTAGAATTCTTGCGTCCCGAATCGAATGCGGTCCGGGTCAGCCACCTTCTTGTTTGTTTGGATGCAAAGGAGAATATCATGGCTCTCTGCATCCTCCTGATGAAGATAATGGACATCATTGGTGGCAACCAAGGGAATATTGAGATTCCGGCTCATCTCGATCAGGAGGGGATTCACCTCTTTTTGCTGAGGAAGATTATGGTCCTGGAGCTCGATAAAGAAATCTCCTTCAGAAAAAAATGAAGCATACTCCCGAGCTGCTTTTTCTGCTTTCTCGGCTTGATCTCTCGCAAGATAATAGCTGATCTCTCCCTGGAGACACCCAGAGAGGCCTACGAGACCGCCTGTATGTGCTGCGAGCAATTCTTTGTCGATCCTTGGTTTATAATAAAATCCTTCTCTATAGCTTTTCGTCAGAAGCTGGCAGAGATTCTTGTACCCATTCTCATCCTGTACTAAAAGCACAAGATGGAAATGAGAAGGTTGTTTGCTTTCAGGGGATTTATCCAGGCGGCTCCCCGGCGCGACATAGGTTTCACACCCAAGGATCGGCTTGACCTTTTTTTCAAGCGCTTGCTGGAAGAACTTCACAGCCCCAAAAATATTTCCATGATCCGTCACTGCAACGGCCGGCATCTTGTTCTTATAGGCTTCTTCGACCAATGCAGACGTCTTGATCGAGCCATCAAGTATGCTGAATTCTGAATGGTTGTGAAGATGAATGAACGAAGATTCCATACCAGCTATTCCCATTCAATGGTACCAGGAGGTTTGGTAGTTATATCATAAACAACCCTGTTCACTCCTTCCACCTCGTTCACGATTCGGTTTGAGATCCGCGATAGGACTCTGTGGTCGGCTTCAAACCAATTGGCGGTCATCCCATCCATGCTCTGAACAAGACGGAGCACCACGACTCTCTGGTACGTCCGCCGGTCTCCCATCACTCCGACCGAACGCACCGGCAGAAGGACAGCGAACGCCTGCCACAGTTTGTGGTATATTCTTGCCCTGCGGACTTCTTGAAGAAGAATATCATCGGTTTCTCTAAGAATCCTCAACCTTTCCTTGGTAACCTCTCCCACGATCCTCACAGCCAATCCGGGTCCTGGAAAAGGATGTTGAAGAACAAACTCTCTTTCTATCCCCATATCAAAAGCGAGGGCACGGACTTCATCCTTAAACAATTCCTTTAAAGGTTCAATCAGTTTGAACTTCAGCCCGGAGGGAAGCCCTCCAACATTATGGTGAGATTTAATTTTGGCCGAGGGCCCTTTAACAGGATTACTTTCGATAACATCAGGATAGATCGTCCCTTGAGCAAGGTGGGAAACATCTCCGATCCTTGCTGCTTCTTCTTCAAAGATATGGATGAATTCTTTTCCGATAATCTTTCTCTTTCTTTCAGGAGAAACAACTCCCTTCAACCTCCGGAGAAAGCGGTCAGCAGCTTCTACTCCATGCACATAGAGTTTGAATTTTTTCTGAAATTGCTGCATTAGCTCTTTGTATTGTCCTTTGCGGAGAAGTCCGTTGTCGACATAAACACAAACGAGTTGATCTCCAACCGCTTTGTGAACGATCAAGGAAGTGACCAGTGAATCCACCCCGCCGCTTAGACCACAAATCACCTTTTGTCCACCGACATCATCCCGAATTTCATGAACCTTGGCCTCGATAAAAGCCCCCAACTTCCAATCCGGCTTCAGACCCGCTTGAGAAAATAAAAAATTTGATAGGATCTTCGTTCCCTGCTTGGTGTGGATGACTTCTGGATGAAACTGAACTCCGTATAATTTTCTTTTCCGATCTTCAACCACAGTCGCCCTGCAGTTGGCTGTTTTGCCCGACACCAAGAATCCTTCAGGTATTTTCTGGATCAGGTCGCCATGACTCATCCAAACCTGTGAATCGTCCCGTATTCCCGACAAAACCCCTTTTCTATCAAGAACCATGAGAGAGGCAAATCCATACTCTCTTTTTCGGGCCGGAACGACTTTACCCCCTGATAAAAAGGCGATGAGTTGAAGACCGTAGCATATGCCCAGAATAGGTATTTCCAAGTTTAAAAGATCTTCAGAGATCCGCGGAGAATCCTCTTCATACACACTGCGAGGCCCTCCAGACAGAATGATCGCGGCCGGTTTCTCCCGTTTTATCCGAGATATGCTCTCCTTGAATGACAATATTTCGGAATATACTCCCAACTCTCGAGTTTTTCTTGCTATGAGTTGAGTGTATTGAGACCCGAAATCAAGGATGATGACTTTATTCATGAACAGATTTTAGCAAAAAAGCAGGACAGGCGCTATGTCTATTTGACCTTGGTCGCTGATTGACTTCGTTGGATATATTGCCTATAGTAATTTAAAAATGCAGTGGGAAAAAATCATACCCCAACTGAGCATTAAAACCGCTTCAAAGATCGTCCTTCTGGTTATAGACGGAGTGGGAGGCCTTCCCTTCAAAGGAAAAACAGAGCTGGAATCCGCACATACACCCCATCTCGACAAACTGGCAGCCCAAGGCGAATGCGGTCTTTCCCATCCTGTTTCTATGGGAATCACCCCTGGAAGCGGACCGGCTCACCTCTCCCTGTTCGGATATGACCCCACAGAATATGTATTGGGAAGAGGCATATTGGAGGCTCTCGGAGTGGGCGTCGAAGTTGGAGAAAATGATCTGGTTGCCAGAGGCAATTTTGCCTCCTGCAGAGGAGACCTTATCATAGACCGAAGGGCGGGGCGCATTCCCACAGAAATAAATGCGGAGCTCTGTCAATTCATAAACAGCTCTTTGAAGCCTGAGGAGGGAATCCAGATCCAATTGTTCCCGGGGAAAGAACACCGTTTTGTAGTCAAGTTCACAGGCAGCGGTCTTCACGATTCCATCACCGACGCCGATCCTCAAAAAGACAATTCTCCCATGCTCAAGACAAAAGCATCATCCCCTCAAGCGGACAGGACAGCTGGGATCGTGAATGCCTTCATGGATGAAGTCAACCTGATCTTAAAAAAAAGAACCTCTGCCAACACCATCCTCCTGAGAGGATTCTCAAAACACCCCTCTCTTCCGAAAATGAACGAGCTGTACAAACTAAAGCCGGCATCCATCGCTCATTACCCGATGTACAAAGGCTTGTCCATGCTTGTCGGTATGCAGGTTCTTGATGGCGGGTCAGAAATATCCGATCTCTTATCCTCTCTCGAAAAACATTTCGCCGAATTTGATTTTTTCTATCTGCACATAAAAAAGACCGATTCTGCAGGGGAGGACGGCGATCACAAAGCTAAAATTGCAGCCATAGAGGAAACCGACCGTCAGCTGCCTCACCTGCTTGACCTCGGACCTGATGTGCTCTGCATCACGGCCGATCACTCAACACCCTCCTCTATGAGGGCGCATTCCTGGCATCCCAATCCTGTCTTGATCACAGCTTCCAGCGTCTTTCCAGACAACACATCGAAATTCTCAGAAAGAGAATGCAGTAAGGGATATCTCGGACAATTCCAGGCGACTCACATCATGCCCCTCCTTCTCGCTCATGCTGGAAAATTAAAAAAATTCGGGGCTTAGGCCATTGACAATATGCTACTATGTTTATAGAGTTAATAAACTAAAAAACGACTCAAACAGGAACATGTTGAAGACCAGGTTTGAAAAGCTGATTCCGGCTGTCTTGATCATCTTTCTTTTTGCGGCAGGAATTGCTTTTTCAGACGCTCGCGTCGAGATCTTTAACCTCCGCTCCTACACCCACCCTTCCCATACCCGGATCGTTATCGATATCGGAAAGCTCAGAGAATATTCCTCAAATGAGCTCATTCAGCCCGATCGGATCTATGTGGATATCTATCAAGCCAAATTAAATCCCATCCTGCACGGAAAAACCACCCTCGTTGAAAACGGATATATCAAAGCCATCCGCATCGCACAGAAAACACAGACAAGCGTTCGAGTGGTGGCTGATCTGAACTTCCAAATGATCGAACGTCATCATGTGTTTCACTTGTTCGATCCCTTCCGGGTCGTCATTGACATTTTCCCCAAAAAACCCCTCCGTGGTGAATCCCCTCAAACAAAAGGACCGATTCCCCGCCCTCCTGAACCGACGGAAGAAGGTTTTAGCCTCGCAAGGCAGCTTGGCTTGGGAATAAAAAGGATCGTCATAGATCCCGGACACGGCGGATCAGATCCTGGCTGTATTGGCAAGAAAGGGCTTCAAGAAAAAGCCGTTGTCCTTGACGTCTGCTTGAGATTGAAGACACTGCTTGAAAAACACAAGGACCTCGAAGTGGTTTTCACCCGGGAATCAGATATCTATATCCCTCCTGAGAACAGAACCGTTATTGCCAATCAAAAACAGGCTGATATTTTTATCTCTGTCCATGCAAATGCCAATCCCAACAAAAATTTCTCAGGTGTTCAGACCTTTTATCTGAACTTCAGTGAAGATCCGACCGTCACCATGATCGCTTCCAGGGAAAATGCGACTTCAACCAAGAATATCGGTGAGATGAAGGAAATCATTGAAAAGATCGTTAAAAACAGCAAGATCGTCGAATCCAGAGAGTTTGCTCAGATCATCCAAAAGAATTTAGTGACCCGGCTGTCGCAGAATTATTCCAAGGTCAAAGATCTGGGCGTTCGCGGCGGTCCTTTCTGGGTCTTGATCGGAGGGGAGATGCCCTCTATCCTTGTTGAGATATCCCATCTAAGCAATGCTACAGAGGAAGCTAGATTGAAGGAGCCGCAGTACCGACAGACCGTCGCACGCGGGATATATGAAGGCATCGTAGACTATATGCACTCTCTTGGTAAAGGATAAAAATCATGAAAAGACGTGATTTCATCAAAGACATGGCCATGGGAGGCCTCCTGCTCCGCGTCCATCCCGGCCTCTTGGCCAACGCAGAAGGAGTTGACCTTGCTGTTATCCAAGGGGACTCGCCGGCATTCATCACCAAGGAAGCCATATCGGTCCTTGGGGGCATGAGCCGTTTTGTCTCCAAGGGGGATACGGTCTTGGTCAAGCCGAACATCGGATGGGACAGAACCCCGGAGCAAGCCGCTTGCACCAACCCGGATGTCGTCCGAACTGTTGTGGAGCTTTGTTTCGATGCAGGGGCGAAGAACGTCACGGTCATGGATAATCCGTGCAATCCAGCCAGGAGGACATACGTCCGGTCCAAAATCGCTGCCGCTGCGAAAGAAGCAGGGGCAAAAACCCCTTATCCGAACGAACACAAACTCAAAGACTTTTTCCTGGGGGGGGAGTGGCTAAAAAACTGGAAGGTCTACTCTGATTTTATCGAAACCGACAAGATCATTAATCTCCCCTGCGCAAAAAATCACAGCCTTTCCCGAGTGACCTTGGGAATGAAAAATTGGCTGGGTGCTTTGGGTGGGAACCGCAACCAGCTTCATCAAAATCTTGATGCGGCTGTTGTCGATCTCTCTGCTTTCTTCAAGCCTTCTCTCACTGTGCTCGATGCATACAGGGTTCTGATCCGGAACGGACCCCAAGGAGGGCGTCTTTCCGACGTCAAGATCCACAAGCATGTGGTGGCCGGAGTAGACTACGTCGCTGTGGATGCCATCGGAGCTACCTTTTTTGATATCGACCCGGCAGAGCTCCGATTCCTCCAGCTCGCAAAGAAAAGAGGTCTTGGGGAATTTCAACTCGAAAAGGTGAGAATTGAAAAAAGAACGGTCTAAGAAATACAGGGTGCTCCAGATCCTAAGGATCGTTGTCCAAACCGCTTTTTTTCTTCTTTTCCTGTTCCTGATGTTTCAAACCAGATTTCCCGGCGAAGACTATATCGGGAATGTAGAAGCTTTTTTCCACTGGGACCCGCTTCTTGCTCTCACAACTTTTCTGGCATCAAAGACTCTTTTTCTTGCCTTCAAGATCTCAGCAGTCATCGTCCTTTTGACTTTTGTGATGGGCCGCGTTGCCTGCGGGTGGGCATGTCCGATGGGATCCCTCCAGCAATTCTTCTCTTTCCTCTTTAAAAAAACAAAGCTGCTCCGCGCAAAAATGGCGACAGACCGCCTCCCTACCTTGAAATACTATATCCTCTTCTTTGTTATAGTAAGCAGCCTCTTTACACTCAATCTGGTCGGGTGGCTCGATCCCTTTTCCTTTCTAACCCGTTCTTTCAGTATAGGCGTGGTCCCCGTTTTCAGCTATGTGTTTTCCGCTTTTATCGGAGGACTTTACACATTAAACCTTTTTACCCTGGGTGACGGGCTTTTTCAATTTTTCGAAACCCTCGATATGAACGCAGTTTTCGTTCAAGGGTTCTTCATTCTTCTTCTTTTTACAGGAGTGATCTTTCTCAATGCCTTCCGAGAGCGGTTTTGGTGCCGCACCTTATGTCCTCTTGGTGCCTTTCTTGGGATCATAGCCAGGTGGAACATTCTGAAAATCAAGGTCAATTCCAATAAGTGCATCGAGTGCAATCTTTGCAATATCCACTGCCAAACACAGGCGAATCCATTTCCAGAAAAGGACATAAAAAGCTCTGAATGCATATATTGCTTCACCTGCGGGGCGGTTTGCCCGACAAGCGCGATCGATTTCGATTTCAAAGCAAGGCCCGAAACGATAGGGTCGGTTGATCTTTCACGCAGAAAAGTGCTTCTCTCCACATTTCTTGGAATAGTAGCCATTCCTTTTTTCAGGATCAATCCCCTCGCTCAGAGAACCTCAGAGAAATTGATCCGCCCGCCCGGGGCCCTACCAGAAGCAAGATTTCTACGGAAATGCGTGAAATGCGGGGAATGCATGAAGGTCTGCCCGACCAATGCTCTACAACCGACCTCCAAAGAAGCAGGCCCAGAAGGGTTATGGACGCCTATTCTCATTCCTAAAATCGGATATTGTGAATATTATTGTTCCCTCTGCTCACAAGTCTGTCCAACAGGCGCCATCCAGGAATTGACAGTAGAGGCAAAGACGCAAGTGACGATCGGCACAGCCTGGATCAATAAAAATCGATGCATCCCCTGGGTATTCGGAGATCCGTGCATTGTCTGCGAAGAACATTGTCCAGTATCTCCTAAGGCGATCAAAATGGTGGATGCCGAGGTTCTTCTTCCAGACGGAACTTTCAAGCGACCCCGGGCTCCCTTTATCGAAACTGAACTTTGTATCGGGTGCGGTATCTGTGAAAACAAATGCCCAGTTGTGGATTCACCGGCCATCTATGTGACAAGTATCGGGGAGGACCGCTCCGAAAAAAACCAGTTTCTCCTCGATATCTTATCCGAAAACGAACTCTTCTGATCCCTCTTCTGAATTATACCTTCACAGCATGGGAAGGTCTCATCCCCTCTCTTCGCCCGCGGCCTTGTAGATATCCAATTCTTCTAAAGGAATCAGAAAAAGGATTGTCTAATCCTATGATGAACAAAGAACTTCACCTTCATAAAATCTGTCAATACATTAAATGGAATGAAGGATTAAAGCTTCTCAGGCCCGATCTCGGTAAAAATGAAGGCTGAACCAATTTTTGATCATATCCATCTTATTGCGTGTCGACATCTTTTACTCTGGAGGCGACCGGTACAACCTAGCCTTTTTGATCCATAAAGAATCTCGGATAAAAAAAAGGGGAGTCTTCACTCCCCTTCCTCACATCTTATAAAAGTTCTTTGAACCTTTTTACATCCTGCTCAGGATCTGGTTAAGCAGCCTTCGGAACAATGGGCTACTCTTGGAAGCGCAAAGCGTTTCATGAAAAGCTCCTTATTAGTATTCCTATAGAATATATATTATATGATGAATTTTGTCAAGGTGTAGAAGAGCACCTGCTGTGTTCTGTCCTCAATCAGACAATGCTTTCTCTAGCTCATTTTTCAGATGGGGAACGACCAGGAACAGGTCGCCAACAATGCCGAAGTCTGCCACTTTGAAGATAGGGGCCTCTGGGTCTTTGTTCACGGCAATAATTACCTTGGAAGAAGACATGCCAGCCACATGCTGGATAGCTCCCGAGATCCCGAAAGCAAAATAAAGATTAGGGGAGACCGTCTTACCTGTCTGTCCGACCTGGTGCTGATGATCTATCCATCCGGAGTCAACAGCAGAACGAGATGCCCCCACAGCAGCATGAGGAAGAACAGAGGCCAATTCTTTAAGAAGCTCAAAGCTCTCTGGTTCTTTCATCCCACGTCCTCCGGAAACGATGATCTCTGCCTCTGTTACATCAAGCTCCGCCCCTTCTTCCTTCAGGATCTCGCCGACTTGGTCTTTGATGTCATCCTCACCGGCAACCACATCTTTCCGCACGACCTCACCGGATCCCTGAGTGGATTCCATTAAAGGGAAAATATTCGGACGGAGAGTGGCCATCACAGGAGATGAACGAAAAGACAGAGTGGCTAAGATCTTACCTGCAAAAATCGGTCTTACGACCTGAATTTTGTCCGCTTCAACCTCTATTTTGATGCAATCCGAAGCCAGGCCGACACCAAGCCTTCCGGCCAACCGGGGGGCAAGGTCTCTCCCCAAAGAGCTGGCCGCGAAAAAAACAGCGTGGGGCGCAGTCTCTTCGATCAAAGAGGCAAGAGCAACTGTAAATCCTGATGGGCTATACCGGCCGAGAAGGGGATTGTCGAGGATATACACTTTGCTGGCGCCATATGGAAAGAGCTCTGCTGCGAGTCCTTCAATGTCATGTCCTAAAAGGACAGCGCAGGTGTCGGTCTTTAGCTCGTCAGCCCTCCGTTTTGCTTCAGAAAGAGCTTCCAATGAATATTTTTTTACCTTTCCTTCTCTCTCTTCGATGTATACGAGTATCATGCATGTCCTCCCTTATAACACCTTGGCTTCTTCCCGCAGGAAGGCCACTAATTTTTTGGCAGCTTCTTCAGGTTCGTCATCAATGACCTTTCCCACCTCTCTTGGCGGGGGAACATCCATTTTTACAACCTCCATTTGAGGAGCAATCTCTTCTTCATTCAAGCCAAGGTCTTGAAGAGAAATGACCGGGATCTCCTTTTTCTTGGCCATCATTATCCCCTTAAGAGTTTCATATCGAGGGTCATTCAATCCTTTCTGAGCGCTGATCACGGCAGGGAGATCGAATTCTACTTTTTCTGAAGCTCCTTCGATCTCACGGTGAGCCATCCCTTTGGTCCCCTGCACTTCGAGCTTGGTCACCACATTAACTTGCGGAAGCGAAAGAAGCTCTGCGACGATCGCCGGAACCTGGCCGTTGTCGGCTCCCATCGATTGCTTCCCGAAAAGAAGAAGATGGTAGTCTGTATATTTTGATTTCAACAGCTTGGCGATGATTTTCCCAACTCGCATGGCATCGTAGGATTCAGGTTTTTCATCTTGAATAAGAACAGCCTCATCCGCACCCATTGCTAGGCACTTTTTCAGGATCACATTCGTCTCGTTCGATCCCACAGAAAGGACCGTCACCTTGCCTCCGTGTGCCTCCCGGAGTTTAAGGGCCTCCTCCACTGCATATTCATCATAGGGGCTGAGAACAAAGTTCAGTCCCTCCTCTATCACCTGGTTCTTGCTGTTATCTACCTTGATCTTAGACTCGGTGTCCGGGACCCGCTTGACAAAGACGAAGATATTCATGGTTTCTCCCTTCTAATTATTCGCAACCAAATAGGTCTTCTGATTCTCAAGATATAAAATCATATCCCACTCTCTGTAAAAGTTCAATCATCGGGAAATGTTTTCAGAAGGAGAATGAAAGAACAAGGTTTCGAGCAAACCTTAAGGGCAAAGCTCCTCGATATTATTCGAATTTTTTGAATACGAGGGTACCGTTGGTTCCTCCGAATCCGAAAGAATTGCTCATAGCAATCTCGATATTTGCTTTGCGGGCTTGATTTGGGACATAATCCAGATCACATTCAGGGTCGGGTGTATCATAGTTTATGGTCGGAGGCATGACTTGATCACGGATACAGAGAGCGAGGAAACCCGCTTCCAGCCCCCCGGCAGCTCCCAGCAGGTGCCCTGTCATCGACTTCGTTGAGCTAACGGCGATTTTGAAGGCATGTTTCCCGAACAGCTTTTTTATGGCAAGGGTCTCTATTTTATCATTATAGGGTGTGGATGTTCCGTGCGCATTGATATAATCAATATCTTCAATGCCGATCCGAGCGTCTTCAAGGGCTTTGTTCATCGATAGAAAGGCCCCTTCTCCATCCATGCATGGGGCGGAAACATGGCAGGCATCGCCGCTCATGCCATATCCGGCGACCTCGGCATATATATTCGCCCCTCTTTTGAGGGCATACTCCAATTCTTCCAGGATGAGCACCCCAGCTCCTTCGCCAGGAACAAAGCCGTCTCTTTCTGCATCAAAAGGGCGCGAAGCTTTTTCAGGTTCGTCATTTCTCAGAGAGAGGGCGCGCATGGCGCAAAATCCAGCCACCCCTAAAGGTGTAATAGGAGCTTCGGCTCCTCCGGCGATCATGACATCTGCATCTCCGCGCGCGATGATCTTATACGAATCTCCAATGGCATGCGTTCCCGATGTGCAGGCGGTCGCAGTAGCGGAATTCGGGCCTTTGGCCCCGCAACGGATCGATATCTGCCCAGCCGCTTCATTGATAATGGTGGCGATCAAGAAAAAAGGGGATATTCGTCCCGGCCCTTTCTCCATCAACACCTTATGGTTGCTCTCTATCGAACCTATGCCTCCAATTCCTGAGCCGACATACACGCCCGTCTTATAAGAAGCCAGCACATCCCGAGGAACCTTCGCATCATCGACAGCCATCTGTGCAGCAGCACAGGCGAACTGGATGAAAGGATCCATCTTGCGAACGTCTTTTTTTTCAAAAAAGACAAGGGGATCGAAATCTCGGGCCTCTCCTGCTATCCGGCTGGAATGTTGAGAGGCATCCCAATTTGTTATGGGGCCGATGCCGCTTTTACCATTGAGCACAGCCTCCCAGGTTTCTTTTGTCCCTACTCCGACAGGGGAGACCAGCCCGATCCCTGTGATAACGACCCTTTTTGAAGAAAGAGTCCCTTCGTTCGAGGAAGGAGTGTTCATAAGAAAATTAGAGGCTTTATTTTTTCAGATGCCCTAGAACATAATCAATCGCTTTGCCAACAGTCGTCAGTTTTTCGGCATCGTCATCCGCAATATCCATATCGAATTCGTCTTCCAATGCCATGACCAATTCCACAGTATCAAGCGAATCCGCTCCAAGGTCATCGATAAAAGAAGCCTGTTCGGTGATTTGGTCTTCCCCGATGCTTAATTTGTCTGCAACGATCTCTTTAACCTTAGCAAGTAATTCTTCTCTTTCCATTATATTCCTCCTCTTCTACAAAATTTACATATACATTCCGCCATTTATACCGACCACCTGGCCAGTGATATAGGCCGCTTCATCAGACAAAAGAAATCTGACCAACTGAGCGACTTCTTTTGGTTCTCCAAATCTTTTCATCGGGATCAGGTCAATGAAAATCTCTTTGACCCGTTCAGAAAGGCTTTCGGTCATGGGAGTAGCGATGTAGCCGGGGGCGATGGCATTGACCGTAATACCCCTGGCTGCAACCTCTCTCGCCAGAGATTTTGTGAAACCGACCACTCCGGCTTTCGATGCGGCATAGTTTGTCTGACCTGGATTTCCCATCAGCCCGACCACGGATGAGATGTTTACAATCCGGCCGAACCGGTTCTGGAGCATGTTCCGAATGACCGCCTGAGAAAAATTAAAAACGCCTTTCAGGTTGACGGAAAGCACAGCGTCCCACTCCTCCTCCTTCATACGCATGAGGAGATTATCCTTTGTGATGCCGGCATTGTTCACTAAATGATGGATGGCCTTATGATCCTGCAAGATGAGGTCGACAGCCTCAGCCGTTTTCTTGCCGTTTGAGACATCAACCGTTAAGGTGGAAGCTTTTCCCTTCTTTGCTTTGATCTTCTGGACGACCTTTTCAGTCAGGTCCTGCTGGATATCTACTAAAATGACCTCTGATCCAGCCTGAGCGAGTTCAAGGGCGATCGCTTCCCCAATTCCCTGCGAAGCACCCGTAACGACAGAAAGTTTGCCAGACAAGTCCATGGTTTCTCTTCTATTCCTCTTTCCAGCAAGGAGCTTTTCTGTCTTTTGCCATGCGCCCTTGTTATTTCTCGGTTCCCTCGACGACCTGTCTTCCCTTATAAAACCCGCACTCCGGACAGGCTCTATGAGGCAATTTCGGGTTGCCGCAGTTGCTGCATAAGCTCAAAGAAGGAACGTCAAGAGCATCATGCGCCCTCTTCTTCATTTTGCGTGAGTGAGAATGCTTTCTTTTTGGATTAGCCATTATTGTTTATCTCTTATTAAATCCTTTAGTTTTTCTAACCGGGGATCGGATTCCTTGGCGGCACAAGAACATTTGTCTTTTTTTATCACTTTCCCGCAAACAGGACAAATGCCCTGGCAAGTGTCCGAACAAAGAGGTTTGATAGGAAAGGTGAGATTCAGCTGCTCGAGCATAATCTCTTTCAGGTCAAGCTTTCTTTCCTGATAGTAAAATCTCTGTAAATCCTCATTCTCGAGCTGCTCCTTAACGTCGCTGTATTCCATAGGTAGATACACAAGGTCAAAACATATATCAACGGGAAACCTGTATGAAGACAAACAGCGGCTGCAGACAAAACTCAACGATGTTTTCAGCTCGCCCTTGATAAAAACGGTTTCCCCACTCCCTTTCACCACCACATCCACTATCACAGGGTCTAGAAAAACCGTGTTTTCATCCACAAGTTCATTCGAGAAAAAGTCGAATTCACGACAGACTTCCAGGCCCCCTTCGGGCAGGTTTTCAACATCAATGATCATCGTTTTTTCCAGACAAGTTTTCCAATTATAACATCTTAAGACCCTTTGTCAATATGATTTCATAGGCCCTGCTTCTCCTTTCTTTCCCGAGAAATCCCCCAAAAAAACCTCCCTCCCCCCCAGCTGTTTTCAGGTAATACATCGAACAGATCCTTCGATCCCGCCCCTCGTCGCACCTGCAGTCCAACCTTTATGTTTATAAGCCTCCCATGTATAATGGGACGACAAATGTCTCATGTAAAGCATGCTCTTCATAAAATGCCTGGGGTCTATTTCACCTCCTTATTTCAAAATGATACAGTCATAGTGAACATCGAGGATCAGGGATCTTGTACCCGCGTTAAAGGATGAGTAAAAAAAAGGCGTGTTTTGTTGACGGGAACTCCCTTCTGTATCGATCCTACTACGCCATAAGAAGCCTATCCAACTCGAAAGGCTTCCCCACCAATGCCATCTACGGGTTCATAAACACCTTGAAGAAAATCATAGAGAAAGAGAAGCCCGATTATCTCGGGATCGCCTTCGATACGAAAGGCCCGACCTTCCGGCATGAGGAATACAAAGAATATAAAGCCAACAGAAAACCCATGCCTGAGGATCTGGTTGTTCAGTTTCCCTGCCTAAAAAAAGTCCTCTCTGCCCTCAATATTCCCCTGTTCGAAAGGGAGAACTATGAGGCGGATGACGTCTTGGGTTCCCTGGCAGCACAATCTCAAAAAAAAGACCTGCTTACCGTTATCGTCTCCACCGATAAAGACCTTTTCCAATTGGTGGACAAGGCCACCTTCGTCTACAATCCCGCAAAAGATATCATCTTCGATGAAAAAAAAGTTAAGGAGTTTTTCGGGGTGAAGCCGGATCAAGTCATAGATGTGCTCTCGCTCTGGGGTGATCAGACAGATAACGTTCCCGGGGTTCCGGGTGTTGGGGAAAAAACGGCCAAGTCTCTCATTGATGATTTCGGGTCTCTTGAAGATCTTCGTCAAAACCTGGACAAGGTGAAGAATCCCCGCCTCAAGAAAGAAATAAAAGACAACCTCGAAAAGCTGAAAAAAAGCCAAAAGCTGGTGACCATCGTCAAAGACCTCGACATCAAGCTCGACCTCGAAGAGTGCCGCTTATCCCCTCCGGACAATGTTAAGCTCCTGCCCCTTCTCCAAGAGCTGGAGTTTTCCTCTCTTTTGACTGAATACATCCAGAAGCATGATCAAAGCAAAATGAATTACGAGGTCATACTCGATGAAAAGAAACTCAAAAAACTCATCGCTCAAATAAAAAAGGAAGGCTTTGTTTCCCTTGACACAGAAACAGACAGCCCTTATCCGACCCAAGCCAGCCTGATCGGGATGTCTTTCTCCCTCTCCCCGGGAGAGGCATATTATCTTCCTCTCGGCCATGATTACAAGGGGGCTCCCGCTCAGATCCCCAAAGAAAGGGCCCTTGCTCTGCTAAAGAGCATCCTGTGCTCACCCCAAGTGAGAAAGATCGGCCAGAACATCAAATATGACTTCATCGTGCTTAAGAAAGAAGGCCTGGCTCTCCAGGGGCTCGAGCATGACACCATGATCTATTCCTATCTTCTTGAACCTAACTGGGGCAAACACAATTTAAACCGGCTGGCTCAAACATATCTTAAGGTTCAGCCTCTCTCCTTTCACGACATTGCCGGCAAGGGGAAAAACGAGCGCACATTGAATGCGGTGGACATCCAGCAAGTCACCCCCTATGCCTGCCAGGATGCTGATCTCACCCTCCAGCTCAGCCGCCTTTTATGGCCAATGGTCAAGAAAAACAACCTGGCATCGGTCTACCGCGATCTTGAGCTTCCCCTGATAGAAGTGCTGGCCCAGATGGAGATATGGGGGATAAAGGTTGACACGAAAGCCCTTAATGTTCTGGAAGAGAAGCTCCAAGATGAAATGCAGCGTCTCAAGAAAAATATCTTTGCCGTATGCGGAGAAGAGTTCAACCTCCAGTCTCCCCAGCAGACAGCGTATATCCTGTTTGAAAAGCTCGGGCTCCCCTCCTCTCGAAGGACAAAGGTCACCAAAGGATATTCCACTGGGTACGAGGTTTTGAAGGACCTGGCTCGAAAATTCCCCGTCGCCCGGGACATCCTTGAACACCGACAGCTGGCGAAGCTGAAATCCGGATATGCTGAAGCCCTGCCCAAGCTGGTGCAGGAGGAAACCGGTAGGATCCATACTTCTTACAACCAAACCGTAGCCTCTACCGGGCGCCTGTCGAGCAGCGATCCCAATCTGCAAAATATCCCTGTCCGCGGAGAATTAGGACTCGAATTCAGGAAGGCATTCATCCCTGGATCAGGATATACCTTTCTTTCCGCAGATTATGCCCAGATCGAGCTTCGTGTTCTGGCTCATTTGGCACAGGATAAGGCTTTGATGTCGGCTTTCCTCGACGACCGGGATATTCATCAAGAAACAGCGGTTCAGGTCTTCGGCGGCTCATCTCTTCTTGAAGAAGAACAGAGAAGGCGGGCAAAGATCATCAATTTCAGTATTATTTACGGCGCATCCGCTTTTTCACTCGCCAAAGAATTGGGCACTTCGACAGAAGAAGCTCAAAATTTCATCGCCCTGTATTATACGAAATATCCTCAAGTCAAAGAGTTTTTAGAGCAATGCGTGACTTCGGCACAGAAAAAAGGTTATTCCGAGACTCTTTTCGGCAGAAGACGCCAGGTGCCAGAGCTCCGACATCAAAACAAGACCGTCCAACAAGCCGGGCGCAGGATCGCTTTGAACACCCCGATCCAGGGAACGGCAGCAGATGTGATGAAGAAGGCTATGCTCGACATTTGGTACGAGATGAAACAGAGGAAGGTGGAGACGAAAATGGTCCTTCAGGTCCATGACGAACTGCTTTTTGAAGTCCCAGATCCCGAGGTTGATGAGATCGAAAACCTTGTCAGGACAAAAATGGAGAAGATCTCCTCCTTCACCGTCCCGCTCAAGGTTCACATGTCCTGGGGGATCAACTGGGCGGATGCCAAATAGCTCGGATTTCTGATCTGAAAGGAAGGTCAGATCGTTTTCTGATAAATCCTGAATTTTTTATAAACTTTTCCCCCCATGCGCTCCATTTCGGCTCTAACCCTGACATTTGTTTCCATCTCATGGTGAGTGTCGATAAACTCATATCCGGCTTCCCAGGCAGACATGATCGTTTTAACGCCCATCATAACATCGATTCCCCTGCCTCGATATTCTTCCTTTATCGCTCCAAGGAGAAGGTCCAGCTGCTTGGTCTTCTTCGCCGCACGGAGGATCTTCAGGAAACCGAAAGGTAGCAACCGTCCTTTGGCCTTCTGGATGCCTCCTGTCATATCCGGCATCCCGATTACAAAAGCCACCAGCTGGTCATCCTTTCTTACGGCCTTCACAAACCTCGGATCAAGGATCGGGAGATACCGCTTTGCCAGATCTTCCATTTCCTTCTCCAACAAGGGAGCATAACCATAAATGTTGCTGTTTGTGTAGCACTCATTCATCAACCGGAGCACCGGTTTCACATACGGCTTGAGTTCTCTTTTTTTGGAGAATTCGATCAGCTTGTACTGGCCCTTTCTTGTCACTCTTTCATATATCTTTTTATAGAACTCAGGAAGCTCTTTGGGAATATCTATCCTGTAAACAAAATAATCTATCTCTTTGGTATAGCCCAGGTTCTCGACCATCTTGGGCATCCATTCGAAATTATAATAGGTGGCGATTGTCGCCCTGTGTTCAAAACCTTCGATCAAATATCCTTCCGGGTCTTGATCGGAAAAACCATACGGCCCCACAACCCGATTCATCCCTTTTTTCTTGGCCCAGGCTTCAATGTGGTTAACCAGCGCAGAAACCACCCTTTCTTCTTTATGCGTTTCGAGATACCCGAACCTGGCCGTCTTTTCGCCTCTCAGCTTATTGTATGGGTGATTGATAATCCCCATTATACGCCCGGCGGCTCTTTTCCCTTTATACGCAATGAGCATACGCGTATCACAATTTGCAAAGGAGGGATTCTTTTTTGGAGAAAAATAGGACCACTCATCCATATAGATAGGAGGCACCCAATTTGCATGCCCTTTGTGCACCCTTTTTGGAAGAAAGATGAAATGTCTAAGCGCCTTGCGGCTGTCGACTTCTTTGATGATAAGATCCATTTCCTTTCTCCCTTTCTCAGAAATTTCTTTCATCCTATATTCAATGCTATGGGAAAATCAACTGGAATAAAGGAACAAATAAACGCGACCTCTTCATTTTTGCACACAGGGTTGACAGCATAATGAGAGAATAATACACTTCTCTCTCCAAATCGCAGGCATGAAATGAGAGCAAGGACTTTTCCCCGCGGTGTTCATCCTCCAGAACTCAAGCAGTATTCCTCCTCCAAAAAGATCGAGATCATGCCTCCTCCCGAAAAGGTTCTCATCCCTTTACTTCAGCATTTCGGCAATCCTGCAAAGTCTCTGGTGAAAAAAGGAGACAAGGTTCTGCTTGGCCAGATGATCGGCGAAGCATCCACTCTCTTCTCAGCCCCGGTTCATGCCAGTGTATCGGGGAAGGTTCTTTCTACCGATGATCACATCCATCCATCCGGATCTCCTGTCCCAACAGTCACCATCGCTAATGATGGACAAGACTGTGCGTTTTTTTCTGGCGAAAAGACCGCTGATCCCCTCATTTTAGACCAGGAAGAAATCCGTCAAAAAGTCAAAGCCGCGGGCATCGTCGGGATGGGAGGAGCTGGTTTCCCCACTTCGGTCAAACTGACTCCTCCTAAAGACAAACCCATAGACACGGTCATCATAAACGGCTGCGAATGCGAGCCTCTTCTCACGGCAGATCACAGGATCATGATGGAATTTCCTGAGGACATCCTGTTGGGAGCACAGGTCGTTAAAAAAGCCGTAGGGGCGCAAAGGATCATTATCGGGATCGAGGACAACAAACAGGATGCTCTTCAAACGATCCAAAAGGCCATCCAGGAAAACACTATGGAGGCCGTCCTTTTGAAGACAAAATATCCCCAAGGTGCTGAAAAGAACCTGGTCTATGCCCTTCTCAACAGGGAGGTCCCAAGAGGGGGGCTGCCCTTTGATGTGGGGGTCGTGGTCCAGAACGTAGCCACGGTCAAAGCGATCTGGGACGCCCTCAGCAGGAACAAACCTCTATATGAAAGAGTGATAACCGTTTCCGGTTCTGGTATCTGCGACCCAAAAAATCTTTCTGTTCGGATCGGCACATCATTTCAAGAAGTGATCGATTTTTGCGGCGGGTCGAAACAAGACAACAACGTGATGATCATGGGAGGTCCCATGATGGGGCTCGCTCAATGGTCGCCTCTTGTTCCCGTGGTCAAAGGAACTTCCGGAATATTACTCTGGAGCGACCCGGCGCCCCACAAAGAATATACCTGTATTCGCTGCGCCCGGTGTGTCCAACATTGTCCCATGTCTCTGGTCCCAACCCAGCTGATGAAGCTCGCCAGATATGAACACCTGAAAGAGGCGGAAGCAAATGGAATTTTGGATTGTGTAGAATGCGGTTGCTGCCAGTACGTCTGTCCTGCTGAAATTCCATTGGTTCATTGGATCCGCTTGGGCAAAAACCAAGTCGTGAGCCAGAAACGAAAAAAGAGCGCATGATGTCAGAAAAAGCATTTCTCATCCGTTCTTCCCCGCATTTAAATGATAAAGACTCCGTGCCTAAAATCATGTATGCCGTAGTTCTGAGCCTGCTTCCTGCTGTCCTGGCATCTGTCTATTTCTTCCGGTTAAGAGCATTAGCCCTTTACGGGACTTGTGTTTTCACCTGTCTGGTCACAGAGGCTCTTTTTCTTTATCTCAGAAAAAAGCCGCTACGGTCCCTGTGGGATGGTTCTGCTGTCATTACAGGATTTCTTCTGGCGATGATCCTCCCCCCCTCCCTTTCAATAACCTCTGCTGCCATCGGCTCGGTGGTGGCCATTTCGTTCGGCAAGCAGGTTTTTGGCGGGCTCGGGCACAACATCTTCAACCCTGCCTTGGTGGGCCGCGCATTTCTCCAGGCGGCCTTCCCGGTGTCCATGACGACATGGATCCCGCCCATTACCCTGAAGATCAACACGGCCACTTTCGCCTCTCCGCTCGGGAATTTAAAATTTCAAGACGCGATATCGGAAGGAACCCTGACCCCGATCAAAGACCTTTTTTTCGGAAACATTGGCGGCAGCCTGGGAGAAACATCCGCGCTGGCTCTTCTCCTCGGTGCTCTTTTTCTTTTGTTCAAGAAGGTCATCGACTGGCGCATCCCGGCAGGGATCATCGCCTCGCTATCCGTTTTTACTGGCGTTTTTTGGGTCTTCCAGCCAGGAAATTTTGCCGCCCCGCACTTTCATATCCTGGCAGGAGGACTCTTGATCGGGGCTTTCTATATGGCAACGGATATGGTCACTTCCCCCATAACGCCTGTCGGAACCTGGATATTCGCGGGTGGAATAGGGATCATGGTCGGACTCATCCGCCTCTTCGGTGGATTCCCTGAAGGCGTTATGTATTCCATCCTTTTCATGAATTGTTTTGTTCCGCTGCTGAACAAATTCACCCGTCCCCGTATTCTGGGTGAGAGGAAAAAGAAATGAGCTTATCCTTGCGGATGATCGCTGTGCTCACCGCTATCGGCCTCCTGTCGGGAGGCTTTCTTGCAGGCGTTGGCATTCTGACGCAAGAACGGATCGAATGGAATAAGAAACAAGAGATCGAAGCAGCCATCTTGAAAGTGGTCCCTGGGACAAGCCAAAACACAGCCTTCCATGAGGAAGAAGAACTTACGGTATATGAAGCACAAGATGCCCAGAATTCCTTGATCGGATATGCCATTCTAGCCTCAGGAACAGGCTTTCAGGACAAGATCACCCTTATGTTCGGCACCGATCCGTCTTTAACACGAATCCGCAGACTTGTCATCCTTGATCAAAAAGAGACTCCCGGGCTGGGCGCAAAGATCACGTCCGAAGAGGACTTCCTCAGGTTCTGGCAGAATAAGGACATCTCTCAATCTCTTGTTCTGCATAAACCCGCCGTGGCTTCCCCTGATGAGCTTGCTCCTATTGAAGTCAATACAATCACCGGGGCCACCATATCCTCAGAAAAGATACTCAAAATCGTAAACCTTTCTGTTGAGCGGTTAAAAACCCTCCTTGATAAAGAAACAAACGGGAGTGTTGACCAAGATGTCTGAAAAGAGCCTCTCCGCCGAGTTTGCCAAGGGCCTCTGGGATGAAAACCCGGTCTTCCGGCAGCTTTTAGGCTTGTGTCCCACGCTGGCGGTTACCAATGCAGTGATCAATGGGATCGTCATGGGGCTAGCCACTTCTTTTGTTCTCATCTTCAGTTCTCTTGTCATCTCTTCAATAAAAAAGCTCATCCCCAACCAGGTCCGCATAGCCAGCTTCATTGTCATCATCGCCACTTTCGTGACCATCGCCGACCGCTTCCTGGCTGCATTTTTCCCGCCCATCTCGAAAAGCCTTGGGCCCTACATCCCCCTTATCGTCGTAAATTGTATCATCCTCGGACGGCAAGAAGCCTTCTCATCAAAAAACCCGATCCGTCGTTCGCTTATTGACGCACTAGGGATGAGTGCAGGTTTTTTCCTTGCCCTGCTTGCGCTGAGCGCTATCCGAGAGCTCCTTGGGATGGGAACGTTTCTTGGCATTCAGGTCCTCGGGGCCTGGTTCAGGCCCTGGATCATAATGGTCCTCCCGGCAGGAGCATTCATCACACTAGGGGTGTTGCTTTCTCTCGCGCTTACCATTGAGAGGAAAACAAGGAGATAAGAGTGGAACTGGCGGCTATTTTCATTTCTGCCATCCTGGTCAATAATTTTGTTCTTTATTACTTCCTCGGGATCTGCCCTTTTCTCGGTGTCAGCAAGAAGATCGACTCCGCTTTTTCCATGGGGCTGGCCGTGACTTTTGTGATGACCATCACGGCTTTCGTCTCCTGGATGATAAATCACTTGATCTTGATCCCCTATAACCTCGATTATCTCCAGATCGTCTCCTTCATCCTGGTGATCGCATCGCTTGTTCAGCTCGTTGAAATGTTTATTCGAAAGATAAGCCCTCCGCTCTATCAAGCACTTGGGATCTATCTTCCTCTCATCACAACAAATTGCGCGATCATGGGGCTTGCTCTTCTTGCCGCCTTGAAAAAATATGATTTGATTGAAACCGTTATCTTCGGGGTTGCCTCCGGATTAGGGTTCACCCTTGCTATCGTGATGATGGCTGGGATCAGAGAGCAATTGGACCTGGCCGATGTTCCCGAGCCGCTCAAGGGAGCAGGGATCGCCCTCATTGTGGCCGGCATCATGGCTTTGGCCTTCCAAGGTTTTTCAGGAATGATAAAATGACCGAGGTTCTTGTTCCCGTCCTGACCATGGCCGCCTTGGGCTTCCTGTTTGCAACAGGGCTGTCTGTTGCATATAAAAAACTGAAGGTGGAAGAAGACCCAAAAATCGAAGCCATCTCAGAGATCCTGCCGCAAGCAAACTGCGGTGCATGCGGGTATTCAGGATGCCGGGTTTTTGCAGAGGCGGTCGCCAAGAAAACTGCCGAGCCTAATGGGTGCCCTGTAGGAGGGGAGGACGTCGCCAACAAAGTAGCGGAGGTTCTCGGGGTAAAGGCAGGAAAGATCATAAAAAAGGTCGCTCGAGTCTTGTGCAGGGGAACGGAAACCGAAGCCAAGGACAGGGGTGTTTATTTGGGGATCCAGACCTGCTTGGCCGCTCATCTCGTTGGCGGAAACAAGCAATGTTCCTACGGTTGTTTGGGTTATGGAGACTGTGTCCGTGTTTGCGTTTTTGACGCGATCCACATGGGTCCGGACGGGCTTCCAGTCGTCCAGGAAGACACCTGCACGGCCTGTGGCAAGTGTGTGGATACATGCCCCCGCAACATCTTGGAACTGGCTTCGCTTGACCAGAATATATATGTCTATTGCCGCTCCTTAGACCGGGGGCCCACCGCAAGAAAGGTTTGTAAAAACGCATGTATTGCATGCGGCATCTGCGTCCGGGCTTGTCCTGAGGCCATTGTTCTCGAGAAGAACCTGGCTAAGATTCTCAATCATAAAAAGATCCCAGAAGAAAAAATCCCTGAGATCGAGAAGTGCCCCACATCCTCCATAGGACGACTCCATAAAGAGCAAACAGAGAATGAAGGATAAAGGAACGGTCCTCGCAGTCAAAAACACCCGGGCCCAGGTAAAGGTCAGCTGCTTTGTTGTCTGTCATGAATGTTCCGCCCGGATATTCTGTGCCGGGAAGAGCCAGAACGAAGGGATTCTGTCCGTGATCAACCCGCTGAACGCAAGCCCAGGGGATACGGTGATGATCGATATCCCTGTCAGCAGATACACTCGCTCTCTTTCCCTACTGTTCGGAGGAATGCTGGCAGCCTCTCTCCTGGGACTCTTTTCCGGCTATGCTGTTTCCTGGCTTTTCCGTGCGGCTAAGACCCTGCCTTCTGTGATCGGCCTTGTTCTCGGAATGATCATCGGGGCGGTCTTTCTTTTCCAATATTTCAAGAAAGAAAACAAATATCATCTAAATCCCATAATCTCAAACATCCTCACCAAAGGAGGCAAACATGGACAGGCGTGACTTTTTTAAGCTTCTTCTAACAACAACCCTCGTCTCTCCCCTGGTCCTCAGCCCGAAAAAATCCTCTCTTCCCTATGATGTTTATCTCATTTCCGACAACCCCCAAGACCACCTTCCTTTTCTCTTGAAAGAACTCCGCACGCGGGGCCTGCCAAGCCATGATCGTTTTTCATTTGTCTCGTCCCATCCGCGCCTTGGCGCCCTCTCTCGCGCTCTTCAGGCCAGCGGAATTGCCCTTTCCTCTACCCCCTCATTCCCTGCCGTGCGCCTCTCCAGTGTTCCCCTGCATCCCAAAGCCCGGCCTTCGTTCACCCTTCTTCTCAACGGTAAGATCCAGGACATCCGGTCTTCCCGCCTCTCAAAAAGGTGGGCAGCCATGCACGCACACGAACCCTCTTCTTCCACCCTGACGATAGCAAGGTTTTTTCAGTCCCAGCCCCCCCCCTCTTCTCATCAGCGGCTCTGCGTGTATAAAGATGGAGAAAAGATCGAATCCCTAGACCTCGGGCAGGATTTAGTCAGGGCCTTTGCAGTAAAAAGAGGGGAAATTTCCATACACATCAAAGAGGGTAGAGCCTTTGTCGAAAAAGCCCCGTGTGATCACAAGGTCTGTTGTTCTGCCTCTCCCATATCGCTCCCCGGGGAACGAGTTGTTTGTGCTCCCAGCCGGTTTTTCATTGAAGTCTCAGGCTTCCGCTCCTTCGATACTTTCATCGGGTGACAGGACCATGGAAAAAAGAATTCTTTTTAAAACACTTCGGCTTATCGGGGCCATCCTTTTATGTCAGGCAGCCGGTATCGTGGGCTCTCTTTTCACAACTCCCAAGATCCCCGGATGGTATGCTGGGCTCAACAAGCCTGCCTTCAATCCACCATCGTTTTTGTTCGCCCCGGTGTGGATCTCTTTATTCCTTCTCATGGGCATCTCTCTCTTTCTCGTTATGGAAAAGAAAACACAGGCAACAAAACTGCCGGCGTTTATCCTGTTCGGCATACAGCTGGTGTTGAATACCCTTTGGTCGGTGGTTTTCTTTGGTGCCCAATCCCCACAGGCTGCCTTTTTCGAGATCCTTCTTTTATGGCTCGCCATTCTGTCCGTGCTATTACTGTTCTGCCGGATCTCAAGGATTGCCGCCGTTTTGTTTGTTCCTTATCTTCTGTGGGTCTCTTTCGCTGCCGTGCTCAATTTTGCCATCTGGCGGTTAAATCCCTAATCCGGCCCAAGCCATGAGCAAGAAGGCCTCCCTTTTCCTTTGTTTTCTCGCCCTCTCCCTTTTTGTGCTCGTATCGTGCGGCCGAAAAAACCGCTGGCAGACGTCCACCCTGTTTTATTTCGACACGATCATCGAGGTCCGGCTGCTCTGCGGGCCACAGGAATTAGAAAGGGCTGATCAGGCTGTTTCGGCCCTTTTTTCCGAGGTGGAGGCCCTGTTCTCTCCCCAAAAAGAAGACCTCTCCTCTCCCCTTGTTCTGGAGCTCCACTCGCGAGCAGAAAAGATATATCAAGACACGTCGGGATGTTTTGATATCACCGTAGAGCCCCTTTCTCTCCTTTGGGGATTTAGGGAAAAGACGTATCGCATTCCCAAAGATGAAGACATTCGATCCGTTCTTCCCCTTATAGGAATGAGCCGGATTAAAAAAGAAGGCGCCCGCTTGGTCCTTCAGCCCGGAATGATGTTGGACTGGGGCGGGATAGCCAAGGGCTATAGCGTCGACATGGCCGCCTCTTGTTTGATAGAAATGGGTTTCGAGAGAGGATACATCAATGCTGGCGGCGATCTTTTTTGTTGGGGGGACAACCCCTTCTCAGGGGCCTGGCGAATAGGAATTAAACACCCTCGGACACAGGGCTTCATCGGAATCCTGTCGCTCTCCGGGGCGGCAGCGGCTACGACGGGAGACTATATCAGATACTTCGAGCAGGACGGGCGCCGGTATCACCACATCTTTAACCCGGGGACAGGATATCCTGCAAAAGGAAAACAAAGCGTGACGGTCATAGGACCAGAAACCCTTGTCTGTGATGCTTTGGCGACCGCCCTTTTTGTCTGTCCAGATCCCGAAGACATCTTGAGTCGCTATCCACAGTACGGGGCAATTATTGTATTAGATTCCGGCGAGACCCAGGTCTTAGGCAAGAAGTTCGCCTTTGATCCCGTATGAAAAAGGAAGAATAAATACCGGGAAAAAGATGCCTGTCAGATTTTCATGGGCATCAACACATAAAGATACGCGGTTTCTCCGCTCCCTTCGGGCTTCATAAGAATTGCACTGTTTTCGTCTTTGAGCTCCAGGCGGACTTGCTCTGTTTCCGCCGTGGCAAGAAAATCAAGGATATATTGTGAATTAAATCCAATCTCAAGCTTTTCTCCTTGATAGTCGACCTCAATCTTATCGCGCGCCTCTCCCATCTCTGGATTAGACGAAAAGAGCCTAAGTTCGTTTTTGTCTATTTCCATCTTCACGCCCCTTGATCTTTCTGTTGATAATAAAGACACGCGCTTGATGGCATCCATGATTTCTTCTCTTGATATGGTGAGGATGTTCGGGTTTTCTTTAGGTATGACGGCATCATAATTCGGGAATTTTCCTTCAATTATCCTTGAAATAAGGGTCCTGTTTTGGACCTTGAAAAAAAGATTATTGTCATCGAAATCAAATTCCATGATCTCGTTTTCAAGCTTTCGCATCTCCGCAAGAGTTTTTTTGGATACAATGGCTTTTATTTCTTCCTCAACTTTCAGGTCGTCCACCTGGGACTTTGTATAAGCCAGTCTGTGTCCGTCAGTGCTGATGAGCTCGATCGAATTCCCATTTAGGATCATAAGCGCTCCGTTGAGATAATACCTCTGCTCTTGGGTTATGGCGCAATAGACGCAGTCGATCATCTCTTGAATCCGCTGAAGAGGAAGGATGATTTTTTTTTCGAATTTGGGCTCTGGGACTTGAGGATAATCCTCTTTGGGAAGACACATGACCTTGAACACGCTCTCTCCAGAAGTGATCTCCATTTTAAGGTCTTTGTCTTCCTGAAAAACAATCTCTTTATTTTCAGGAAGGGATTTCACGATCTCAAAAAGCTTCTTCCCTGAGATGGTAATGGTTCCCTGTTCCTCGATCTTTGCTGGAATGTGGGTTTTTAGTCCGACCTCGAGGTCTGTTCCTGTCATCTCAAGTTCTTTTTCCGTTGTATGAATCAGAATATTGGCTAAAATCGGCATTGTGTTTCTTTTTTCAACAATCCCCTGGAGAAGCTGCAGCTCAAAAAGAATGTCTTTTTTTGGTACCGTAAACTTCATTTTTCCACCTCTTAAGAAGTATTCTTATTATTATATAATATTAATAAAGTTAATTAATAAGAATAATAATAGCAAATAATATGTGAAAAAAAATTATAACTTCTTGATTGATTAATAAATACCCTTAATCAGCTTGTCTATTTCTTTGTTGAAATCAGGGTCATTGTTTCTCATCTTGTCGATTTTCTTTATGCTGTGAATAACGGTTGTATGGTGTTTTCCACCGAATTTTTTCCCTATTTCAGGAAGAGAGGTTTTTGTCATTTCTTTTGAAAGGTACATGGCAACCTGCCGAGGAAAAGCGGTCTTCGGAGAATTGTTTTTCGCTTTGATCTGTGTAAGGGACATCTTGTATCTATGGCATATGATTTTCTGGATTTTTTCGACCGTTACGACGGTCGTTGTCGAGTCCAAAAGAGACTTAAGAGCATCTTTGGTAAGATCAAGGTCGATATTTTCTCCTTTCAGCGATGCGTATGCTATGACTCGCCGGAGAAATCCTTCTAACTCTCGGATGTTTGAATGAACCTTGTCGGCGATGAAGAGAGCTACGCTTTCAGGTAAAGAGACCCCTTCAAGCTCGGATTTTTTTTTCAAAATGGCAATCCTTGTCTCGATGTCAGGAGGCCTTAGGTCGGCGATCAATCCCCATTCAAAACGAGAGCTGAAGCGCTCCTCAAGGTTGGGAATCTCTTTTGGAGGGCAGTCGCTGGATATAACGATTTGTTTTTGGCTTTCATAAAGATGATTGAAGGTATGGAAAAATTCTTCTTTTGTTCTTTCTCTGCCGGAAAGGAAGTGGATGTCGTCCATTAGGAGAACGTCTACGCTCCTGTATTTCTGGCGAAAATCAAGGATCTTTCCATATTGAAGATGGTTGATAAGATCGTTCATAAATTTTTCTGTCGTTATATATAGAATCTTCAATTGGCGGCTGTTGTTGAGGGTGTGATGACCGATGGCGTTCATTAAATGGGTCTTTCCCAGCCCGGCCCCGCCGTAAATATAAAAAGGATTATATGATTTTGCCGGGATCTGGGCGACGGCCATAGATGCTGCCTGGGCAAACTGGTTGCAAGATCCGACGACAAAGTTCTCAAAGGTGTAGTTCGGATTCAGATTCGGATTGAGCAGGGCGCCCTTTTTGGAACGCCGCTCATGGGGGCCCTTCCTCATAAAAACGGTCGGAGAGTCGTCAGTAATGTATTTTATGGAAAAAGCCTTGCCGAGGCTTTCCTGTGAGCAGCTGCTTATAAGCCCTGTATAGTGGAAGGACAGCCAGTCCTTGAAGTATGTGTTCGGAACCTTGATATAGATATTCTCGGACTCCTGTCCGATGTATGTGGTGGGATCGAACCATGTTTCAAAACTGTTCCTGTCGACCTTTTTTTTCATGAGCGAAAGGATTTGAGCCCAGGGATTTGTGTCGGTTTTTTTCTTCATGCTAGCATTAAGATTTCCACAAAAATATCCACAGCTGTGGAAAACCTCCTGTTGTTGCCGAAAGGGGGTAGCAAGGGTAGAGGTATGTTAGCACTCTCGATTTGTGAATTCAAGCAAAATGAAGTTTTTTTAATTTTTTTTTTAGGAGGTCGCATCACGGGGAGGGAGAAGAACAAGTTCTAGGATTAAAAGTCAAATCCGATCCAGAATTTTGTCATAAAACCTCCAACAACGTCGCCCCGGAAGGGAGTGCTCATATCCTCGATCTCGACTCGCTTAACAAAATCGAGATGAACCGGAAGTCCGAGAAAAATGAACTCGACCCCGAACCCGTAAGAACCAAGCGCTTCAAACGCCTTGAGCGACCCATCTTCAGCGTAGCGGTATTGTAGAGCCGGATATCCTTTGACCTTTGACCTGGTCAGGTCGAAAAAGAGAACGCCGCGGATAGGGCCGACCGGCCCTAAAATGCTTGAGGCAGAATTGATCAGCGGAAAACGAAATTCGATGTTCGCAAACCACCCCTCGGTCCCAATGATGTTGTAATAGTTTGCAGATCGGACCTGGTTGTTCCCTCCGTAATAGCTCAGATAGGGGTTTTTCCCCCGGCTTAGAAAGCCATAATAACGAAGAGCGAAGAGAAAGTCGTTTCCTATATTGATGTACTGCCGGAGGTCCACCTGGACGGATGTTGTCTGGAGGAAGCTTTCAAAAATTGGGAGCGATTGCCCAAAGGTAATTCTGAAGGTGTTTCCGGATGCAGGCCCGTAAAAGGAAAAGCGTGTGGTTTCGCCGACCAGTGAGAAGTTGAGGGAAAGAGCATTGCCGTTCCAAAAGTAGCCGAAGGCCTGGTTTCCCTGTTGGCCCGAGGACCTAAAAAGGTAAGGGTCGAAGAAATCCTCTTGGTAGTGCTGAAAGGAGACAGAAAATTCAGTCCTGAGGTATGTGTTGAGAGGGTAATACCCACCGATGGTGGCTCCGGATATTTCCCGGACAGCGATCGCGTCTCTGTAGGACAGAAAATTGTAAAAGGAAGGATCCAGATAAGCATAGGCCGGATAATAAAAGATAGAAAACTGGTAGGCATTCACCATGTATTGTAAACGCCTTTTTCTGTTAATGTACCGGAAATCATAGGAGCGGAAACTCCGGACTTGATATGCGGTGAGGCTGAAATAATGGTTCGCCATCAGGTCAGAAAAGGTCAGGGCGGAGCCGCCGTAGATGGAGCCGTCTGTGGTAACGATGGTGTCGATAGGAGGCCTGGCCATTAAATACAACTTGCCAAGTCCTTTAACGGGCTTGATCTCGTCTTGGGCGATGTCCAGGGAGAGTTCAGGCTCGAAAACCTTAACCTCTTGGCCTGCTTTTACCAATACCGGGCGGACCGTTTTCTCGACCTCTCCTTCTAACGCGCTGATAAATATCTGAAATGCTCCCTTGTTGAAGGAGGTGAAGACGAGGCGGTCGGGATCGTTCGGGAGAGGATAAGGAAGATGGTTGCCGGTTCTGACATCGGTGTAGCGCACCTGCTCTCCGTTTTCCAGGTCCACCGAGTATATGTTGAAGGCCTCCCGGGCGTCTCCGCAAAAATAGACCTTCTTTCCATCTGAAGAAAACTCCGGAGTGATGGTGTTTCCTTCTCCGAATGTGAGCTGGGTTTTATTCTTTAGGTTTTCTATGGGAGACAGGAAGAGTTTGTCGTGGGAATCTATTTGGATGGAATAAACGACGAACTTACCGTCGCGAGAAACAGAAGGAGCCTTTTCAAACAGCGGGTCCTCGGTCATATTGGTGGTTGAGCCGTCTTCCAGGTTGAGCTTGAAGATATCCCGCACGCCGTCTTTGTAGGCGGCAAAGAGAAGGTCCTTTCCCGCGGGAAGGAAGGCGGGGGATGACGGTTGGTCCAGCTCGACCTGGATGCGCTTATCGGTCTTTCCGGTCACGACGTTGATAAAAAAGAGGTCATGCTTTTTCCCGGCACGGGCAAAAAAGGCAATATGATCTCCGCCAGGCGTCCACGTCAAGGCTCTTCCTAATGATGGCTCTGCTTCAAGCTTGATCTGCTGATATGAGGTCGTTGGCTTTTTGGTGATGTTCTTAATCACTCCTCCACTTTTGGTTGATATGAGGATGATGTCTATGTCAAGTTCCCTGGCATTGATGGTCATAGCGGCGATGATGTCTCCGCTGGGAGAGACAGCATGGGAGTAAGCCGAATAGTATTGGTTGAACGGAAATTCAGGACCGATAGCGATGCTGTAGTCCTCAGGGGTCTCCCTGAGAAGAAATTTTTTTGTCCTCTCACGGAGATATTTTTTGAACTCAAAATTGAACTCCTTCGTGTTTCTCTGGAAGGCGGATTTGATCGCGTCCTGTTTTTTTAACAGCGAAGTTCCTTTCATGGCCAGCCAGAATTCTCTCACGGAGTTTTTCCCATATTTATGTTCGATGAAGTCAAAGAGAGCATGCCCGAATTCATAATCAGCTGACCTGGGAAGAGGGTATCTGGAGGCAAGATTGCCTCGAGACGTCAGCTCAGGGATTCGATCGTTAAGAACGGCATCCCTGACGATCATGCGTGAAAGCATTGTCCATTCATCGGTATTGTATTCGGCATATCCTTCCATGGCCCAACCGGGGGGGCTTGCGAGGGAATAGACGGCTGCCCCTGGAGCGCCGTAGATGAGGTCGGATTCGAATATATGGGTTAGCTCATGGGTTATGAGCTCTTGAAGGTCTTTGTCTGGCATATCGCCTCTGATCACAAACCTGTAAAGCAGGGGCTCGGCGAAACCAAGGACGCCCTCAGAGACCTGAACAATGTTCGTCTGAATAAATTCCGTAGTCGTTTTATAATAGATAAGCGGGACCCGTGCTGAAATCTCGTGTTTGATAGCATTGCTGAGCTTGAGATATGCGCTTTCTGCCATATCAGCGACCTTCTTTAATGTTTGGATGTCGTCGACATAGTAGTAGATGTCGAAATTTTCGGTCTTGTACTGTTTCCACTCGAATTGGTCATAGACGACTTTGTTTTTTCCGTAATAGGGATAAAAATAACCCTGAGACAGGAGTGGGATTGTCAAGCATGTCATCAAAACGATTGCAATGGAGGCTTTTTTAAGAGGTTTCATCTGAACTCCTTTTATCGAGTGAGGAGATATCTTTCTTGATACTGTCTTCCCCCTGCGAGCTGGCGAAAAAGCTTGATCTTGATGCTGTTGAGTAGTTCATAAAGTGTAAAAGATGCTTTTTGTTTGATGTTTTTGGACGATCGGGTTTCTTTGAATCTGTTTTGGAAGAGAATCTCTCCTGACTGCGCTTCGATCAAATAGACATCCATGTCCAAAGTGAAAAAGCCTTTCTGATAGGTTCTTGATTCCGAGGGAAAGGGAGTTTCCAGCTGTTTTTTATCTGTGGAAACGAAAGCTATTCTTGTGTCTGCCTGATACGCAGCGCGGCCGGTAAGGATAAGCGCCCCTTCTTTATCCTGTATGAGGTCTTTCCAAAAATCAGGGGATTCAAACGTCTCCTCTTCGAGGGAAGAAACGGCGATGTGTGTGATCTCGACGGGAAACCGGATCCTCATTTCAGATTGAAAATATTCGACGATTTTATTGCTCATATCCAGGTTTTTTGGGTTTTTCGTGATCAGAAAATCCGTCATGGTTATCCGATCGTACTGCGAGATGTCGATGGCTGGTTGGATGGGGAGCTCGATTTGGAGTTTTTGAAATGTGGTTTGGGAACAAGAGGCAAAAAAGAAAAGAATCAAGAGGAGTGCAATGCTATTTTTTTTCATCCTTGCCTCCTTCTTCTCCTTCGATACGCTTCAGGAATTCCTGGTAGTTGGAATACACAAGAGAGTTTTTGGGTTGGATTTCAAGGGCAAGTTCATATTCTTTTTTGGCTTCTTCCCACAGACCTTTTTTTTCGAAGGCTACTGCCAGGTTGTTGTGGGCCGCAATAGACTTTGGGTTTTCCGCCAGTACTTTCTTCCAGCGAAAGATGGCTTCATCCCAAAGGTCAGCCTTTGCGGCTTTGATCCCGAAAGACAATTGGCTTTGTTCGAGGCGGGCAGCGCAGCCGGTGATCATGGTCAAGGCGAGAAGAAGGAGGAAAGAATGTAAAACAAATTTACTTCTCATAAAAAAAGATCTCCTTCGTTTAAAACGTGAAACCATAGGCTAAAGTACTGCTTTTCATGTTGAGCGTCAAGCAGGCCAATAACATGATTGCAACTTTTATGCCAAAAACATACCAAGGAAAGAAGCGCCGAGGCATACGAGTTGTTCTGATTAGATGACATATGTATAATAATCTTAAATGAAATCAGGAGGAAGAAATGGGAGAATGGCTCGAAGGCCGATCGCTGGCTAAAGAGATCAAAGAGAAAATAAAGATCGAGGTGGAAACACTTTCTGAAAAAACGGGAAAGATCCCCGGCCTGGCAGCTGTTTTGGTAGGCGAAAACAAAGCTTCCCAGATCTATGTAAGAACAAAAGAGAAGGCATGCCAGAGACTCGGGTTGATGTCGGAAGTCATACAACTCCCTGGGAACATCTCTTCGGTGGACCTGACGGAAAAGATCCAGGCGTTAAACCAGAGGGATGACGTTCATGGCATTCTTGTTCAGCTTCCTCTTCCTCCGGCGTTGAATCCCTTTGAGATGATTTCCGTCATTGATCCCGACAAGGACGTGGATGGATTTCATCCCAATAGCCTTGGGCGGCTCTTGTGGAATCAGGGTGGATTCAAAGCCTGCACTCCTTTTGGGGTCATGGAGTTGTTGAAATCTCGCCAGATAAAGATCGAGGGCGCATCGGTTGTGATAATAGGGAGAAGCCTGATCGTTGGGAAGCCCTTGGCTGCAATGATGACCAATGAGAATGGCACTGTTTCTGTTTGTCATTCACGCACAAAAACTCTTTCGGAGGTGGCGGCAGAAGCTGATATTCTTGTTGCTGCCATGGGAAAAGCGGCCTTCGTCACAGAAGAGTTCGTCAAGGAAGGAGCGGTTGTTATCGATGTCGGGATCAATCAGCTTGATGATGAAGAGAAGGTTAATCTGTACTACGGAGACGACGAGAAACGGCATAAAGATCTTCGGGAGAAAGGATATACTCTGATCGGAGATGTCGACCCTCGTGTGATCGACAAAGCTCGTTTTCTGACCCCCGTTCCTAGAGGAGTTGGGCCATTGACGGTGGCCATGTTGATGCGAAACACCCTGGATTCTTTTAAGAGACAACAAAAACTATAGAAACCGGAGCAGATGCTCTTATGAGGGAATCTGAACTCGAAAGAGCATGTTGGCTTTTTCTGAAGAATGTGCTATAAAAGGTGTTCTTAATTCGATAATAGAGAGAAACCATGCCGAAAGTATGTGAAATCTGTGGTAAAGGTCCTGTCTTCGGACAGACTCTCAGCCATTCTCATAAAGCTTCCAAAAAAAAGTGGAATCCTAATCTGCAAAGGGTTAAAGCACAGACCAAATCCGGAGTAAAAAGGATTTGGGTGTGCACTCGGTGTCTTCGCTCGGGAAAGATCACCAAAGTAACCTGAAGCCTGTTATATCCTCTTCACGGAAATCACCCGTTTTGATTCAGCAATCTTTTCTGCCGTGTGTTCTAGGTGATAGATGTCTCTGGTGGTCAACGTCATCTTGACCTGGCTTCGGTTTAGGGAACAAGGCTTTGCTTCGGCATGAATGATATTTCCGCCGAGCTTTGCGATCGTTGTTGTGAGTTCTGCCAGCACACCGGGAGTGTCGCGGCAGATGATCAGGAGCCTTCCTCTGAATTCCCCGCGGAAGGAATGTCCCCATACTGCATCGACAAGCCTTTGGGTTTTCAATCGGCTATGCTTTACGAGCGGACATTTTTTTGAGTGGATGGTAACCCCACTTCCAGAGGTTATGTAGCCGACGATGGGCTCTCCTTTAATAGGATTGCAGCATTTTCCAAGTTTTATCAAGCTTTTATGGGTGGCTTCCACCTTGATCAATGTTTTTTTCATGGGAAGGACAGGGCTTCCTTTTCCGCGGCTCTTTCTTTGGGTGACACCGTCAGCGCTGATGAGCTTTTCCATCAATTTCCGGTCGAGAATGATCCTTCCTCTGCCGACAAGCATGTAGAGGTCTGGCGGTTTCTCGATCCTGTAACCTGTGGAGAGGGATAGGATTTTGAACATGGCGGAAGTCTTGAAAAAGGGAGGAGCCGGAAATTGTTTTTCTAGGAATTGGCTCCACATCTTTTTCCCAAGGGAAACAGCTTTCTTTTTTTCCTGGATATGAAGAGAATGTTTAATATGATGCCTTGCTTTTGATGTGAATGCGATATTCAGCCATTCTCGCGGCGGTTTTCCTTGGGGGTCCTTCAATATCTCGACGATGTCTCCGGATTTCAATATTGTTTTGAGGGGGACAGCCTTTCCATTGATCTTTGTTCCCGTGGCTTGAAGCCCAATCTCTGAATGAACCCTGAAGGCAAAGTCCAGCGCCGAAGCTCCGAGAGGAAGTGTGATGACCTTGCCGTTGGGTGTGAAGACGTTGACCTCTTCAGGCTTTAGGTTGTCTTTGAGGGTTTCCAGGAATTCACGCGAGCTTTTCTGTTCTTTGTAAAGATCGGCCATCTCTCGAAGCCAATGAAGCCTTTTGTCTTCCTTTATAATGATTTGAGAATCTTTTTCCTTGTATTTCCAATGTGCGGCGATCCCGTTCTCAGCAAGAAAATGCATGTCTTTGGTTCGGATCTGGATCTCGAACAGCCTCTTTTTCTCGGTAATGATCGTGGTATGGAGGGCCTGGTATAGATTTGGCTTCGGCATAGCTATGTAATCGCTGAAGCGATGAGGGAGATGAGGCCATTTCTGATGTATTATACCCAGGGCGGAATAACAGTTTTTTACTGAGTCTGAGATGATTCTTAAGGCCATGAAATCGTATACCTGATCAAAGTTTATTTGTTGTTTCTGGGTTTTTATGAAGATGCTGTACAACCGTTTGATGCGATAGACAATGTCGACTGGAATGCTGTTCTGATCCATAAGGTGCTGAAGCGTTTTTTTGATTTTTTTTAGTTCGCTTTCCGCAAATTTTCTTTTTGGGTCGACCAATGACGCGATCTTGAAGTAGTCATTCGGATAAACATATCGAAATGATCGGTCTTCCAGCTCGGTTTTGATCCGCCCCATTCCCAGCCGGTTTGCAATTGGAGCATAGATTTCCAGTGTTTCTTTTGCGATCACTCTTTGTTTTTTCTCAGGCAAAAATTTCAATGTTTTTAAGTTGTGGATCCTGTCAGCGAGTTTGATAAAAATGACCCGCAGGTCATCGGTCATCGCCAAAATGATCTTTCGAATGCTCTCGGCTTGCCTGGTTTCTGGTGAGGAATCTTGGACTCTGCCTATCTTTGTCACGCCTTCTACGAGAAGAGTGACCTCTTTTCCAAAGTTGTCATGGATATCATCGGGAGTCACCAATGTGTCTTCGAGGGCATCATGAAGAAGGCCGGCCACGAGGGTCGTGATGTCTAATTTTAAGTCTGCCAGCATGTCCGTCACTTCAAGAGGATGGCTGAGATACGGCTCGCCGGATCTGCGGACCTGTCCCTTGTGGGCCCTGGCTGCAAAGACATAGGCCTTTTTCAAGGTATTGATGTCTTTTTCTGAAAAGGACGGAGATAATTTGTCGAGAATATCGTCGAATCGGATCATGGCTTTTATGATTTTTGCTGTTTAGTCGGGACCAGGCTTTGCAGACGCTGTCTTTTCCCTTTTTCTTATCCAATTTACCGCATCAAGCACGTCGGAGGCAACATATCCGGGTTCGAGTCCCCTTTTTCTCAGTTCGACCAATGAGTTTTTTCCAAATCCGGTCAGCACCAGTATCGAAGTAGACTTGAGCTCAAGGCCGAAAAGGACATCTTCCACTTTATCTCCTACCATATAGGACTTTTTGAGATCGATATCGAACTCTTCTGCCGCAAGCAATCCCATTCCGGGATTGGGTTTTCGACAGGAACAGGTTTTCTTGTATTTTGGGTCGTTTGACTTCTCATAGTGAGGACAAAAGTATATCGCGTCGATTCGTCCCCCCTTTTTGGCAAAGGCTTCGGTCATCCTGGTATGGATCTTGTTGAGACCGGACTCCTGTATCAAACCGCGTCCAATACCGGATTGGTTGGTGATGACGATGGCAAGAAAACCTGCCTGGTTGATCTTTCGGACAGCCGTATAGCTGAAAGGGTAGATTTCGATCTGCTGATAAGAATGAGGGTATCCAACATCCTTATTGAGATTTCCATCTCTGTCCAGGAAAACGGCCCTGTTTTTCATTTCAAATAGCTTTCACAAGCGGCCAATACATCAGCGGGACGTATCCCGGACATGCATTGGTGATCAAACGGACATTCGCGATACAAACATGGAGAACAGGGAACATCCTTTTTCACGACAGATGCCGGCTCCTGATAGGGCCTGGTCCGCTCCGGATCGGTGGGCCCGAAAATGGCTACGGTGGGGATGCCCAGTGCATTGGCCATGTGCATGGGGCCGGAATCGTTGGTAACGAACAAAGCAGCTTGATCGACGATGGAGGCTGTCAACCGGAGGAATGTCTTTCCAGTGAGGATCATCGGTTTTACGACCAGGCCTGAGGAGATCTCTTCTGCAAGCTCGGTTTCTTCAGAAGATCCGATAATGGCAAGGTCAACGGAGTGTCGTTTTTGGAGAAGATCTCCTAATTGAGCAAACGAGGATGCAGGCCATCTCTTAGAAGGACCATAAGAGGCGCCGGGACTGAAGACAACCAGAGGATACCGGGTTTCTCTTCCGCAGCTGACAAGATATTCTCCCGCCCTCTTCTTTTCTTCTTTTTTTAGGGGGAAAATAAGTTTGGGAGGAGTTGTCTCCAGTCCGAGTCCGGATATGAGGTCAAGATAGTGATCAACTTGATGGCGGGCCGGCATTTTGTTTTGAGCAAGAACGGATTTTGTAAGAAGAAGCCTTCTGAGATCTTTTTTGTATCCCCACCGCTGAGGGATTTTTGCCAGATAGAAGAGGAGGGCTGAAGAAAAGGAATCGGTGAACAGTAGCCCGACATCAAAGGCATGGGTCTCGATCGCCTTTGCAGATCGCCTAATTTCTTTTATAGAGTTTGTATCAGGAACTGGGATTGTTCCTTTGATGTATCCAAGAGAAGAGAAGATGTCTTTGACCCACTCCGTGGCCGCGATCCAAATTTCAGAATCCTGAAAATTTGTCTGTAAGCTCGTCACGGCTGGAACAGCAAGGATAGAATCCCCTATCCAATTCGGAACACGGATGATGATTTTTTTGGGAGGCGTGATAATTCTATTCCTTTTTATCTTGCTTTGCTTTTTTCGGTGCGCTTTTTTTGGCTGTTTCGGGGGAAGAATCCGGCTTTTTTTTCGATTCTTTAGGTTTTCTCCCGTTGTTTGCGTAATCTGTGATATACCATCCGCTTCCCTTGAACTGGATGGTAGGTGCTGAAATGGTTTTTAGAACCTTTCCTCCACATTTAATACATTTTATGAGAGGAGGATCACTGACTTTTTGGAGAAGTTCAAAAAGATAGTTGCATTCCGTGCATTTGTACTCGTAAATCGGCATGATGTTCACTCGCTCATGAACGGTAAATTATAGCAGATATGAGGATTGAATAGAAGGTGAGGAAGCGGCGTGGGTCAGGTGAAACCTCCGCAAAACGGTCATTGGTGGATTATGATGGCTTCGAACGTAAAGATGTCCGCACCGTTTTTCCAGGCATCTGGGGAGAGCCCGGCCTTTATGCATGCCTGCTGGAGGAACTCTTTTCTTGTCCAGTGGTTCTCCACGGCGACCTGAGGGAGAAGAAGTCCGCTTTTTTTTCCTTTTGATATCAAGAGGCCATGTTTGCCGATAGAAACGAACCTCGGATTGTCGATCTTTTTTAGAGGGGACAGGATGGAAATCTCTATTTCAAGTAAGCTTAGTTCATCCGCTGTGACCGGAAGGAAACGGGTATCTTTGCATGCCGCATAAATGGCTGCTTCGCGGACAGTCTGAAAGAGCGGAAAGATGGGTGAGGTGAATCCGATACACCCTCTCAGGCGGCCGCCTTTCTTGAGCGTGACAAAAGCTCCCTTCTTGTCGAAAAGGGCTGGACTTTGGGGGTTATAATGAGGGATGGCTTCCTTGAGAACATATGCGGAAATAGAGCTTCTGGCGATCCTGATCAGCTCTCCTTTTTCTTCTTCGTTGAGAAGAAAAGGAGGAGGTTCAGCTGCAACCGTCAATGCAGCCGAGTAGTACCCGACAACACTCGAGGTGTCACCCCCTGCCATGGAAGAATCCGCATAAGCCAAGCTTTTAACCGTTTCACTGCCCAGCCTTTGGGCATACAGCAAAGCCGTTACCACGGGACCTCCTCCACACATGATGTTCTCTCCTCGTTTCAGTCTATCAACGAGCTGAGATGATTTGAAACTCTCGATAAGAGAGATCGTATCGGCGTCAGAACGATTGGCTTTTTCCTTCGAGAAAAAGTGAGACATGTCTGTGGAAGCGACAACAAGAATCTGTTTTTCGGCGGAAATTACGGCCAGGGCGTCTGCCATCTTTGAGTATGTTTTCATCCTGGGAAATCCCATGACGATTGGAATGATCTTTGCATTCGGAAGGACCGTTTGAATGAAAGGGATCTGGACTTCTACAGCGTGTTCTTTTTCATGTGCCTCAGGAACATAACCGAAGCCGGAAATGTCGGAAAGTTTGCGGGCAGTTGCTTCATCGACCAAAGCCACTCCCAGCGGTGTTTTATATCCTCCCTCGGGATAAATCGAACATCCGTCGAAACCATGCTTGTGAGAGGGAGAGAGGATGATCACAGTTTCTATTTGCCGGGTTCGAACATGATGGTAAGCATGGGCAGCGACCTGACCGGAATAGATATAGCCGGCGTGAGGGACAATGAGGGCCTTAACCCCTGAGATGGTTTTTTCTTTTTGGGCTCCGCGGAGAAAGGTGTCTATCTGATGGGAGAGAGGCGCGGGATCCTTAGGATAAAAATATCCGGCATAGACAGGGTCACGGATTTTCGCGGGGAGATAAGAATGCATAAGGAAGAGGGACAACGTGGTCAAAAAAAGGAGAGTTTTTCTCATCTGTGATCTTCCATTCCTAAAAAACCCAAAGGCGAAATACTGAAAAACTTTTTGCCAGATTGGGGAGGGCTTTTTTGATATGGGTTAATTATTAGGTCGTCTCGTCAGTTTCCCCTTGAAAATCAGGGATCTTGGATACGATCTTTTCCTGTCCCATGTAAAAACCGATCAGGAAAGCTGAGGAAACGACAAAAAGAGTAAAAAGTGATTTAAAAACGTTCTTCATCCCTGTAACCTTAGTTAGTTATTTTAATGGAAGGGAAAAAAAAGGTCAATATTTCTTAGGAAATTAATCCGAACGGTCTGCTCGACAAAGGGAGCGAGGTTGACTCAGGGTTGGACCGTCTATATAATACCATCCTTACAAGATAGAGAGTAGCCATAGAAGAAAAAAGATGAGTTGGGGATTGTACGGAATATTAATCGTCTTCGGATTGTTTATCGTCCTGATGATCTTTAATCCCAGCCTTTCTTGTTTTGGGAAAAGGATCAGATCTCCGTTTTATCCTCTTATCCGGAGAAAAAAACAAAAAAAGATACAGGCTGAAGATTATGGCTTTGACTTGGAGGAAGGAAATCAAGCCGCCAAGCAGGAAGAAAAGAAGGAAAACAACAGCACTCGATGACCTGAGGAGATGACGATTGCTGAGATTCCTCCCAGCCGGACTCCTGATCCTTCTCGTCCTATCACCGGGGTGTCGTGTTTCTACCCCTGACCTTTTTCCTCTTCCCGAACAGATTGAAGGTGTTGAGGGCTATGCATCCTTAAAAGTTTCTTCGCAGGGAGAAACGACCCGGTCTCGGTTTTCTTTCATATTTCATTTTCCGGATCTCGGACGTATCGATGTGACTGATTTTTTCGGGAAAAGCCTTTTTTTGCTATATTTTAAAAACGGAACCGCATATATAGTCGTTCCAGCAAAAAAACTTTATTGGCAGGGAGATGAAACCGAAGCGGTGGCCATGTTCCTCGGATTTAAGATGAAGACATTTGACTTTTTTGCTCTCATGATCGGACGCTGGGGAGAAGAGCATGGATCTTATTCTGGACCTGAAGGATCTTGGGAGGTTCAGAAGGACGAGAGAGGACGTGTTAGCAAAGCGGTGAGCGGGGATCTGCGCTTCGAAGTGGAGGAGCATTTCGACCGCTCCTTCCTCATACGGGATCTCGCTTTTACCCACTTGAGTTTCGATGGCCGGATCCGTATTCTCCGCATTGGATTTGATCCATATCAAGGAGAGGATACATATACGCTGGATTTTCTCGAGAATTATGACAGAACTACCTGGGAAGAGATGAGAGAGACATTTGACCATAAAGACTAGATCCCTGGCAAAAGTCAACCTTGGATTAGAGGTCCTACATAAAAGAGGGGACGGTTACCATGAGATAAGGACTCTTTTTCAAAGCATAGACCTTCATGATGTCATCACCTTTCAGGAAATACGAACAAGCCGGATCGTGCTTGAAGGCGACCATGATTCTGTCCCATGGAATCAAGATAACCTGGTTTACAAGGCGGCTTCCCTTCTGAAAAAAGCCCGAAAAATACCGGATGGAGTCAAGATCAATATACAAAAAAATATCCCGCCGGGGAGCGGATTGGGCGGAGGAAGCAGCAATGCCGCAGTGACCCTGCTGGCCTTAAACTCTCTCTGGGATCTTGGATTTGAAAGAGAGGAATTAAAAGAGATCGGCAGAAAATTGGGTGCCGATGTCCCTTATTTTCTCGAAGGAGGACTTTGCCTCGGCGAGGGAGCAGGGGATCAGGTTTCCCTAAAAGAGGACTTGAAAAAACATTATTGCCTTCTGATCCTACCTCCTATGTCGCTTTCGACAGAAGCGGTGTATAAGGGCTATCAACCCTCCTTGACTTCTCGAGATAAAGGCAGTAGAATTATCAAGTTTTTACAAAGCCGAGATATCGGTATATTAGAGAATGATTTAGAAGAAACAGCACGCCGATTTCACCCGCGTTTAGAAGACATTAAGCGATATCTCCAAAGTTGCCGGGCCCAGCTCTCGTTGATGAGCGGAACGGGCTCTGCTGTTTTTGGATTCTTTCGGGAACGAGAAAGAGCTGAAGACGCGTTGAGTTCGTATTGTTATGAGGACACACTTTATCTCGCAGAAACAGTGACGAGAGAGAAGTACTGGGATTACCTGGGCACTGGGGTGTAGCCAAGCGGTAAGGCAGCGGACTTTGGATCCGCCATTCGGAGGTTCGAATCCTCCCACCCCAGCCATTGCTTTGGGGTGAGCATTTAGGTGAAATAAAATCGGAGGACATAGAGTGAAAAGAGCAAACATGAAAGTGTTTACCGGCTCTTCTAATCCAGAGCTGGCGAAACAGATCGTTTCTTATCTGAATACTGACCTGGGAGACTCTGTCCTGGAAAAATTCAGTGATGGGGAGATCCATTTTTATATCAATGAGAATGTGCGCGGGGAGGATGTTTTTGTCATCCAATCGGGAAGCTATGATGCGAATTTTCATCTCATGGAGCTCTTTTTAATGATCGATGCATTGAAGAGAGCATCGGCGGAGAGAATAACAGCGGTTATCCCATATTATTGTTATGCCAGACAGGATTGGAAGGACAGGCCACGGGTGCCGATCTCAGCCCGATTGGTTGCGGATCTGCTGCAGGCATCGGGAGCACACAGGGTTCTAACCATGGACCTCCATTCCCCCCAGATCCAGGGATTCTTCAGTATCCCTGTCGATAATCTAGTTGCCTCTCCGGTCCTCGCCGACCATATCAAAAAGTTGAAACTAGGTGAATTGACCGTCGTTTCTCCAGATGCAGGGGGTGTTGGAAGAGCCAGGGCTTTTGCAAAGCGATTAGGAGCCACTCTGGCCATCATTGACAAGCGCCGTCCTGCCCCAAATATTGCTCAGGTGTTCAATGTCATTGGTGATGTAAAGGGACGAGATGTGGTTATCCTTGATGACATGGTTGACACCGGAGGGACTCTTGTCCAGAGTGTGGATGCATTAAAACGGGAAGGAGCAGGCAGAATCTTTGCCGCTTGCACGCACGCTGTTTTATCAGGGGAGGCCATCCCCAAGATCCATGATTCTCAACTGGAACAGGTCATTGTCACCAACACACTCCCTGTTCGAAAGGAAATGGCTGCTACCAAGAGGATCCATGTGCTGTCTGTTGCTGAATTTCTCGGAGAGGCCATCCAAAGGATCAACAAAGGAGATTCGGTCAGCAGTCTGTTTGTATAAGGAGACGGAAATGAGCATAGCTATTAAAGGCGAAATAAGAAAAATATTCGGGAAGAACGAATCACGGAGGATAAGAAAAGAGGGAAGGCTTCCAGCCGTGCTCTACGGATCAGGAAAGGAAAGCGTTCCACTTGTTCTCGAGAAAAGAGATGTTTTTACCATTGTGAAATCGGAATCTGGGGAAAACACGATCTTTAAAGTGTCGTTTGACTCAGAGTCAACTAATGTGATGATTAAAGATCTCCAGCGGGATCCCGTCTCTGATGAGATTCTTCATGCCGATCTCATCCAGATCGCTATGGACAAGAGCGTGAAAGTCTTTGTGCCTTTTATCTTGACCGGAGAAGCGATCGGGGTAAAGGCAGAGGGAGGGTTTGTGGATTTTGTCACTCGTGAAGTAGAGGTCGAGTGTCTTCCTAAAGATATTCCAGAGAACATAGAAGTGGACATCTCAGACCTACACATGCATCAATCCTTGAAGCTTGAAGACATCCCGGCTCCTGAGGGAACGAGTTATGTGACCGATTCAGATCACATTGTTGTTCTGATTGAAGCCCCAGCCAAGGAAGAAGTAGTCGTTGTCGAAGAAGAGCTGGAAGAAGCCGAGGAAGAAGTAGAAGGCGAAGAGCCCAAAAAAGAACCGGAAGAAGCCGAAGAAAAGAAAGAAGGAGAAAAGGGAGAGGGGAAAGAGGCGAAGAAGGAGTGATTTGTGTGGGCCGTTGTCGGACTTGGCAATCCTGGCAGACGATATGCCAAAACAAGGCATAATGCAGGATTTTTGCTTATACAAAAAGTTGCTAAGGAAAACGGATCGAGGCTTAAAAAAAGGATATATTTGTCTAGAACGACGATATGCAATATCATGGGAGAGGAAGTTTTACTGGCAGCCCCTCAGACCTATATGAACAACAGCGGGGCAGCCGTCAAATGGATCATCGATGAGACGGGAATCAAGCCGGAAAAACTGGTTCTTGTATACGATGATGTGGATATACCCCTAGGAGAGATAAGGATTCGAAAAAAAGGAAGCGCCGGGACGCATAAGGGAGGGAAGTCTGTCATCGAGCATTTACAGACCGATGGTTTCCCGCGGATAAGGATCGGAGTCGGCCCTATACGATCCGGCATCGATGCGACCGAGTTTGTTTTGTCTCCTTTCCGAAAAGGGGAAGAACTTCTCCTAAACACCAGCTTAGACATGGCCCAGGAAGCACTTGGAAGCATATTGAGAGGCCAGATGGACATTGCGATGAACACATATAATCAGCGCATCCGCCACACACGGGCGGATTAAATACGAAAAAGCTCCTTGTTCCTTCTATAAGAGAAGGGGCTTTAAATCCATAAGGAGGAATAGATGAGACTTTACGAAACAGCATTTCTTATCGCTCCCAACCTGCCTGAAGAAGAGATGGCGAAACTCATCAAGGACATGAGCGGAATCGTCTCCAATAAAAAAGGAAAAATTAAGGACATCGAGGAATGGGGGAAACGAAAACTGGCTTATCCCATCGACAAGTTCGAAGAAGCCTTTTATGTCTTTTTCCATTACGAAGGGGATCCAGATATTCCCTCAGAGCTGGAAAGAAAATTCAAGCAGACCGAGCCCATAATCCGCTATCTTACCGTGAAAAGAGATTTGAAAGAGAATGTCCGGAAAAAGAAAAAGCCGGGCGCCAGGCGGGCGAAGAAAGCCGAGACCAAGAAGAAAGAGCCTGAAGAGTTGATAAAACCCGCGAATGAAGAAACACCAGCAGAGAAAACTCTGCCAAAAGAGGAGACTTGATCATGGCAAATGAGAAAAGACCTGAAAGACCATCCTATCGCAAATATTTTTCTTCCAAGAGGAAGTTCTGTCGGTTTTGCCAGAAAAACGTAAAAGAGATTGATTATAAAGATGTCGATATTCTCCGGAGGTTTGTCCCGGAACGTGGAAAGATCTCTCCCAGACGTGTAACCGGGACATGTGCTTTCCATCAGAGAAAATTGTCAGCCGCCATAAAAAGAGCACGGTTGATCGGGCTGCTTCCTTACCTTGTGGATTGATGGAGGGGAAATGAAAGTCATACTTAAAGAGAACATTGAAAACCTTGGGAAAAAAGGAGATATTGTCGATGTGGCTCCCGGATACGGGAGGAATTATCTCCTTCCGAAGAAAATGGCTCTTGCTGTGACTCCGACGAATATGAAAATGATCGAGATCGAACAAAAAGCCCTTCAGAAAAGGTATGAAAAGGATGCCGCCTCATACCAAGACGTCATTGATAAACTCAATCAAATCTCCCTCTCTTTTACAAGAAAAGCAGGGGAGAAGGACAGCATTTTTGGATCTGTCAGTGCATCAGATATCAAGGAGGCGCTGGACAAGCAAGGCTTGGAGATAGAAAAAAAGAAGATCATGCTGGAAGAACCCATAAAACGGCTCGGGAATTATTCTATTACGATCAAGATCTATCATGACGAAAAAGCAGAAGTGAAAGTTGAGGTCGTTAAGGAAGGGGAAGGAGAGGCACCGAAGAAAAAATCTCCGGAAGCAGAAGAGAAAAAAACCGTTGAGAAAAAGGAAGCTGAGAAGGAAACTGAGAAAGCAGGGAAGGATAAAAAAGAAGTGAAAGAGAAGAAAGAGGTGAAGAAAGAGGATAAGAAAGAAGAGAAGAAAGCTGAAAAAAAGGGAAAAAAAGAATCCGCAAAAATCCCGGCCGAGAAAGAAAAAGACAAAGAAAAAATCCAACACGCACCTGCTGAGAAAGGAGACAGGATAAAAAAAGAGGCCAAAAAGGATCAGGGCAAAAAAATGAAAGAGGAGAAAAAACCAAAGACCGCAAAATCCGAGCCTAAAAAGAAAAGCTAATCCTGAAAAAATGCGGTCAGAAGAGAAGAAAGAATTTTATCAGGAGGTCCGATGGACGTCGATCTGATGTTTCTTAAAAAGACACCGCCCCATAGCCTTGAGGTGGAAAAAGCGGTGTTGGGGGGAATTCTTGTCGATAACAAGAATCTCAATATTGTCCTTTCCATCATCACGCCGGATGATTTCTACACGGAATCCAACAGGAAAATCTTGAAGGAAATCATGGAAATGATCGACAAGGATCGGCCTGTCGATCTGGTTTCCTTGACGGATGCTTTGCAGAGAAGCGGAATCCTCGATGTAGTAGGAGGGGCGGCATATGTTTCGTCTTTGGTGGACGGGATCCCGAAAAGCTTGAATATTGAATATCATGCCCAGATCGTGAAAGAAAAAGCTCTTTTACGGCGGTTGATATTCTCATCAGCCAAGATCATATCTTCAAGTTACGAGCAGAAAGATGATGCCGATCAATTATTGGATGCAGCGCAGATGGCTATTATTGAGGTTGCAGAACAGCGTATCAAGACCGGATTTGTTCCGTTGAGCCGCCTGACAGATGATACGGTCAAGATGATCGATACTCTTCGCCACAGGAAGGAATCGGTGACAGGAGTACCTTCTGGATTTAAGGATATTGACGCCCTGACGGCAGGATTCCATGGGTCAGAATTTGTGGTCATTGCTGGGCGGCCTTCCATGGGGAAAACGGCTCTTTGTTTGAATATATCCCATTATGTCGGTGTGAATACAGATTTTGCTGTGGGATTCTTTTCTTTGGAAATGGCGCAAGAACAGCTCGTTGTCCGGTTGCTGTGTTCTGATGCGCAGGTCGACCTGGGAAATGTCAGGAAAGGATATATAGACGACAGGGAATTTGAAAGGCTCATGCTGAGCGCCGAATCCCTCGCCCAAGCGAAGATTTTTGTGGATGAAACCCCTGCACTGACTGTGATCGAAATGAAAGCGAAAGCGCGTAGATTGAAGATGGAACAAAATCTTGACATATTGTTTGTGGATTACCTGCAGCTCATGCGGCCTGGTGCCCGGTTCGAGAACCGGGTCCAAGAGATGTCATTTATTTCAAGGTCGATGAAAGAATTGGCCAAAGAAATGAAAATTCCAGTTGTAGGAATCTCCCAATTGAGCCGAGCTCCAGAGAAAATGCGTGCCAAACCCATCCCACAGCTTTCAGATTTGAGAGAATCCGGTGCTCTCGAACAGGATGCGGACGTGGTGATCTTCATCTACCGTCCCGAATACTATAACAGGGAGGATGAAAGCCTTCATGGTCTGGCGGATGTCATTGTGGCGAAACAAAGGAACGGCCCGACCGGAACTCGCACTTTAGCTTTCTTGGATAAATTTGCGCGTTTTAACGATCGAGAGTTCATTCCCACGGAATAAACATGACAGAGAAGACGAAGCCCTCTCTTGTGCTTGTGTTTTTTGGTCAAGTGGGAGAGGTTGGGCTTCTTGCTTGGAACACCTTCCGAAGCATATTCCGCAGCCCATGGGAAAAACAAAATTTTATCAAGCAGCTGGAAGAGATCGGAGTGAGGTCCCTTCCTGTTGTCGCCCTGACCGCTGCCTTCGGAGGACTTGTCTTCGGCTTGCAGACATATTCAGGGTTTCATCAGTACATCGGGCATGGATCGGAAGCGTATGGGGGAGCCATTATCACACTTGGTCTGGCGGAAGAGCTGATCCCCCTTCTGGTAGGATTGATGATATCTGGACGTGTCGGTTCGTCTATGGCAGCCGAGATCGGAACGATGAGGATCACCGAGCAGTTGGATGCTCTACTCTGTTTAGGAGCGGACCATTACAGTTATCTTGTTTTGCCGAGGGCGATGGCTTGCTTCGTCATGCTTCCCTTTTTGACTCTCTATGGTGATGCTATCGGGATATTTGGGGGATTTTTTTACAATGTCGTTCTCATGGGTGTGAACAGCGTGAATTACTTGCGAAATTCACTTATGTATTTTGATTTCCTGGATGTTTTAAATGGGCTCGTCAAGTCTGCGATTTTCGGAGTTGTCATCGCTATTGTGGGTTGCTGGCAGGGACTGAAAGCCGAAGGCGGGGCAGCAGGCGTCGGGAGAGCGACTACTCGAGCGGTGGTAATATCAAGCATTTGCATATTGATCATGAATTTCTTTTTGAGCAAGATCTTACCGTTATGAAAAAGATCGAGATTGTCAACCTGCATAAGACATTAGGGGATAAATATGTCCTTCGGGGGATCGATCTTGATATCGAACAAGGGAAAACCTTAGCCATAATTGGACAGAGTGGATCAGGGAAAAGTGTGTTGATCAAACACCTCGTGGGTTTGATCAAACCCGATAAGGGCAAGATCTTTGTGGACGGAACGGAGATCACAGGATTGGATGAGGAAAATCTGCGCCTTATCCGGAAAAAATTTGGGATGTTATTTCAAGGAGGGGCTTTGTTCGACTCGCTGACAGTGGGCCAGAATGTGAGTTTCGGTTTGGAAAATTATACAGATTTATCCCCTACCGAGATTCAAAAAAAGACGAAAGAGAGCCTTATCAAGGTTGGGCTGAGGGATATCGAAGAATTGATGCCGCACGAACTCAGCGGAGGGATGAAAAAACGCGTCGCTTTAGCCAGAGCGATCGCCTATGATCCTGAGATCATTCTTTATGACGAACCGTCAACCGGGATAGATCCTATCCGGGCGGATGCCATCAATGACCTGATCAATATGATGAGGGATGACATGGGAATGACATCAGTTGTTATCACGCATGACCTGGTGAGCTCTTACAAAGTGGCTGACCGGATGGCCATGCTCTATGAAGGCAAGATCATCGAAACGGGAACTCCTGACGAGATCAAAAATACAGAGAATCATGTACTCCAACAGTTTCTAAACGGATCTGCCGAGGGTCCTTTAAAAAATTGGTAAGGGTGGGATTGCAATGAAAAGAGAAGCCAGAATCGGTATCTTTATGGGAATTATTTCAGTCCTTTTGATCATTTTTGTCTTTGTAGTTGGGGATGTTGGGAACCTTTTTCGAAAGAAAGGATATTTCATCTCTGCCGTCTTTGAAACGACAGCAGGACTGGAGAAGAGGGCTGTGGTGAGAATGGCGGGTGTGAAGATCGGAAATGTCAATAACATCGTTTTAAAAGGGTTCCGTGCAGAGGTCTTTATGCACATCGAGCACGAAGTCCAGGTGAGAAAAGACTCAAAAGCCAGCCTGGCTCTTCTCAGCCTTCTCGGGGAGAGGTATGTTGAGATCATGCCGGGAAAGGGAGAGGAGCTTTGCCAGCCAGGCGACAGTATCGAAGGCCTTCACTCACTGGGTTTCGAAGAGATCGGGGCTGCTTTGGCTGAGGTAGGCCAGGACTTGAAGGATGCAGCTGGAATGCTGAAGAAACTTATTGGGGAGGAAGAATCCCCTGGCTTGGCTATGAAAACCATTCAAGATGTAGAGGTTTTTGTGGAGGGCCTGAATGAGCTTCTGCAAGAGAACAGAGGTGCCGTGGGGGAGACTTTTCAACATTCGACGAAAGCCATTAAAACATTTGATGCCCGTATGGGGGAAGTCGCAGAGAATGTGAATGAACTGGTGAACACCATGAAGGGGGTTGTTGAGGAAAGCCATGAAGATTTCAAGGGCCAGATGACCAGGATAAAGGATATATTGATCAATCTCGAGGAAGCCTTGGTCTTGTTGAAAGAGTCGCTTGACAGCATCAATAAAGGAAAAGGCAGTTTGGGAAAACTCATCAATGAATCTGAATTGTACGAAAATGCAGAGGAGGCGGTGCAGACTCTCCAGAAGGCGGCGCGTCCATTTTCCTCTTTACAGACGGACTTGGATGTGATTGCAGAGTATTACTCCCAAAGCGATCTTTTGAAGAGCCAGTTTTCGTTTATCCTTTGGCCTTCATCCGGAAAGTTTGTGATGGCACAGGTTGTTCAGGACCCATGGAAGGAGCAATTCACCTTTACCCTGCAGGGCGGATTGAGATGGAATGATTTCTCAGCCCGTGTTGGCATGATCGAGTCGTCATTCGGAGCCGGACTCGATTACTATTTGATCGAGAACCGGGTCAAGATGAGTTTGGAGGGATTTGACTTCAACCGGGAATCTCAACCCCATTTCCGGCTTAAAGCTCAGATCGCCCTTTTCAACACTCTTTTTTTCGTGTTGGGGATTGATGATTTTACCCTAAATCTGAACAGAGAGTTGTTTTTCGGGATAGGATTTAGTCTCTGATGACTGAAAAAACGGTTTTCATCTGCCAAAACTGCGGATTCAATTCTCCCAAATGGCTGGGGAAATGCCCCGGATGCGGGGAATGGAACAGTCTGATCGAAGAGATCACGGAGAATGTCCAGGTGGATTATTCCTTTCAACCGGCCGAGCCGACACTCTACAAAGATATAAAAGAAGCAGAGATGACAAGGATACACTTGGGGATGGAGGAGATGAATCGTGTTCTTGGAGGTGGCGTCGTCCTTGGTTCTCTTATATTGATCGGAGGAGAACCGGGGATCGGAAAGTCCACTCTTCTCCTTCAGGTCAGCCGGGAATTGTCGGCAAAGAAAGAAAAGGTCCTTTATGTTTCCGGGGAAGAATCTTTAGAACAGATCAAGATAAGAGGACAGAGGCTCGAGCTGGGGCAAGAATCTCTCTACCTGCTAGCCGAAACGAATCTGGACAGGATCCTTACACATGCAGAAAAACTTTCTCCCCGCGCATTTGTGTTGGATTCAGTCCAGACAATCTTTTCTCCAAAACTTTCTTCAAGCCCGGGCAGCATAAGCCAGGTCCGTGAAGTTGCGAATCAGGTTTTTCGCTTTTCGAAGAAGAACAACATTCCTTGTTTTCTTATCGGGCATATCACAAAAGAAGGCTCTCTCGCCGGCCCGAAATCCTTGGAGCACATGGTCGACGTCGTTCTCTATTTTGAGGGGGAGAGAGACCACGTCCATCGAGTCTTGAGGGTTCTGAAGAACAGATTTGGGCCTGTCTCCGAGATCGCAGTTTTTGAGATGGGCGACAAAGGATTGGATGTGATCTCAAATCCTTCCGCATTCTTCCTGAAGGAGAGACCCAAGGATGAAACTGGAAGTGTTGTCAGCTGTACCATTAAAGGATCCCGGCCTCTTTTGGCTGAGATTCAAGCACTCGTTTCCTCCACACTTTTTGCGGGGAATCCAAGGAGGATGACGGTCGGATTGGATCATTACCGCACTTCCATGCTTTTGGCTATCATTGAAAAAAAGCTTGGATTCAGTTTTACAGGAGAAGATATTTACTTGAATGTCGCAGGAGGACTGGTTGCAGATGAACCGGCCATGGACCTTGGGATAATCTTTGCTGTTGTCTCCTGTCTCAAAAACAAGGCAATTCCTGCGGATTGGGCTATGTTTGGAGAGGTGGGATTAAGCGGGGAGGTCCGATCTGTTTCTCAGCCGCTTCTACGGGTGAAGGAGGCGGTTTCTTTAGGTTTTAAAACCATTCTTCTACCCGGCGGGAACCTATCCCAACTGGAAAAAGAAGCGGCCAAGAACATCAGAATGATCGGCGTCACAAGTATACGTGAAGCCATAGAATCCATATAATAGGTAAAATCATGGGCATTCATATTTTTCGTCTTTTCGTACTTGGGTTTCTAGCTTTAGGCGGGTATTTTTTCGCACCATTCAATCTCACGGGATATTATGGAGCAGCAGCAGCTGTATCAGTTGGAGTGGTTATCATATTTCTCGAGACCCGGATCAGGAAAAGCCAATTCAAGGTTATCTGGGGCTCTGCGATCGGGATCTTTGCCGGTGTTCTTATGGGTTGGTTGTTCAGCTCGATCTACATGACTATCGCTCCGGATAACAACACCTCAACTTTTTTCCGAATCATGTTTTTGGTCGTTTTGCCTTACATAGGGTTTTTGTTGGGTTCGAAAAAGTTCGAATGGTTGGAGCCTGCCTACATTAAGAATTTCTTCAGAGGCAAGAACACAGGAGGAGATTTCAAGATCCTGGATACAAGCGTGATCATCGACGGACGCATCTCCGATGTCTGCGATACGGCATTTTTAGATGGAAGCCTCCTGGTTCCGCAGTTCATACTCAAAGAACTCCAACTGGTTGCAGATTCCTCTGATAACATCAAGCGGCAGAGAGGAAGAAGAGGGCTTGAGGTGTTGGATCACCTGCAAAAATCGTCTCAAGCGTCGGTAGTGATATCCGAGATCGATTTTCCCGGAGAAAAAGATGTCGATTCCAAATTGATCGTGCTTGCCAAGCAGTTAGACGCAAAGATTATCACCAATGATTTCAATTTGAACAAGATTGCTCAGCTCCAGGGGATCCCTGTTTTGAACATCAATGAACTCGCCAATGCTCTGAGACCCATTGTCCTGCCTGGAGAGACGATTCGTGTGTTTATCCTGAAAGAAGGAAAGGAAAAGGACCAGGGTGTTGCCTATCTGGATGACGGAACGATGGTTGTTGTCGACAATTCACGGAAGATGATTGGACAAACCATCGATGTGACAGTCACTTCTGTTTTACAGACGACCGTGGGTAAGATGATATTTGGCCGTTACAATGAAGAAGAGTGATGGCAGAGAAAACTTCGGTGATCATTGTTGCTGCGGGAGAGGGGCGGCGATTCGGAGCAGAAAAACAGGAAGCTGTTTTGCGGGATCGTCCTGTTGTGGAATGGAGTCTGTTGGCATTTGAGCAGCATGAGGAGATCGATGAGATCATCCTGGTGTTGAGAAATGTGGCCAATGAAGGTGAATATTCTAAGAGGTATAAAAAAGTATCTGCGGCTGTAAAAGGGGGAGAAAAAAGGAGAGATTCTGTCCGTGCCGGTTTCCGCTGCCTTGGCTTGTCTCCGGGCGGTGTGGTTCTGGTTCATGACGGTGTGAGGCCGCTGGTAAAAAAAGATCTCATTTCCGATGTGATCCGACTGACAAAGGAAAAAGGTGCGGCCGTCCCTGTCATTCCTGTCTCGGACACAGTGAAAAGAGTCCGTGAAAACAGGATCATGAACACAGAAGATCGAGCTGAATTGTTCCGGGCCCAGACCCCACAAGGATTTCAGTATGAGATACTCAAAGAAGCTTTGACCGTCTCAGATAGGCCAGTTCTATCGGGAGTCGACGAGGCATATCTGGTTGAACGGATTGGGAAGCAGGTGTATGTTCTTCAGGGAGATCCGGTGAATATCAAGATCACAACACCTGTGGACCTGCAACTAGCGGAGGTTTTGCTTGAAAACGACAATAGGTTTGGGATTTGATGTTCATCCCTTAAAAAAAGGAATCCCTCTTTTTCTTGGGGGGATCGAGATTCCCTTTCGAAAAGGATTGGTCGGGCACTCGGATGGGGATTGTCTCATTCATGCCATCATCGATGCTTTGCTGGGAGCAGTCGGCGATCAAGACATAGGCCAGCTCTTCCCGGATACGGAGAAGAGGTTCTTTAATGTCCGAAGCACGGAGCTTTTAAAACATGTGGCTGAGATCCTCAGCAAAAAAAACGCTGAGATCTTACACATTGATTCGATCGTCGTTGCCGAAGAGCCGAAGCTGACGCCATTCATTGCGTCCATGAAAGAGACGATCTGTCCTCTGCTGGGATTGAGCGTCAATAGTCTTGGGATCAAAGCCAAGACATGCGAGAAAATGGGAGTGGTCGGGAAAGGGAAGGCGATTTCTGCTCTTGCCACGGCATTGGTCTCTCTCCCAGAATAGAAAAGACCACAACCGACTTCAATGAATATCTTTGTATGGGATTATTGGAAAGATCAGGAATGGATTTGAAATATTTTGCGGGAAGGATGGGGAAGGTTAAAGGCGGGAAGGGGTTGAGCTTGGAGGCATGATATGCCTTGGGAAAAGACGCATATGGTTCTTTTCTCAGTTAGGCTCAACCCGTCCCTCAATTTGATGATTTTCTTCATCAATCCTATGAACATTAATGTTATCCTGTAATACTGGATAGATGAGGCTGCACATCTGATTTCGCTAGATAATTCGAGATGATCTCATACCCTGCGCTTTTGCCGACTTTCAGCACATCAATCGCTGGGGATGCCATCAAGCTGAATCCAAGGAATGTCAGAAGAACAGCTGCGAATAAGATAGTTGCTTTTGTTCTTAATCTCATTTCTTTCTCCTTTTTCATTTTTTCATCTTCTATTTATATATACGTAATGAGAGCAGAAAAGGATTCCTTTTTTGATAACTTTTCTTGATCAGTGGAAAAACATGTTCCTGGAGAGTGCATGAGGTGCTTGACTCTCCTCGAGCGTGTGATTAACATGGTTCATTATGAAGAAGCCCAGGGTGCGATTTGCTCCCAGCCCGACAGGATTTCTCCATGTCGGGAATGCGAGGACAGCCCTCTTTAATTGGATGTTTGCCCGTCAGAAACAGGGCGATTTTATTCTCAGGATAGAAGATACAGATATTGAGAGATCTTCTCCGGAATACCAGGACAAGCTCATGGCTGACCTGAAATGGCTGGGGCTGGAATGGGATGAAGGACCGGGGGCAGATGGAGATCACGGGCCCTATCTCCAATCGCTTCGTCTTGACTTCTATAAAGAAAACACAAAAAAACTGCTGGACCAGGAGAAAGCCTACCCCTGTTTTTGTTCTGTCGAAGAGCTGGAAAGAGAGAGAAAGACAGCCATTGAAAAAGGAAGGACGCCTATTTACAGCAGGAAATGCCTGGCCATCCCCTTAAAAGAGGCTTTGGAAAGGATCGATGGGGGAGAAAAGGCTGCGGTAAGACTCCTTACGCCTGGGAAGGGATCTCTCGAGTATACTGATATCGTTAGGGGGAAATTGACATTCGATCTCAGCTTGATCGGGGATCCGATCATTCTGCGATCCAATGGACTTCCCGCCTATAATTTTGCTGTTGTTGTGGATGATCATTTGATGGAGATATCCCATGTCATACGAGGAGAGGATCATATCTCTAACACTCCCCGCCAGCTGCTCGCCTATCAAGCCCTTTCTCTCTCCCCTCCCCAATTTGCTCATTTATCCATGGTGATGGGAAAGGACAACACGCGTTTGAGCAAAAGACACGGAGCCACAGCTGTCGACCAGTTCAAAAAAAATGGAATTCTCCCTTCAGCTCTTTTTAATTATCTGGCTCTTTTGGGGTGGGCTCCTCCAGACGATAAGGAGGTTTTGTCGCAGGAAGAGCTGGTGGGCTTTTTCACATTGAATAAGGTCAGCCGATCTGCTGCGATTTTTGATTATGATAAACTCCATTGGATCAACCGCCAGCACATTAAGAATCTCTCTTCACACCAAAAAGCCGAGATCGCCTATTCTCACCTCAAAGAGAAAAAGATTCTTCCGGCGGCGATGTCTTCCAACCACTGGGAGTGGCTGGAAAAGGCGGTTGACAGTTTTATTGAAAAGGTGGATCAGTTTTCTGAACTCCCTCACTATTTTGAGACCCTTTTTGAGTTTTCCCTTGCAGATCTTGATCCTGAGAACCTGGTGTTGTTGAAATCTGATTGCGGACAGAAGGTCCTCGCTTCCTTCCGGGATAAGGCAGGAGATGCAGGCGAATTGGATTTTCAGAAGTTCACGGATATTGTGCAGGAGATCAAGGAAGAAACAGGCTGCAAAGGAAAGGATCTTTACCGCCCCCTGCGGATCGCCTTGACTGCCAGAGATGAGGGATTGGATCTTGATAAATTCATCCCTCTCGTTGAAACTGGCGCCAAACTCGATCTTCCAAGGAAAATGAAGAACTGTCTCCTTCGTGCGGAGGAAGCCATGGCTTTTATCGAAGAGACATGAGCAAGAGGAAATATTGGGAAAGATCGGACGCCTCAATCCAATCCTTGAAGTGATCACGGCCTCGCCTTCCCGAATCAACAAGATCTTGATCCAACATGCATCTGGCAAACCCAAGATCCAGGAGATCCTGGTCTCTGCCAGGGAAAACAGGATTCCTGTTTCGTTTGTCCCTAAAAAACATCTTGACCGGATCGAGCGGACCAATCAAGGAGCGATCGCGTTTGTTACACCCAAGGATTATGTCGGGATAGACGACATCTTCGACTCTGCGAAAACTCCTTTTCTTGTTCTGTTGGATGGGATCGAAGATCCGCAGAATTTTGGAGCGATCATCCGGACAGCGGAATGTGCCGGCGCGGATGGGATCATTTTCCCAGAAAGAAGATCTGCGGGTTTGACAGAAACCGTCTCGGTCGTTTCGGCAGGAGCTATGGAACACATTTCTTTATGCCGGGTCAAGAACTTAGCCCGAACCATGGACCTTTTGAGAAAAAAGGATATCTGGATGATAGGAGCCGAAGAAGGAGACCATGGAAATTGGTATGAGTTTGATTTCACTCTGCCTGTCGCCCTGGTCTTCGGTTCGGAGGGAAAAGGGCTCCGGCCTCTTGTCAGAGAGAAATGTGACCAGATCCTCTCCCTTCCCCTCCTAGGGCGGATATCCAGCTTGAATGTCGCGGCTGCGGCTTCGGTTTTTTTCTATGAGGTCGTTCGACAAAGAACCATTGGGCGCAATGAATAAAACAGACGAGAATACTGTATCCTCTAACGAGAGGAAACAAGATTGGCTGAGCGTGTTCTGTTTGCGCAAGAAAACATCGTGAGGGGAGACAGCTGCCCTGTGATAGACAATTCTCTTCTTTCCGAAGCAGATCTGCTCGCCCAGGTCAGGGCCGGCAGCAAGGACGCCTACAAGACGATTGTGACACGCTATATGAAGCAGGCGTACTATATTGCCTTAGGTTTTGTCCGCAATCACCAGGATGCATTGGATATTTCCCAAGAGGCCTTCGTTAAAGCCTACCGCAAGAGAAACAGCTTTGATGCAAGCCGGCCGTTCTTCCCGTGGTTTTACACCCTCTTGAGAAACCTGTGCATGGACCATGTGAAAAAAATCAAGTGGCGGGGAGAGGTTCCTTTTGAAGAAGTGAAGATCCTGGAAACGGAGCAGGAGGATTTTGATATGAAACGGAAATTGTGGAGATGCATGGATTCCCTTCCTTTCGAACAACGCGAGATGATCATCCTCAGATATTTCCGGGAGCTTTCCTATAAAGAAATTGCTGAATTTACAGGAAAACCGATCGGCACGGTAATGTCGACCCTCCATTACGCGAAGAAAAAAATGAAGAGCGTGATCAGCCAGTATCTGGGCAAGAGCGAATGAGAATTCCAGGAGTGAACGATGGAACATAAAAAGATCAAGGAACTCATTTCTTGCTATCTTGACGGAGAGCTGGAAACCGAACAGAGAAGAACCTTTGAAGCGCATATTCAAGATTGCCAGGACTGCCGGAGAGAGCTGGAAGGCATGAAAAAATTCGAGGAGGTGATGGGAATGCTGAAATTAAAAAAACCGCAAAAAGAAGTCTGGGAAGATTATTGGTCTTCGGTGTATAATCGGCTGGAGAGAAGAATTGGATGGGTCCTTCTTTCCCTGGGAGGTGCGATCCTCTTGTTTTTTGGGCTGTATAAACTTGTAGAAGGGCTCATCATGGACGCTTCCCTCCCTTTTGTTCTGAAGTTCGGTATCTTGGTGTTTCTGGCAGGGATTGCAGTCTTATTCGTTTCTCTTTTCAAGGAACAGCTATTTGTGCGTAAAAGAGAGAGATATAAGGAGGTACAGAAATGATATTGGTCTCAACAGATTTTGTTCCCGGGAAATCGATCAAAAAAACTGTAGGTCTGGCTAAGGGAAACACGATCCGCGCACGGCATATAGGAAGAGACATCACGGCCGGATTGAAAAATATTGTGGGTGGAGAGATCAGGGACTACACGAAGATGATGGCCGAATCAAGAGAACAGGCTCTCGATCGCCTGGTTCAGAATGCAGAATCAATGGGGGCAAATGCTGTGGTCAATGTGCGCTTCACGACATCTATGATCATGCAGTCGGCTTCTGAAATCCTTGTCTACGGAACGGCTGTCGTCATAGAATGATATGAAGAGACCGGGTGTTGCCGCCTGTTTCCTCTGTGTTTTTTTAACGATTTTTTCTTTCCCGGCCAATACAGCTGACTTGAAAAGCACAGAAGAAGAGACTCTCTCGATCTATTTCAACGATGAAAAAGTTGGGTATGAGGAGTATGTGTGGACTTCGAGCCAGGATGGATACTGTCTTTCTGGGAAAGGGCGCATCGAGAAACCTGTTCCCATCACCATTGATCTGATCGAGATTCACCTTGACGGGAGCTATATCCCTTTAAGGTATACGTTTAAGGGGACGATTAGTGGAGTGTACCAAGAGATCCAAAGCGAATTCAGAGAGGGAGAAGGGGCGAACCAAATAACGGTGGCTGGACAATCTCAGGAATACCAAGTCAATATAAGACGGGATGCGTTCCTTTTGCCAAATCCCCTCTTCTCTCCCTATGTCGTTATCACCAAAAAATTCGGATGCTCTGTTTCGGAGGCCTTGGAGCTTTCCGCCTACACAATCCCCCAGCTGGAAACCCCTTTTCTTCTCGAGGCCAAAGAGGAAGATCCGTGCACATTGCTCATGACCTTGAGTTCGATACAGATCGAGATCCAGACGAATGAAGAAGGAGATCTTGTCTCTATTGTCATTTCCTCTCAGGGATTGAGAGTGGTCAGAGATTAACTCCCACGCTACGCCCCCTGGCTGCTTGGCAAGAGATTAAGAATTTATTGATCTTTTTCGACTTCATACCCTTGTCTTGCGTCCCATTTGTTTTTTTTATAGAATAGACCAGATTCATCAGGACGGATTTATCCATGGAGACTGAGAAAAAAGACTTTTACCAGCTGGAGCGGAAGATCCTTGGTTTAAAGGACCAGATCGACATCCTTTCAAGCGGGGAAGACCCTAAAAGAGAGATAGAGATCACTGCTTTGCGGAAGAAGATCGAAGCGGAATGGGAAAACATCGTTCCCGTGTTGAGTCCTCATCAATATGTTCAGATAGCGCGTCACCCGAGACGGCCGTTCACTCTCGATTATATCGACCATCTGCTTAAAGGATTCACGGAATTTCATGGCGACAGACGTGCTGGAGATGATGCGGCCATTGTGGCTGGATTTGGTTTCTATAAAAAAAGAACGATCGCTGTTATCGGACATCAAAAGGGAAAAACGACTTTTGATCGGATCAAAAGAAACTTTGGACAGCCCAATCCAGAAGGGTATCGAAAAGCTTTGAGGATCATGAAACTGGCAGAAAAGTTCGGTTTTCCTATCGTTACCTTGATCGATACACAAGGGGCATATCCAGGCATTCAGGCTGAAGAAAGGGGGCAGGCAGAGGCCATCGCCTACAATTTAAAAGAGATCTCTAAACTAAAAGTCCCGGTGATAAACGTCGTCATTGGAGAAGGAGGCAGCGGTGGCGCTCTGGCCATCGGTGTCGGAGACGCGATCTTGATGCTCCAATATTCGTTCTATTCCGTCATCTCTCCCGAAGGATGCGCAGCCATTCTCTGGAAAGACCAGACCGCAGTGACCAAAGCGTCAGACAACCTGAAATTCTTAGCGAAGGACCTGCTGGAACTTGGGATCATAGACAGCATCATTCCTGAGCCTCCTGGAGGAGCCCATATTGACTATCAAGCGACATTCAAAAATGTAGACAATTATTTGAGCCGCACCCTAAAGAAATTTGAGCAGATGCAGGTGAATGACCGGCTGGAAAAACGATACCAAAAATTTAGGAAGATGGGTGTGTTTGATCTAAAATGACGGAAAACAAGAAACAGATCCCTTCTGTGAAAGGAACAAAAGACATTCTTCCCCAGGATGTCGGAAAATGGCAGAAACTCGAGTCAGAAGTAAAGAGCATCTTCGAGCTTTACGGATACCGAGAGATCCGAACACCTGTATTTGAGACGACAGAGCTTTTTGAAAAAGGAACGGGGCCGACTTCCGATATCGTTACAAAGGAGATGTATACTTTTTTAGACAAAGGCGGGCGTTCTCTGACATTAAGGCCGGAATACACGCCTTCGGTTGTCCGGTCTATTATCGAACACAGGCTTTACCTCCTTCCCCAACCCTTGAGGTTCTATTATAGCGGTCCCATGTTTCGGTATGACAAACCGCAAAAGGGGCGGTACCGGCAGTTCCATCAAGTCGATGCGGAGGTTTTTGGCGAAAAGGATCCTGCAATTGATGCAGAACTGGTTGAAATGGCGGACCTTTTGATAAAGACTCTCGGGGTCGGAGAGAAAGAAATCATAGTCAATTCTGTAGGATGCCGGAAATGCAGACCCGCTTATCATGCCGACCTGAAACAGAAAGCTGTTGAATCCGAATCTTCTCTCTGTGAGGATTGCAAGAGAAAAATCTCGGTGAATCCCCTTCGCATATTCGACTGCAAGATAGAAACCTGTAGAGAGATCTCACGGTCGTTTCCCAAGATCATAGATTATCTCTGCGATGAATGTGATGATCATTTCAGCTCGTTCTGTTCCCATCTTGAGGAATTTGGGATCTTGTTTGTTCCAGATCCGTTTTTAGTGCGCGGATTAGACTACTATACTAAAACAACTTTCGAATTTATCTCATCCAGACTTGGAGCCCAGAATGCTTTCCTCGGAGGAGGAAGGTATGATGATATGGTGAAGATGTTCGGGGGTCCGGATATGCCTGCCATCGGATTTGCTCTTGGAATCGAGAGACTCCTTTCGATCATGCCTTCTGCAGAGCCGAAGAAGTCATGGGTCTATATTGCAACTTTGGGAGACAGCGCCAAGAAAAGAGGCATGGCATTGTCCCGGTTCTTCAGACATCATGGGGTGGAGTGCCTTATTGAATACAAGAACCGGAATTTGAAAAACCATTTAAGCCGGGCCAATAAGTTGAAAGCGACCTGGGCCTTGATCGTTGGCGAGAATGAGGTGAAAGCCAACCGATACCAGTTAAAGACGATGAAAACAGGAGCCCAACAGGAGGCAGGCCAAGAGGAAGTGTTGAACATTTTGAAAAATAAAGCTTGTTAACTGCAGGGAGCCTACAGGGAGACCATGACAGAGAAAAATGCACTTCTGCCTCAAAGAACGCATTACTGCGGAGAACTCCGCTCAAAAAACATCGGAGACGAGGTTTTCCTTTATGGATGGATTCATAAAGCGCGGGATATCGGCAACCTGGTCTTTATCGATCTCAGAGACAGAGAGGGTGTGGTTCAAGTCGTTATCACCTCGGAGAAAAAAAGCATACTGGAAAAATCAAAAAAACTTCGGATGGAATATGTGATCGGGGTAAAAGGACGAGTGAAAGAAAGAGAAGCCGGCCTGAAAAATCCTCGATTGCCGACTGGAAATATCGAGGTCCAAGCAGAGGAAGTGACGGTTCTCAGCAAAGCCGCCCCTCTTCCCTTTGTCCTGTCCGACCCTTCGGCTGTCTCTGAGGAGATTCGGTTCAAATACAGATATCTCGACCTAAGACGCCCGTCCCTCCAACACAATATTAAATTGAGGCATCAAGCTGCTTTTTCCGCGCGGAGTTACTTGAGCGAAAAAGGCTTTATTGAGATCGAGACGCCATTTCTCACCAAGTCTACGCCGGAAGGAGCCAGAGATTATCTCGTCCCGAGCCGCATTTACAAAGGACGCTTCTTCGCTCTTCCTCAATCTCCGCAATTGTTCAAACAGATACTTATGGTTTCAGGATTTGACAAATATTTTCAGATCGTTCGATGTTTCCGTGATGAGGATTTGAGAGCGGATCGCCAGCCGGAGTTTACTCAGATCGATATCGAGATGAGCTTCATTAGAAGGGAAACCCTGTTCTCGCTGGTTGAAGGGCTGATGGCTTCCATGTTTGCAGTCAATGGGATCGAGATTGAAACTCCGTTTCCAAGACTGAGCTACCTGGAGAGCAGATCAAAATATGGAACTGACAAACCGGATCTACGCTATGACCTGGATATCAAAGACCTGACTGGCTTGGGAGAGTCCATCGATTCAGAGATTGTTAAAGCAGCTCTGTCCGGCAGGGGGAAGCTTAAGGGTTTATGCATGAAGGGATCCGGGGATCTTTCGAGGAGTCAGCTCTCAAAACTGGATGCGAAAGCCAAAGAACTGGGGGGCAAGGGTTTGATCTGGATAAAAAAGCAGGATGGCCTTAAATCCAGCCTCCGGCTTTCCGTTGAAGCTTTAGGCCGGATATGGAATGCATGCCTTGCTGCCGATAAGGATTTGGTATTTCTCGCAGCTGATAATGAAGAGGTTGCAGACCATGTGTTGAGAACGATCGGTAGAAGCCTCTCTCCTGAAAAAACAGAGGGATCGAGGGCATTCAAGTTTGCTTGGATCAAAGAATTCCCGCTTTTTGAATGGAGCGAGGAAGAAAACCGGTTGCTGTCGATGCACCACCCCTTTACGGCGCCTATGGACGAGGACCTGGATGATCTTAAAAGCCAACCGCAGAAAGTAAGGGCTAAAGCGTATGATCTGGTTTTGAACGGGTTTGAGATCGGGGGGGGCTCTATCCGAATACATGATCTCAAAACCCAGAAGAGAGTGTTTCAGGCACTCGGATTGAACGAAAAAGAGTATATGGAAAAGTTTGGCTTCTTTTTAGAAGCTCTCTCTTTTGGAACGCCTCCGCATGGAGGAATTGCCCTTGGTTTCGACCGCATCGTCATGCTTCTCGCGGGCGAGGATTCCATACGAGAGGTCATCCCCTTTCCAAAAACCACAAGTTCATTATGCTTGATGACAGATTCTCCGTCCCGGATCTCTGAAGATCAAATGAAAGAGTTAGGCTTGAATATATCTCCTGGCAAGAAGGGCAAAACTTAAGACCTGGCTTTTTTATCCCTTTCTAGTTTCTCTTTGATCCATCCCTGTAAAGGTTTTTTAAACAGCTTTACAGTGCTTCACATGGCGTTTTCATTTTTTTAAAACTCGGCATCTCACAATACCGCGATGAACAGAGGTCAGAATTGACTTTTTGTGCGGCTTATTATACTAATTGGTATAAAAGGGAGAGCATATGTTTGTCGGGCGGACAGAAGAATTAGGGTATCTGGATGAGATCAACAAGAAAAACGGGCCCCAATGCCTCATTTTATATGGGCCCAACCGAATAGGAAAAACGGAATTACTAAAGAGATATTTTAAAGGGAAGATGTCGTTCTTTTATTCTTCGGCCCCCTGCAAAAAACGTGATCAGATGGAGCAGTTTCACCAACGGATCCTGAGTGTCGTGAGCGACAGCCGTTTAAGCGCGACAGCCCATTTTTCTTGGGAAGAAATGTTTTCTTATATCTTCAGCGATCTAGGGAGAAAGCTCTCATTCATTGTCATTGATGAATTTTCACAGCTATGTGCAGAAGACCAAAAACTGCCTCTTCTTTTACGAAGACTATGGGACAAGCCTGGGAAGAGGCAGGACATGCTTCTGGTGATCAGCTGTTCCGATGTCAGTTTTGTGAAAGAAACCTTATTGAAGAGCAAGGAGTCTTTCGGGGATGAAAAATGCCATAGACTTGAGCTCACTCCCCTCAAATTCGAAGCCATAGATTTCTTTTTCCCTGATTACTCTCTCCAAGAAAAGGTTTATTGTTACGCAGCCGTAGGCGGCATCCCGGGCTATTTAAGAGTTTTTGACAGAAAAAAAACGTTGGAGCAAAACATAAAGAATGAGATATTTGATATCGATTCTTTTATGTTCCGAGAACCGTCACTCCTCCTGCAGAGCAAGCTTCGTGAACCTCACCTTTATTTTTCGATTTTGCATGCCATTGCTTGCGGCAACAACCGTCTCCGTGAGATCGCCGAGAAAACCGGCGTTCACAAGACAGCTACGCTGAACAAATACCTCTATGTTCTTCGGAATCTGGATTTCATTAAGAGGATTGTTCCCGTGACTGAAAAAGATGCGGCGAAGTCACGAAAAGGAATGTATTTTTTTCAGGACGCATATTTTCGTTTTTGGTTCCGCTACATCTTCCCCAACATGAGTTATCTTGAGATGAAGGAACAAGACATTGTTTGGAAGCGTTTCTTGAGGCCGGATTCCGATGCTTTTGTTGAAGAAACCTTTGTGGATATCTGCATCCAGAGACTGATGAGATTGAACCGGTACAAAAGACTCCCCATCGAAGCACAAAAGATCGGGCGCTGGTGGGATCGAACAAATAAGATAGATGTTGTTTCTTTCACAGAAAAAGACGAGTATCTATTTTGCGACTGCCTTTGGGATGGGAAGAGAGCAGGATTAACGCAGATGGAAGAATTGAGAAGAAAGGCCAGAAGATTCCCAAGATCAAGCAGAAAGTATTATGGTCTTTTTTCAAAAAGCGGATTCACTAAGGAACTGTATGAACATGCCCGGGTCCATGATGATATTATTTTGCTGAATTATTATTGAAACACAGAATCTCGGGCAAAACGCTGGATGGACGCGTTCCTTGAATAACGACATGTCTTTTACATCTAACAATTCTTGGTTGAGAGAGGGGTGTGTTTAAACCAGGTCTGTTTTTCCGCTTTTTTTCAGGTTTTCCACTATCTGTCTGACTTTCTGGTCCTGGTCTCGGTGGCAGATCAGCAGGGCGTCTTCGGTTTCAACGATGATGAGGTCTTGGACGCCGACCAGGGCCGTCAACTTGTGTGGATTATGGACTAGGCAATTCTTTGTGTCCAGGGATACCGTTTCTCCTCTGGTGGAGTTTCCGGATACATCCCGCGGCCAATTTTCGATGAGAGAGGACCAGGACCCAACATCCGACCATCCGAAATCGCCCTCGCACATGACAACCCCGCTTGCTTTCTCCATGAGAGCATAATCGATCGAAATGGACGGCATCTCGTTGAAGATATCTGCAAGCAGCTGGATGTCTTCTTTCTCTAAGGCGGCAATCATTCTTTTCCAGTAGGCATACATCTGGGGCGCAAATTGTTTGATTTTTTCTTTAAAAGCCGATGCTTGCCAGATAAACATTCCTGAATTCCAAAAATAATTTCCTTGTTTTAGAAATTTTTCAGCCAGGGCGTAGTCCGGCTTTTCCTTGAATTTTTGTACAGGGAAAAAGGATTCTCTTTTCACTGTATGGGATCGGGATGAGTCAAACTGGATGTATCCGTATCCAGTAGCTGGGTAAACGGGGCGAACCCCAAAGGTGATGAGAGTGCTCTCGCTGGCTGCCTTTGTCTCACAGCTTTCCAGTTTTTGCAGGAACAGATCTCGATCTGTAATGAGATGGTCAGATGGAAGAGCTGCGAGGATTGTTTTCGGATCTTTGAGATAGATTTTTGCGGTTGCCAAAAGAAGAGAAGGGGCTGTGTTTTTTCCCTGAGGTTCAACGATGATGTTTTCCTGGGGGAGATCGGGAAAAAGAGAGTTGATTTGTTGAGACTGGTCCTTGTTGGCGACCGTATAGATGTGGGACAATGGAATCTTGGGTTGAAGCCGCATAACGGTTTCCTCTATCATTGTCCTGTCGCTGATAACTGGAAGAAACTGCTTGGGCAAGCGTTTTCTGCTCCATGGCCAGAAACGAGTGCCCGAACCTCCCGCCATGATGACTGCGCTGATTGGCATTTTATCTCTCCTTGGGGTCATTGAAGAATAAATGATAAGACAAGAGTCAACACTCCTGCAATTAAGCAATAGAAGGAAAAATAAAAGAATTTTCCTTTCTTGATGAGAACCGTTAAATATTTCAAGGCCAGATAACCGCATAAAGCCGCCATGCAGATCCCGGTCAAGATAAGCGGCCATTCCTGAGCCTGCATATTGATTTTGCTGATTTGAAAAAGAGATGCTCCTGCTATGGCCGGGATGGAGAGAAGAAAGGAGAATCGTGCAGCGAAACTTTCTTTCCACCCCAACAGAAGAGCACCGCCGATGGTCAATCCAGACCGAGACAAACCAGGGACGACAGCCACGGCTTGAAGAATACCGATAAGAACAGGATGGATGACAAGATTCATCTTTCGTTTTTTTGCCGACTTTGTGAGATACAAAAAGCAGCCTGTCATGCATAGGGAGATCCCGACAGCTCGCAAAGAACCGAAAAGGGATTCAAAAAAATCACTCATAAAATATCCAATAAGTGCAATGGGGAGCGTAGCCAGGATGAGAGCAAAAAAAAGGTGTATGTTGGGATCAGAAATGAAACGTTTTGGCCGTAGGCAAAACCTGAACAGAGAGCGGAGGATCTGGATGATGTCTTTGTATAGGAATGCGAGGAGAGAGAGCAGGGTTCCGAAATGGAGCATGATATCCATGAATATCTGTGGTTCTTTGAGTCCGAAGAGGTTTTGAAAGAGGACGAGATGACCGGAGCTGCTGACCGGAAAAAATTCGGTAATTCCCTGGATCAAGGCGAGAAAGAGGAGACTCGAATAGCTCAAGAGTTGTCCAGCTTCTTAATAACATCCGCCACCGTCGTCTTGACTTCTTGCCGGATGGACTCGAGATGCTCTTCCGTGTCGGCCTCAAATCGCAGGACAAGAACTTCCTGCGTGTTGCTGGCGCGAACAAGCGCCCATCCATGAGGAAACTCAGCCCGGACCCCATCGATATCAATGATAGGGTATTTTTCTGACAACTTCTTTTTCACTTCGTCTACGATTTTAAATTTGACTTTGTCTGAGGCATAGACCCTGATCTCAGGAGTGTTGAAAGTCAGGGGGAGGTCTGCTAATAAAGATGAGAATGGAGACTCTACTCGAGAAAGGATCTCAAGCAGCCGCGCTGAAGAATAGATGGCATCATCAAATCCATAATATCTGTCTGCAAAAAAGATATGACCGCTCATCTCCCCGGCCAATAGGGCTTTTTCGACTTTGATCTTCTTTTTGATGAACGAATGGCCCGTTTTCCACATGATCGGGCGGCCTCCAAGCTTCTCGATCTCATCATAGAGAACTTTAGATGCTTTCACCTCTGAAATGATGGGTGCCCCGGGATGTTCGGGAAGAATATCGCGGGCGAAGAGTATCATGAGCTGATCTCCCCAGATGATCTGTCCTGTTTCGCTAATAGCTCCGATCCTATCAGCGTCTCCATCAAAGGCGATACCCAGGTCTGCCTTTTTTTCTTTAACGGTTTGTATCAGGTCTTCCAGGGCTTCGGGTAAAGTAGGATCGGGGTGATGATTCGGAAAGTTGCCGTCCATTTCGCAATAGAGCTCTATGACATCGCATCCCAATTTTCGAAAGACAGGAACAGCCACAGAGCCCCCGGTCCCGTTCCCGGCATCCACCACGACTGTAAGGCGTCTATCGAGATGTACGTCACGAACGACATAATCGATGTATTCAGGAACGATATCGAAGTCCTCTTCCCTTCCTGCTGTCTCCTCGATAAATCGTTCTTCCCGGATCAATTTCAGAATATCCTGGATAGAATCTCCGAAAAGAGTTTCTTCTCCAAGCATGATCTTGAAACCGTTGTATTCGGGTGGATTATGAGAACCGGTGATCATGATCCCGGCGTCGAACTTCTTATGATAAATGGCGAAATAGAGAAGCGGAGTAGGGATGGTTCCCAGATTGATCACATGGCATCCGGTCTTGCGGAGTGCATGAGAGAGGATACGTGAAAATTCGGGGGAGCTGAGACGGCAATCCATGCCAAGGACAACCGTTTTTTTCTTGTTCTCCCTGAAGAGAGAGCCGATCCCTTTTCCCAATAGGTCAACGGTCTGGGGTGTTAGATCCTTACCGACGATTCCTCTGATATCATATTGCCTGAAGATATCTGGATTGATTTGCATGGTTTTGTCCTTTAACGAAACGTTATCACCCTCGGTGATGCATGTAGATCACGCCTATCCCTTAAAGCAGCATTTTTTCTTCAATGGACTTCCAACTATACCCCTGTGCCTTGAGGATGAACTCGATAAACTCCCGAACTGCCCCTTGCCCTCCGTTTTTGGAGCATGGGAAATGACAGTGCCTCTTGATCTCCGGGTGTGCATCTGCGACTGCTGCGGACAAGCCGACGGATTTAATGAGCGAGAGGTCTCCAAGATCGTCTCCGATAAAAGCGATTTCTTCGAGATCAAGCTCGTGTTTGCGGGCGATATCTAGAAGAACGGATTTTTTATCAAGAATGCCCTGATGTACCTCCTGGACTTTGAGTCTTTTTGCCCGGTGCATAAGAGCTTTGGAAGACTTACCCGTGATGATCCCGGTCTTCAGGCCTACTAAGTGGGCCATGATGATCCCCATCCCGTCTCGAACATGATACCCTTTGAGTTCTTCCCCATCCGGGAGCAGGAGGAGTGTCCCGTTTGTTAAAGTGCCGTCAACATCCATGAGGATCATTTTGATCTTTTTAGACCGGGTTTCATTTGACATCAGAACATCTCGGTTCGCCATAGATCATGAAGATGGATGAGCCCCTGGACTTCACCGCTTTTGTTCGTGACGACAAGCGAAGTGATCTTGTTCTCTTCCATGAGATGAAGGGCTTTGGTCGCCAGATCGTCTTGTCGGATCGTGATGGGATCAGGAGTCATGCACTCAGCCGCTTTTTTTACGAACAGGCCGTCTTTGTGTTTTTGAAGCGTGCGCCGGAGATCCCCATCAGTGATGATTCCAGATAGCCTATTTTTTTTGTCTAAAACACACGTCATTCCGAACTTCTTTTTTGTCATCTCATCCAGAACGGTCTTCATGGAAACATTTTCCGGTACAAAGGGAACATGCTTTCCCTTGTGCATCAGAGAATGGACCTTGAGAAGTCTTTTTCCGGCCTGACCTTTGGGGTGAACAAAGGCAAAATCTGCCTCTCCAAATCCCTTTTTTTTCATTAAGGCGATGGCGAGGGCATCTCCCATGGCGAGGGCTGCTGTCGAGCTGGAGGTTGGCACAAGGCCGCTCGGTTCGGCTTCTTTTTCTACTTTCGCTTCGAGGACAATATCACTGTAGGCTGCGATCTTTGAATGTTTATTCCCTGTGATGCAGATGAGATGGAGCCCGATGCGTTTTATGAAATCCAGGAGGCTCACGATCTCTTTGGTTTCTCCGCTGTATGAGATTGCCAGCAGGACATCTTTTTTAATGATCATGCCCAGGTCCCCATGGCCTGCCTCGGCAGGGTGGATGAAGAGAGCCGGTGTTCCACAGCTGGAGAGAGTTGATGAGATCTTTCTACCGATCAATCCGGATTTGCCGATTCCGGTCACGATAACACGCGAGGGCGTTTTTGAAAGGAGCTCTACAGCCTCGGCAAAACTATTATCGAGCGAGAGAGCGAGAGACTCGACCGCCTTTCCTTCCGTCCTAAGGACTTCTTTCCCGATGAGGATGATATCTTTTTTGGTCATGATTGGTTTCGGCTCCACTGGAGTTTTTCTTGTTCGATCGTTTCTTTGATGCGAATAATAGAACACAAAAATCTTTCCAAATCGTTTATATTCAGCGAGTTAAATGAATCTGATTTTGCATCGGATGGCCGGTCATGGATTTCCACAAAGATTCCGTCTGCGCCAGCGCACAGGCCGGCTTTGGCCATGATCGGAATGAACTCGGCATCCCCACCGGAGAAATCACCCATCCCGCCCGGCTTCTGAACGATATGGGATGCATCGATAACAACGGGGTATCCCCATTTTTTCATGATGGGGATTGACCGGATGTCGAAGACAAGATCGTTGTATCCGAAAAATGTGCCCCTTTCAGTCAATATGAGATCTTCATTTCCCTGGCTGGTTGCCTTGTCTATGATATTTTTCATATCTTCGGGGGCGAGAAATTGTCCTTTTTTTATATTGAGAGGCTTGCGTGTTTTTGCCGCGGCAAGAATAATGTCGGTTTGACGGCACAGAAAAGCAGGGATCTGGATGATGTCAAGAACCTCTGCAGACGCCTGGGCTTGATCGGGCTCGTGAATATCTGAAAGCAGGGGTACGCCCAGGTTCTTTTTGACCGAGGACAGGATAGCGAGACCTTCGTCCATTCCAGGACCCCGATAGGATTGAAGAGACGATCGATTGGCCTTATCAAAAGATGCTTTAAAAACAAAGGAAATATGGACACGGAGGCAGATGTCATGGATTTTCTCGGCCATAAAAAGGGTATGATCCCGGCTTTCGATCACGCATGGTCCCCCTATAAGAAAAATGTTGTTTTTCCCGCCGAGCTTAGTGGCTTTATTGATTCGAATTTCTTTGGCGACGATAGACATAGCTAGCTCCGATAAAGGATTTAAACAAAGGCTGAGGATTTAATGGTTTTGATTTGAATTCTGGATGGAATTGACATCCTAAGAACCAGGGATGTTCTTTTATCTCAATGATCTCGACGAGATCATGATCCGGATTTTTTCCCGAAATGACCAATCCAGCCTTTAAAAGAACATCTTCGTAATCGGGATTGAACTCATATCTGTGCCGGTGGCGCTCGTAAATGCCGGATCTCTCATAAGCTTTTGCTGCCAGAGAGCCTTTGGATAATCGGCACAAATAGCGCCCTAATCGCATGGTGCCACCCAAATCATCGACTCCCTTGAGCTCTCTCCATTTGAAAAAGATCTTGTGTTGGGTTTTGGGATCGAATTCCGTACTGTTGGCTCCTGAGAGGCGGGCGACGTTCCTGGCAAATTCGATAGACGCGCACTGCATGCCGAGACAAATACCGAAAAAAGGGATTTTTTTGGTCCGAGCATGACTGACAGACCGGATCTTCCCTTCTATTCCCCGGATTCCAAAACCTCCCGGTACAAGAATGCCGTCTGCATCTCTTAGAACTTCTTTGGCTTTATTGGTCTCGATCTCTTCGGCATCGATCCAGGAAATGTTGACTTTGAGATCGTTTGCCGTTCCAGCATGATGGAGGGCTTGATTTAAGCTGATATATGAGTCCTGGAGCCCGGAATATTTTCCCACCAGATATATATTCACCTCGTCCGAGGGATTGTTCATCCTGTTCACCATCTTTTTCCACTTTGACAGTTGTCTCCTCCTGGGAGGGAGATTCAGTTTCTGGAGGACGATTGTGTCCAGATTTTCTTCTGCAAAATTGATAGGGATCTCATAGATGTTTTTAACATTTTGGGCCGTTATGACTGCTTCCAGGGGAACATTGGTAAAAAGTGATATCTTTGCCTTGATGTCTTTATGAATATACCGGTCGGTTCTACACAGGATGATATCCGGCTGGATCCCGATAGCTCTCAGTTCTTTCACGCTGTGCTGTGTCGGTTTGGTCTTGAGTTCTCCTGAAGTCATGATATATGGGACAAGTGTCAAATGAATGAAAAGGACATTCTCCGGGCCGAGCATGAGCCTCATTTGACGGATTGCCTCAAGGAATGGCAGCCCCTCGATATCTCCGACAGTGCCTCCGATCTCGACGATGATGATATCATTATCATCAGAGGCAGAATAAAAAGCTTTTTTGATCTCATCGGTGACGTGGGGAATGACCTGGACAGTCTTTCCCAGATATTCTCCTTTTCTTTCTTTTTTCAGGATGGATTCGTACAGTTTTCCTGCTGTCCAATTGTGGGCTCGAGTTGTTTTGGTGGAGGTGAAGCGTTCGTAGTGGCCCAGATCGAGATCGGTTTCTGCCCCGTCGTCTGTTACGAAGACTTCTCCATGTTGGAAGGGGCTCATGGTCCCCGGATCGACATTCAAATAGGGATCGAATTTTTGGAGAGTTATTTTATATCCGTGACTTTCGAGCAGCATACCGAGAGAGGAGGCAGCTATCCCTTTTCCAAGGGCAGAAAGGACTCCTCCGGTAACAAATATAAATTTAATCATGATTCATATTATTTACTATGTTTTCTACTTTAGCAATATCTTCTGGATAATCCACGCTTAAGGTAGGCTGTTTTGTTGGCAGCACTTTGATCCTGAAACCATGTTCGAGAGCCCTGAGCTGCTCCAGCTTTTCCTGTTTTTCAAGGCTCAACACAGGGAGCTGAGCGAATTTTAAAAGAAAATTTCGTTGATACCCATATATCCCAACATGATGCCAGAAAAATCCGGTTGCTTGGTAAGGCATAGGGGATCTCGAGAAATAGAGCGCATATCCGTTCTTGTCCATCACGACTTTGACGATCCCTTTTTCTTCGAGCAGATCCAGCTCTGTGGACCGCTCTGCTAGAGTAGCCATGGAGATGGACGGGTCCTGCAGTTCCTTCACCAGATTGTCGATCATTTCACCTTGAAGAAGAGGTTCATCGCCCTGTATGTTGATGATGATAGGGGCTTCCAGTGATTGAGCTACTTCGTTTACTCTTTGAGTCCCAGATGTGTGTGTCGACGCTGTCATCATGACGGCCGCTCCGAAGCTTTCCGCTGCTTTGAATATTCTGTCATCGTCTGTGGCAATAATGATTTTGTCAATATATTCAGCGGACAGGGCTCGCTCGTAGACCCATTGGATCATCGGTTTTCCAAGTATGGGAGCGAGAGATTTCCCTGGGAATCGGGTTGAATCAAAACGGGCTGGAATGACGGCTGTTGCCTTTTTCAAGTCTTGTTTTCCTGCGCTTCTTTTTTCTCTTTGATCTCTGTCTCAAGGGGCTTGCTTGTGGTGTGGCAAGTGGCTTCTATATAAGCCCCTTCCTCTACGACCAATTTCGGAGAGATGATCGTGCCGAACACCCGGCATTTAGATTTCAGCTCCACCTTTTCTTGGGCTTGGATGTTGCCTTTGACCTCTCCGCTGATGATAATGTTCCCGATCTTTATATCCGCATCCACCTTTCCTTGGTCTCCGATGATCAGGATCGCTTCAGAGTTGATCTTTCCTTTGAATCTCCCATCGATCCGAAAAGATCCGTTGAACGTCAAATCCCCTTTTATCTCTGTGTCCTTGTCAAAAAATCCAGTGAACTTATCCGAGTCGAGATCCAGGATTTTATCCTTCATGCGTCTTCTCCTTTGATTTTTTCAACCACCTGATTGAGCTCCTCCAGTGAAAAATAAAAGACCTTGATGTGTCCTTTTTTTTGATCGCCGGATATAAAAACCTTTGTCCCCAGGGATTGAATGAGGTCTTCCTGGAGAGCAATCAGGTCTGGATCAGGAGCCGAGATCGGTTTCGGCTCTTGAGCTGTTTTTATCCGTTGGATCAATTTTTCCGTTTCTCTCACAGAAAGGTTTTTTCGGACTATCTGGTCGGCCAATTCGATCTGAACATCCGAGTTCTCCTGTGTGATCAAGGTGCGGGCATGCCCCATGGTCAGCGTTCCCTCCTCCAGGTAATCGAGGATTTTCTGAGGGAGTTTTAAGAGCCGGACGTAATTGGCGACGGATGTTCTGTCTTTTCCCACTTTTTCGGCTACGTCCTCTTGAGTGAGTGAGAGCTCTTCGATCATTTTGTGATATGCCCGGGCTATTTCAACGGGATTCAGGTCTTCCCTCTGAAGATTCTCGATAAGAGAAGCTTCCATCTGCTTCTCCTCCCCCATCGTTCTGATGAGAACCGGAACTCTTTTTAGCCCGATCTTTTGAGATGCCCTCCAACGTCTTTCTCCGATTATGATCCGGTAATGATCCTCTTCCGGGACAACCACGATGGGTTGAAGAATACCTGCTTTCTGGATCGACCGGGAAAGCTCTTCAATGGATGCTGGATCAAATCGAGTACGGGGTTGATGAGGATTGGGTCTTAACTGTTCAATATCTACCTCTGCGAATTTCTCTTCCTTGAGAATCCCGTATTCTTCCGACAAAAATGCTTTGAGTCCTTTTCCTAAGGCCTGTTTTTTCATTTCTTCAGTATCTCCTCCGCCAGGGAAAGATAGGCATAGTTCCCTTTCGACCGGATATCGTACAACACGATAGGCTTCCCAAAACTGGGAGCTTCGGCCAGTTTGACGGTTCTTGGGATGATGGCTTTATATGTGATATCTTTTAACGACGTCCGGATCTCGTGCGCCACTTGTTTGGAGAGATTGGTCCGTTCATCATGCATCGTTAAAAGAATGCCCTCTATGACCAGAGATGGATTGAGATATGTTCGAACTTCATCCAGGGTTCTGAGAAGTTCCGGCATGCCCTCCATACAAAAAAACTCGGTCTGAACAGGAATGAGTACGGAGTCGGAAGCCGTAAGAGCGTTAATGGTGAGAAAACCGAGAGAGGGGGGGCAGTCTATCAGGATGTAATGAAAATATTTTTTTACAGGATCGAGTGTGTCTCGCAACCTGAATTCTCTATTTTCCTGGTTGAAAATCTCTGCTTCAAAACCGGAGAGTTCAGGAGAACATGGACAGAGGTAAAGGTTCTCAAGATCAGATGGCCGGATGTAATCCATGACAGATTTACTGTCCATAAGGGGAGGATATATCCCCTTGTCTTTCTCCATCGGATTCCCCAAACCAGCAGAGGCCATGCCTTGGGGGTCGAAGTCAATGATCAAGATCCTTCGATTCTTTTTGGCAAAAGAAGCCCCGAGGTTGATAGCTGTCGTTGTCTTTCCCACTCCTCCCTTTTGATTGGCGATGGCTATGATCTTCCCCATTGGCTTATGTTTCACGTGGAACACGTGGTTTGCATTGAATATTTTCTCATATCCAGGCGACTATTTTAATCCCTTTTTTTCTTTTTTTGTAGTTTTGCGTAGATCTGGACATTGACGATGGCAGCCGGTGTGACACCTGGCACCTTTTTCGCTTCTCCGATCGTCTTTGGATGGCGCGCTTCAAGTTTTTCAATGATTTCTCGGGTTAGACCCGGGATTTGTTTGAATTCGAGAGGATAGGGGATCTTTTCTCCGTCGCTCTTTTGGATACGCTGGATTTCCTTTTCTTGTTTTTTTAAGTATCCTTCGTACTTCACTTCTGATTCGATATGCTGCATTTCTTCCTCGGACAAGGGGATGTCCAATTTGGCATATTCTAACACATTTTTCAGTCTAATATGAGGCTTTTTTAAAAAGTCTGTGAGCAGGAGTGAGGTGCCGTTGATCCGGGTTTTGTGGTTTTGAAAATACCGGAGGGCCTCCTGGATTCTATCTTGCTTTCCCGAGAATGCGCTGTATTCTTTTGTGTTGATAAGGCCGAATTTGTGACCGAATTCTGTGAGCCTCTGGTCTGCATTGTCAATTCTGAGGTGAAGCCTGTACTCTGCTCGAGATGTGAACAATCGATAGGGTTCTTCCACTCCTTTTGAAACCAAATCATCAATGAGCACCCCAATGTAGGCTTGATTTCTTTTTAAGATAAAGGGACTCTTTTTTTTGATCTTTAAAGTGGCATTGATGCCTGCCATAAGGCCCTGTGCGGCCGCTTCCTCATAACCAGAGGTCCCGTTTATCTGTCCCGCAAGATAGAGGTTTTGGATCTTGTGTGTCTCGAGAGTGGGAGTCAGTTGGGTCGGGATCAGAGCGTCGTATTCGATGCCGTATGCCGGCCTGAGGATCTCTGCCTGGTCAAGACCAGGAATGGTTGACAGGATGTGTTTTTGAACGTCATAAGGAAGACTGGAGGAAAGGCCGTTCACATAGATTTCTTTTGTTTCCAGTCCTTCCGGTTCGAGATAAAAGGAGTGCGTTTTATGATGGGGGAACTTCACTACCTTGTCTTCGATGGAAGGACAGTATCGGGGGCCGATGCCTGTGATCTTTCCGCTGTACAAGGGGGAGCAGGTTAAGTTTTTTTGGATGACCTTGTTTGTTTTTTGATTCGTCCTTCCGAGATAACAGACGACTTTGTTTTCAAGTTTGGTATTCGTTCGGAATGAGAAGGGGACAGGATTTTTATCTCCGGGCTGCTCCTTGAAGTGAGACCAATCGATCGTATCTGCATGCAAACGCATGGGAGTTCCGGTTTTCAGGCGCATGATCTTGAATCTCATTTTTTTCAGGTTCTCAGCCAAGTGAAGAGATGCCGGTTCGTCGGCACGCCCTGCAGAATGATGTTGAAGCCCGATGTGGATCACTCCGTTTAAAAATGTGCCCGGGGTGAGGATAACAGCGTGCGCCCGGATAGTGTTCCCCTCCATGGTTCTGATGCCGCAGACACGGTCCTCTTTTGTCAGGATCTCGGCGGCAGTCCCTTGGAAAAGAGACAAGTTGGGCACGTTTTCAAGCCTTTTTGTCATTGCCGATCGGTAAAGGGCCTTGTCTGATTGTGCTCTGGGAGATTGGACTGCCCCGCCGCGGCTTCGGTTAAGAAGCCTGAATTGGATTCCTGTTTCGTCGGCGACTAGCCCCATAAGACCCCCAAGAGCATCTATCTCTCTGACGAGGTGTCCTTTTGCCAATCCGCCGATAGCTGGATTGCAGGACATCTGTGCGATAGATTCAAGATTGATCGTGATCAAGCATGTGTGTAAGCCCATAATAGCGGTAGCATGGGCAGCTTCACACCCGGCATGCCCCGCTCCCACAACGATCACATCATATTTGTCCATCATGTATCCGGTCTGTTATTTTCCGATACAAAACCGACTGAAGATGGTTTGGATGACATCATCCGCCTTGATCTCTCCTGAAAGCTGCCCTATCCATGGAACGACTTTTCGGATCTCTTCGGCAGTGAACTCCTCTGAATAGCCGTCCATGTGGAGGCGTTTTGCTACGAGGAGTATCTTTTCTATTTCTTCGAGGATGAGTTTCTGGCGCAGATGGAAAATTATCTCTTCATTCTTTTCTTTTGCAGGAATAAAGAGCTTGTAGAGGCGTTCTCTCAGCCTGTTCAGGTTTGTTCCCTTGAGAGCCGAGATCTCAAGAGAAGGGATTTTTGGAAACATGTCTCTGATCCTCTGTATATCCATCTTTTGGGAAAGGTCGGTCTTGTTGAAAAGAATTATTATCTTGCGCGAGAGAAATCTTTTGATCAGATCCAGATCCTGTCGGGATTCCTTGCGGGAGACATCGAGGATGAGAAGGATGCCGTCTGTATCGGAGGCGATCTGTTTTCCTTTTTTGATGCTTTCTTTGTCAGCAGGATGAGAGGCTTTATCGATTCCTGCCATATCTGTAAGGATGAAACCTGCATCTTTGATTTGAATTCTTTCTTGCAGGTAATCGCGTGTTGTTCCAGGATAGGCGGTGACCACAGCTCGATCCTGCTGGAGGAGGGCATTGAAGAGAGTGGATTTTCCCACGTTTGTTTTGCCAGCGATGGCAATGGTCACTCCACTCAGCAGCGATTTTCCTAGATCGTAGCTTTTTACCAGGTGAGTGATGGTCTTGGTGGCGCTGTCCAGGGTCTTTCCGATTTGTTTAGTCGAAATATGCAATCCTTCATCCGGGAATTCTATACTGGCTTCGATCTGGGAAAGAAGATGAATGAATTGGTTTCTCAAAGCCTGGATCCTTTTTGATAGTCTTCCTTCAATCTGGTGAAAAGAGATTTGTGCCTGGGTGAATGAGGAGGCTTGGATAAGATCGTTGATAGCCTCTGCTTGAATGATGTCTATTCTTCCGTTGAGATAGGCCCTCAAAGTGAATTCACCCGGATTGGCCAGCCGCGCTCCTTCTTGACAGCAAAGCCGCACGACCTCCTCCAGGATGACCGGACTTCCGTGGCATGTCATCTCCACCATATCTTCTTGGGTGTATGTCTCCGGTTTAGGGAAAAATATCAGGTATGCCTCTTCAAACGGCTGATCGGTAATTGGATTAAAAAAACGTCCCAGGAGAGCAAGCCTCGGAGAGATTTTTTTCCCCGGTTTTTTTGGTCTAAAGATTTTTTTAACAATGGCGAAAGAATTCGTTCCACTCATCCGGACGATCCCCAGTCCCCCGTATCCTAAGGGAGTGGAGATGGCAACGATGGTATCTTCAAGCATGGTCATTTAATGATAAAGATATTCACGTGATCAGTAAAGAGAGCCTTTCGGCTATATACATTATAAATCCTATGGGAAAATGGTATTATAAAAAAGAAGAGGGATGCTTTCACCCTTTGGCAGGTGAGATCTTGATCCTTTTTAGGAATCCCTCGTCGATACTCTCTGTTGTTATGCCAGGGATCTGGTTTATTGCAATATGGATGATCCTTCTCTCATATGGATTCATATAATCAATAATCTCATTCTGCCCGGTTTCATGAACTTGTCTTGCGACTTTTTGGGCATAGTCCTTGAGTTCCTGTTCTTTTCTTTTTCGGTAGAAATCACAATCTGTTTGGACTTTTTTTGATGACATCTTGTTTAGAACGTGTTGAAAAGAAAGCAAAAGCGCTCCGTCTTTTCTGAGAAGGAGATGTTTGTCCGGTCCGTCAAAGATGAAAAATAGAATGTCGCTTTTTTCACGTATGTGGTATTCGAGGTCTAAAGGGTAGATAGCTAGAAATTTATCGAGAAATTGGGTTTCGGGATATTCCTTGGAGGCGCTTTTTGGCCAGGCTGTGATGACAATTTCCTTGCTCTTTCTTCCGAACAGTTTCGTTTTCTCCGCAACGATCTCATAGTTCATCTGTGTACGGGAGAGCTTGAGTTTATGCTCTGCTAGACTTATAGCATCTTCGAGGTTGGTACCCGTAAATTCATTTTTGATATTATTTTTTTCTTCCTTTTTTTCCATGAAGTTCTCTCTTTTTTCTTTGTCTAAGTCGGTTCATGATGTATTGTTGACCTATCTGTAAGACATTGCTCGTCAACCAGTATATGACGAGTCCGCTCTGGAAGTTCATGAAGAAGATCGTCATGACAACTGGCATGATGAGCATCATCCGCTGCTGGGTCGGATCTCCGGATGTCGGGGTCATTTTTTGGCTGATGTACTGGCTTAATCCCATGAGGATCGGAGTGATATAGAGGGGATCCTTTAAGGACAGATCTTTTATCCAAAAGATGAAGGGACTGTGCCTGAATTCAATGGACACGATAAGAAGCCTGAAAAAACCCCAGAAAATAGGAAGCTGGATGAGCATCGGAAGACATCCACCGGCTGGATTGACACCGTGCTCTTTGTACATAGCCATCATCTCTTCATTCATCTTACGGCGTTGAGCCATGTCGCTTTTTGACTTTTTGTATTTTGCCCGCAGAGCTTTGATCTTAGGCTGAAGCTCCTGCATCTTGGCCATGGATTTTGTGCTACTGTAGGTCAGGGGAAAGAAAAGGATCTTGGTGATGATGGTGAGGATGATAATCGATATCCCCCAATTCGGAAATGCCTGATGAATTATTTTTATGGCTTTGTACAGGATCTCAGCAATAAAACCGAACATACCGAAGCGGATGACTTTTTTTGCATCGTATCCCCAGTCTTCCAGGATATCGAACTGTTTCGGTCCGATAAAAGCTTTCTTAACATGGCTTGCCGCAAGAAAATAGGCGGGTGCCTCTACTGCTCCTTCTTTCAGGAAGACCGCGCTGGATTTTTGAGGATCCGTCACGAAAATGGTGGTGAAGTAATTGTTCTCATACGCCGCCCACCGTACGAAATTGAACGCATTGCCGCTTTCCGGATCGTATTTCATCTCGTCCCGGCGCTCGACCTTGTCCACAGAATACACCGCCACACCTGTTCTTGTCGTGAACCGGTTCTTTAACTCTGTCGGTGACAGCCGGCCGAGTGTAGGGCCCCAAACCAGGCGGGGTTCAACCCTCTGACCGTTTCTCCATCCATTGATCTCAACGTCGATCGCATATTCGCTGTCTCGGAAGACAAAGGTCTTTTCGATGCGATTACCCCTGTTATCCGCAAATTCGAAACGAAGCTCTCCTGCCTCCCCTTCGGTTAGATCTATGCGGCTTGTTGAAAATGAGTATAGAGACGAATTGACCAGATCATCGAAGACAGAGTCTTCTGTCCTAAGAAAAAAGGGATAAGTAGAGCTCTCCTCAGATTGCAGGCTGATGAGCTCGATGGGCTCTTTGTTTTCATCCATATGTTCTTTCAGGACCCAGCTTTTCAGTGCAGCGCCCTTGTTGCTCCAAACCGCATGATAAAGGGAGGTGTCGATATGGATTTCTTCTTGTGAGCTTTCAGATACAGGTGCGATCGATTCTTTGGAAAGAACAGGTTCCGGGGGAGGCTGGACAATTGTCTGCGACATCTCTTCAGAGGTTTCTCCGGTTTCAGTCGATTCAAGCAGAAAGGCCTCCTCCGGTAAGGGCTTTTTAATGAATAGCGTCTGCCATAACAGTATCACTAAAAAGGAGAGGACGATGGCAACTAACAGTCTTTTTTCCATGTCTTGATCCTTTATGGAACGAGGTCGACTCCTCCTGGGTGGAAGGGATGGCACTTGAGAAGTCGTTTTGTTCCTAAATATATTCCCTTTGTCAAACCATGTTTCTCGATGGCTTGAGAGGTGTATTCAGAGCATGTTGGGTAGAACCGGCAACTGTTTCCGAACAAAGGAGAAAGGAGAAGCTTGTATGCTCGAAGGAGTCTGAGAAATATATACTTCATTTATCCTGCGGCTGTGTTCAGATGGACTGTATGATATCCGTATAATCTTGTTGTAACATCTTCCATGTTATTTTTTTTCTCTCCGACAATGGCATAAACAAAAGGTCGTGGGGGTGTTTTAAAAGCTCCTTGTTCCTGCGAAAGAGAGTCCTCATACATCTTTTCAGTTTGTTTCTTTGGACGGCATTGCCGTACTTTTTACTGACCACCACTCCTAACCTGGAATAGTCAAGATTGTTGGAGATATAAATTAACTGCAGATATCTTCCTTTGTATCGTTTTCCTTTATGATAAAGATGAGAAAAATCTTCTTTTCTCTTTATTCTCTCCGGAGAGCGAAAGGTTTCAGTCATCAAACAGCGAGTCTTTTTCTGCCTTTTTGTCTTCTGTTCTTGATGATGTGCTGGCCGCCTTTTGTTCTCATGCGGACAAGGAATCCATGATTCTTTTTTCTTTTCCTGTTGTTAGGCTGGAATGTTCTTTTCATCTTTTCGTTTTCTGCCTTTATTTGAAAGGGTATGGTAATAAACCTAAAGCTCTCTGTCAAGTAAGGACGATCCCTTATCGTATATTTTGGGCTTTGTCACCTCGCCTTGACTTGGGATGCTGTATTCATCTATAATAAAATTCAAAATGATTTCATTCAAGATCGGGGATAAGATAATCTATCCCAACCAAGGCTTAGGAATCATTGAGGATATTCAGGAAAAAAATCTGTTCGGGGAAGAATTCAAGATCTATCATGTGCGGTTATTCTCTAACGACACACTGATTCTAATTCCCTCTATCAATGCAGATGAGATGGGCATCAGAAAACCTGTGGATGAGAACAGTATCGAGAAGTTTTTTGGTTTTATGAGGAACGGAGGCGTGGATGTTTCGTTGAATTGGAAAGGCCGGTTCAAGGAACATACCGAACTAATGAAAAGCGGCGACATGCTGGATGTGGCCATGGTGCTGAAAAGCCTCTATTATCTGAATTTGACCAAACCTCTATCTTTCCGTGAAAAAAAGATGATGGAGAAAGCTCTCGAACTGATCGTTTCAGAAATCTCTGAAGTCGCCTCCATCTCGAATCAGGCCATCGAGAAAAAAGTAATGGATTCTCTTTCGTGTTGCTTCGACCAACACAAACAGCATTTGGATTCCTGATAGTTTAAACATGTCTTTGCATGTTTTCATCCTCTTTTTCTTTTTCCTTTTGCTGAGCGCTTTTTTTTCATCCTCGGAGACTGCCTTCATTTCGGTCAATCCATACAGGCTGGGTCATCTCGAAAAAAAAGGCTCGATCAAGGCAGGCCTTGTACGAAAGCTGCGCAACCAGGTTGACGACCTGCTGGCGACCATATTGGTGGGAAACACTCTGGTAAATGTTGCTGCTTCTTCCTTGGCCACATTTATATTTGTTTCCATCATTCCCAACAAGAACCAGGCGATCCTGCTGGCTACTATTGTAACTACGCTCTTGATCCTGATCTTTTCCGAGATCACACCTAAAACCTATGCGGCGTATAATTCTGATAAGCTCACCTTATTATTCGCCAGACCGTTAAAGATTTTTATTCTGCTTCTTTATCCTTTTGTTAAAATGTTTACATTCCTTTCCAGGTTGATCTATCCCTCTCATAAAAAGAAATCGATACATGCGCGGCGCTTAAATGAAGAAGAAATTCGAGTTCTCTTCGGGTCGGGCGTAAAAGGGGTGTCTTCTCTCAGATTAAGGATGATGTCTGGTGTCCTTGATATCGGAACGCAACCCGTCAGGGAGATCATGGTTCCCCGTCCGCAGGTGAAAGCGGTTGAAATCAGCTCTTCTCTCAAGCAGGTTGTCGAGCTGATCCAAAGAGCAGGTTATTCTCGTTTTCCTGTATACAAAAACCGGATGGACAACATCGAAGGTCTCATCCTGGCGAAGGATATTATCCCCTTTCTTGTGAGCAAAAAGGAATTTTGTCTCAAAGACATGCTGAGAAAGCCAATATTTGTCCCTGATTCCGCTCCTTTGGAAAAAACACTGCTCTTAATGCAGGAAACCGCTAATCATATGGTCTTTGTCGTGGACGAGTACGGGAACATGGAGGGAATCTTAACTCTTGAGGACATAATCGAAGAGATTGTAGGAGAGATTCAGGATGAGTACGATAGAAAACTCGAAGACAAGGTCGTGAAGCTCAGGGAAGATGTCTATGTTGTGCGGGGGGATACGCCCATAAAGAACTTCAACCAGCACATCCCGATCGATCTACCGCAAAAGGGAGAGTATACGACACTGGCTGGTTTTTTTCTGAATGAATACGGAAAACTTCCAAAAGAAGGAGAGATTTTAGAATATAAGGAGCATAGGTTCATCATCGAGAAGATGAACCAGCAGCAGATACAAATGATTCGGGTTGAGGTTGCCCTTAGAGATGAATAGGCCCGGCTGATGATTGTTGCAAAAAATAAAAAAGCCTTTTTTGATTATGAGATCGTCGATCAGCTGGAAGCCGGAATCTCTCTTCTGGGAAGCGAGGTGAAGTCCATTCGTGCAGGAAAGATCAGTTTAAAGGAGAGTTACGCAGAGATCAAGAACGGGGAGGTCTATCTTCTCAATTGCCACATCAGCCCGTACGAAGCAGCGAATATCTTTAATCACAAACCCATGAGAGAGAGGAAGCTTCTTCTGCATAGAAGGGAGATCAAGCGCTGGATGGGAAAGATCAAAGAAAAAGGTTTGACGATTGTCCCGACCAAAGTCACCCTGAACAATAAAGGAGTGGTGAAGGTCGAGATCGCTCTCGCCAAAGGAAAACGTGCCTATCAAAAAAGAGAAGTGATCAGAGAAAGAGACCGTGAGCGAGAAATGAGTCGTGAGTTGAAGGATTACAAAAAATAGACGAAAAACTCAAACCGCCATGTTCACCGATAGGGGGATGTTTTTTGGGTGCTTTCACACAGAAAGATTGGCGATGAGCGGCGCATGATCTGATGGGGTGGGTTTCCTTCTCCGTCTCGGCCATAGATCGACTTCGATTTCAGACAATCGTGTAAGAAGGGGTTTTGTGCAAAGAAAATAATCGATCCTCAGCCCTTCGTCTCTCCAGATGGCTGCTGTTTGATAATCCCACCAGGTGAACTGTCGTTTGTCAGGATACAAATACCGAAAGGCATCTGATAAACCCCAGTCGAGAAGAGTCTGGAAGGATTCTCTCTCTTCGGGCATGGTCCCGACAATATCTTTAAGCTGTTCGGGAGAAAAGACATCTTTATCCGTATGGGCTACATTGAGATCCCCTGTGATGATAATGGGATCTTTCGGGGAATGATTGGCAGAAAGATATTCCAAAAGGATTTGATACCAGTCCAGTTTGAACTGAAACTTTTCTGATCCTCTCAGGCCTCCATGAGGGGCGTAGATGTTTATGATTCTGACCCCATGGATCAGAGCTGAAATGATCCTTCTCTGTTCATCCCAATGAGTGTTTCCGAACCCTTTGTGTACATCTTCTGCAGGATGTTTGGACAGGATGGCAACGCCGTTATAGGTTTTTTGTCCATAGACTTCGCAAGCATATCCGAGCTGGACGAAATCTTCGAATGGAAAGAATTCCTCAGTCACCTTGAGCTCTTGGAGGCAGAACACGTCGATATCATTGTTCCTTTTCAGGATCCAATCCTTGACCAGGTCTTTTCTTGCCCGAATGGAATTGACGTTATAACTGCAGACTTTCATAGAACTTTTATGGGCAGCTTTCCATCCTACAATAGCAGATGTTTCCGGGGAGAGGCAATGTAAAAAAAAGGGGACGGTGTCCCCTGAATATGAGAAAAAGGAGAAAGATGAAAAAGTTCAGATTAGAAAATTGTATTGATTCAATGTATAACAGAGAGCTTTTGGGGGGAGGTGAAGGATATCGGCCACAGCCAATGTGTCATGGTTAGTGAGCTCGAGAAGGTAGGCGATATAGTCTTTTTTAAGCTCATCGAGAGTCGGCAAGGAATGTTCCGTCAGCTGGTCTTGGTTGCTGTCGAGATAGTGGGTGAGGAAGCTCTCGAAGCACATGATTGTCTTGTGTTGAAAAAATGACTTGATCTTCATTGTGAGATCATATTCCTTTGGCATGCTGGATATGCCGGAGATTATTGGCCACGATGTAACCCAAACCTATGTTGGTGACTGCGGACACGACCCAGGCCATGGTTTTGTTTTTCTTATAAAGTCTTTTAAGGACAATGGTGTTGAGGGCCGTGAGTCCGATCTTGACTCCAGCAAAGACGAGGGAGTTTTTAACAAATGGCTTCATAAGAGGATTGCCCTCTTGCAATCCCGGATGTTTCAGGGCTTCGACCGTTGAAAAATAATCGGCGACGTTAACAGCAGCGAGCGATATAAGGGAGGCATTGAAAAGTGAGTCACCAAGAGAGGGCTTCTGGATGCCGAGGTTGAGATCGGGGATGCTTATCTGGGGCTCTATGGGGGTGGTGCGGAGGACGAATGTGTTGGTGTCAACGAGTATCATCTCAAAACTCGTCTCCGTCATTTCAGGTTCAATAGAAAGTGTGAATGAGGCGACTCCGATATCTTTGGCAGCTGCCATGTTGAATAGCCCGCAGATCAAAGATAGGATAAGAATCGTCTTTGCTTTCGTTTTCATTCCTGTTTTCTCCTGATGTCTCATTTCACCCTTCTATAAGGCAAGAATGGGACCAGGAGGACAGAAATGGTTTAATAAGTTGAAAACAAAAGAGATAGAAGAAAATAAGGGCAGTTGCTAGCGGTGAAAATAGTGTTCAATTGTTGAACACAATTCAGGGGAGGCGTGGCTAAACGATTGTAATAATATAAATTACGAGGAAATTAGCCAGGGTGTTCAATTATTGAACATGTCCATATCTTAGAATAGGGTTTGAACGAACTCCTTCAGAGGAAATCATAGGCCAAATGCACTGCCTCGATCATGCTTGTTGGGTCGGCAAGGCCCTTCCCTGCAATGTCAAATGCTGTCCCGTGATCAGGGGATGTGCGGACAAAAGGGAGGCCTAAGGTTGCATTGACTCCTTTATCGAAGGCTTCGAGTTTGAAGGGGATGAGGCCTTGGTCATGGTAAAGGGCGACGATGATAGCGTCAGGGATCGAGAGAGCTTTGCGAAAGATGACATCAGGAGATAGGGGGCCGTGGATATTCAATCCTTTGTTTTGGGCCTCCTCGATGGCAGGGATGATTTCCTTCTCCTCTTCCTGGCCTAGAAGGCCGGATTCTCCTGCATGAGGATTGAGTCCTGCGACATAAATTTTGAATGGATTCGGTTTGCTCGTTCGGAGAGACATGTCAAGCGCGCAGATAAAATCGAGAAGGGCATTCTTCTCAATTTTCTTCACAGCCTCCATTAAAGATACATGGTGAGAAAAAAGGGCGACTTTAAGTTTTTTCGACCAAAAAGACATGATGGCTTTCGGATAGAAAGATTGGAGGAAATCTGTGTGCCCGGCCCATTTTATCCCGCCCTTTTCCCAGGAGTGTTTAGAGATCGGAGCAGTAATGATGGCCTGAAGGTTATGGTTTTGAGCTTCACGGACAGCGGTTTCGAAGGCCAGAAAAGAGAACATTCCGTTCTCGGGTGAAGGGAGTCCTTTTTTTATGGATTCCGGGGACTTTTGGATTTCGTGGATAGAGAACTCGGGTAGATCTTGTTTGCTGCTGGTTTTTTGGAAAAGAGATTCAGGATTCAATCCCAAAGACTTCATTTCCTCTTTGATCCAGCGAGTATTTCCAAAAAGGGTGAACCGGGCTTTGGGAAGAGAAGAAGCATCTGAAAGCGCTTTTAAAGCCACTTCCGGACCGATCCCTGCTGGATCTCCCAGCGTCACCCCGATCCTGGGAATGGTCATTTTTTTGAAACGCGTGTTGTCTTACGCCTTGATGGCTGAGGCAAGTTTTCTTGTGCTGTCTCTTCGATTTTAAAGATGTATTTGATCCCTTTCTTGTAAACAAGCAAGTTGGGATCTTTTTTTCTATTCAGTTTAATACAATTTCTATCATACCACTCGATAAAGCCTTCGACGGTTTCTCCATCCAGGAAAGTTATGGCCACGTGTGTTTTCTTGCTCATCTGTTTGAGGAAATAATAATTTTCTGCAAAGGTTTCGGAGGGAGGATGGGATTTTTTCTTGGCGGAGTCGCGAGGCATTTTATCTTTGATTTCTGTTAAATTCGGACGTATAAGCTTCCTGTTCATGTTACATTCTCCGTGGAGTCGATTTGGATGATTGTTGGAAAATTACTCTTGATAATAATTTTAACACGACTTTTATTCAATTGCAAAGTGTTGTACTCGTTCAGGACCGAGTGACAGAAGGTCTTATTTCATGTCGGAAAGCAGGGAATCATACCAATTTCTGGCTAGTTTTTTATATCCTTCTTCTGTCGGATGAATGCCTGCCAATAGGCGGGGTGACCGGATAAACAAGGAATAATTATCAACCAATGTCATCTTTTCTTCTACAGCGATCTTGGTGATAATAGGATTGATCTCCTCATATACTCTTGTGCAGGATTCAGATGAAAATGGATAAGGTAGGTCATGGGGGACTGGTGGGATCAGAGCCAGTAAGATCCGGGATTTCTTTCCCTCTCTGTTTGTAAATGGACGGAAAAGAGATAGGATGCTTTTCATATTTATATAGAATGCATCCCCTGTCGTTCTGTCGTGGTCCATCCGGACATCGTTCGTTCCCAACTGCAGGAGAATGAAATCGGGTTGGAGCTCTTTTAGATCGGCTTCATTCTGCTTTAAGAATTCAAGATATTCTCCGGTTGTGTTGCCGCTCCGGCCGAAGTTGTATACTTTTGCTCTAATCCCTTCAGCCTCGAATAACCGCTGGAGATGGCGTGGGTAAGACGATTCGGTGATGCTGTCCCCAGCACATAAGAGGATCAGGTTTTGCGGCTTAGATGTGCAGATGCTGAAGACACACAGCAGAGCCACACTGAAAAAAAAGTATCTTGCTGTTCTCATCGTTTCCCTATGACGTTCTTCTTTAGAGTTTCAAAAATAAGAGGCAAAACGATAAGGGTGACCAGGGTGGATGTAATGAGCCCACCAATGACCACGGTTGCCAGAGGCCTCTGGATCTCCGCTCCCTGCCCTTGAGCCAGAAGAAGGGGCATAATGCCGAATATGGTGGTGAAAGAGGTCATCAGCACCGGTCTGAGCTTTGTCTGGACACCAAGAGATACAGCCTCTTGCAGACTTCGGCCTTTTTTGAGATGCCCGTGAAAAGCGGAGAGCAAAACAAGGCCGTCCTCCAATGCGATCCCAAAAATGGCTATGAAACCGATAGAGGCGGGCACACTGAGATAGAGACCCGCGATCTTGAGGGCGAGTATCCCGCCAGTTAAGGCAAGGGGGATGTTGATAAGAATGATGAGCACTTCCTGATAAGAGTTAAAAATTGTGAATAATAGAAGAATGACGAGAGCTAAGGTTATTGGCATGATGATGGCCAGCCTCTGGTTGGCTCGCTTCTGGAGTTCAAATTGTCCCCCCCACCGAAGAAAATATTCTGCCGGCAAAGAAACCTGACTGGCGATTGCCTTTTTTGCCTCATCCACGAATCTTCCGATGTCTCTCCCCCGGACATTACACATGAGGGTGATGAATCTTTTGTTTCCCTCGCGGCTGACCACCCTGGGTCCGATGACCTCTTCGATAGACGCAAGCTGGGCCAGGGGAATCCTTCCCCCATTTGGCGATCTGATGAGAAGATTCTCAAGCTGAGGGATGTCTTTCCTGAATTTTTCCTCGAACCGGAGAAAAATATCGAACCTCTTCTGTTCTTCGTACACCTGACCGAGCGTGATGCCTCCGAAAGCGGCTTCAATGGTCTCCTGAATATCGCTGATGTTAACGCCGTAGCGGGCGATCCTATTTCTGTCGATCATGATCTGGATGTGATTCTGTCCAGTAAATTGTTCCACCTGGACATCTGCGGCTCCTTTGATTGTGGCAAGGACATTTTTTATCTGCTTTGATTTCTCAAGCAAGACGTCAAAATCCTGGCCGAAGACCTTCAGGGCGAGTTGGGCTTTCACACCTGTCACCATCTCATCCAAATTGTGTGCGATCGGCTGGGTGATATTGAGAGTGATCCCGGGGAAACGTTCCAGCCGATGTTCTATCTCCTCAATGAATTGATCCTTATTCTTAAATCGCTTCCATTTTTGAACGGGGATATAGTTGATGAGGATCTCGGCATCATTGACAAAATGAGCATGGCTCCCTACTTCTCCTCTGCCGATGCGGCTTAAAACACCGGTGATCTCAGGAATACCTATCAGTTCTTTTTCGATGGATGTGGTCATGGAGATGGTTTCCTGAAGGCTGATGTTGGGATCATGGGTGACCCTCAAGTGGAGAGTACCTTCTTCCAGGTAGGGGATATACTCCCTTCCCATAAAGGGAAGAAGAGCTATGCCTGAAAGAAAGACCAGGAAGGTTGTAATGAGTACCTTCTTCCGGTGTTTTTGACAAAAGGAGAAAAGAGGCAGGTAGATTTTCTGGACATTTTCCATCAGAAAAGAAGTCTTTTCAGCCTTTTTTTTCTTTTTCACAAGGTAGTAAGAAAGGGCGGGGATGGAGATTATGGTAAAGATAAGCGATCCTGCCAGGGCGAAGGAGATGGTAAACCCCATGGGACGGAACATGATCCCTTCCACTCCCTTGAGGGTGAAGATCGGCAGGAAGACAAGGATGATGATTGTGATAGCGAAGAAAAGGGGACGCCCGACCTCTTTGGCCGCCATGATGATCGTTTCTGACCTGCTCTGCGTGGAGGATTGGATATTGCGATGGATGTTTTCGACAAGGATGATAGCGGCGTCTGCTATCAGGCCAATGGCGATGGCAAATCCCCCGAAGGACATGATATCGGCGGTGAGCTGGGTTTTCTGCATCAGAATAAAGGAAAAAAGGATCGAAACTGGAAGAGAGAACACAGCGATCATGGCCGAAGGGAAATCTCCCATAAACAGAAAAAGGACGATGATCACAAGACATATGCCAAGGATCAGGTTGGTAGAGATAGTCGAAAAGCATTTTTTAATAAAAGACGCCTGGTTGTAAAAAGGTATGATCTTCACCCCTTGAGGGAGTGAGGCGTTGATCTCATCGATCTTTTTTTCGAGATTGTGGATGACATTGGCTGTGTTCGAGCCGAACAATTTGAGGACCATGCCCACAACTTTTTCGCCTTCTCCGTTCACGAGAGCGGCGCCCCGACGGATAGCAGGAAGGATCTGTATGCGTGCAATATTTCTTAGCTTTATCGGCGTGCCCTGGAAGTTGGCCACCACGATATTTTCCAGGTCCTCGACTGACCGGACTAACCCGACACTCCTGATGATATATTCCTCTTGTCCCTTTGTGATAAATCCCGCTCCCATATTCTGATTATTTTTTCGGATGATTTCTGTGATATCCGAGAGGGCCAGGTTATATTTGAGCAACGAATCTGGATCGACCTTGACCTGGTATTGCTTGACGTCTCCTCCGATACTGAGAACCTGGGAGACTTCTGGGACGGCGGCAAGTTCATATTTGACGAGCCAATCCTGGATCGTTCTCAACTCAAGAGAGGTGTGCTCTTCTCCCTCAAGATAATAAAGGAAGACAAGGCCGAGACCTGTCGCTATGGGTCCCAGAACGGGATTGTGCGCATGCTCGGGAAGATGGTCTCTGACTTCGGTCATTCGTTGGGCGACCAGCTGCCGGGCCCAATAAATATCTGTCTTATCCCGGAAGTATATGTTAACGATGGAGAGGGCAAATGTTGAAAATGACCGGATGTTCTTGACTTTCGGGACTCCGAACATGGAGGATTCGATGGGATAGGAGATCAGCCTCTCCACTTCTTCCGGAGCCATCCCATGCGCCTCAGTATATATCTGGACCAGTGGAGGGGATGGATCTGGAAAGACGTCAATGGTAAGACTCTTTAAAGCCACGATTCCGAAAAAGGCCACGATGAAGGTGGCCAGTACGATGAACAGTCTTTGAGTGAGGGAGAAACGTATGATTTTGCTGATCATGATCGTTCAGATATTGTTCCCTTAATGAACATGCGAGTGACCGAAAGTCTCTTTTGTGAGTTCTGATTTCAGGGAAAATGCGCCCTTTGTGACCACAATATCTCCAATGATCAATCCTCTTGTGATGATTCTCCTGTTTCCGATCTGCCTGCCCAGCTCGACTTGACGGGCGATGAAAATGTCTTCCTCCTCGATGACGAAAACGACTTTTTTCCCGTTAAGGGTTTGGATAACATCTTCTGGAACAGACAACAGGATCCTTTTTGATTCCTTGTTCTCGATCAATCCTTGGATGAACATATTCGGTTTCAAAAGATTTTCCGTGTTTTCGACCTCTACCCTGACTTTGACAGTCCGCAGGTTTTTATCAATGACATCATGAATATATGTGATCTTTCCCGGAAAGTTTTTTTCGGGGTATAGTGAAGACTGGATGACCACCTGGCTCTCTTCTGAGAGGAAGGGGATGTCTTTTTCATAGGCATCCAGCTCGGCCCACAGAGTTCCCAAGTCAGACAGGGTCAGAAGTGTTTTATCGGGCCCGACATGATCACCGAGGATTGCATCTCTAAAGATGACGGTTCCTGCCATGGGAGAGAGAAGCGATAGATACGGCTCTGCGATCTCGCACTTGAATTTTTTATCTTCCATCATGATGCACTTTTCGATAAGGGCGTCGATCTCTTCATGCGTTATGCCATAGGAATGCAGTTTAGAACCCAATGCTCCGTAGGTTGTAGAATCCTTTTCATATTCTGTCTTCCGCCGCAGATATTCTTTTTCTTCAATAGCTTTTTCCTCGAAGAGATGTTTAGCTCTGTCATATTCCTGGCGGCTCAGGTTGAGTTTGGCCCAGGCTTCGAGGAAATCCGCTTTGGTCTGTCCGAAATCAGGGGAATGGATGACCATAAGTTTTTGGCCGGATCTCACTTTCTTCCCAAGGTCAACGAACAAGGAAGAGATCTGTCCTGAGACAAAACTGGATATGTGGGCGGTCCTGTTTTTGTTAAGAGCAATGATCCCCGGAAGAGAGATTTGAGAAGAAAGGTTCTCGATCTTGACCGTTCCCAATTCGATTCCCCATTCCTTCTGGATAGCAGGCGAGAGGTGCAGTTCTTCCTCCCCATGGGAATGCGTTTCGGTATCATGCGTCTGTTCCCCTGGTTCTTGTACGACGGTTGTGTCTTCGAGTTGATGTTGGAGGTCTGAATGATCATGGGACAGGTCTTCCGCAGGACTTGTTTTCTTGCAACTCCAAAATACACACAAAGGTATCAAGAGCAGGATAAAATATTTTTTCATCTCAATTCTTCTCCGATATTTTTTTCCAAAGCGGCCTTACTGAGATTCCAGTGGAATAAAGATTCCTGATAGTCTATGAGGATCATATATTGAGTGCGCATGGAGTCCAAATAATCAATGAGAGAGATTTCTCCTTGTGAATAGCTCAGCCTGGATATTCTTGTGCTTTCATCGGCCTGCTGCAGGAGGCCTTCATGAAAAAGGGAGAGTGTCTTTTCTGATAAAAGAAATTGGAGCAAGTCTTCTTTGAGCTGTGTTTCCAATTCGATCTCCAGGGCAGACAGCTCTGATATGAATTTAGATACCATGTGCCCGGCCTCTTTGACCGCTTTTGTTTTTTGGTTCCATAGGGGGATACCCAGCGATATTCCAAAACCGCGGTTTGTTCCGTCCAGCTCTTTCCGGCTGAAGGCGGAAAGCTCAAAACCGGGAATCCATTGCCATTTAGCAAGATTCAGGCGGCTTTTTCCCATCTCCAATTCGATCTTCTTTTCTTTGATCCTGGGATGGGAGCTCAAGGTGTGATGAATGATCTTTGTTTCATCGAGAGAGAGCGGTTTGTATGCAAGTTCCCCGCTCAAAATGAACTCAGAGGAAAGAGCGTTTCCCAGGAATTTATTCAGGCTATCCTTGGCCATTACCAGCTCTGTCTGGAGCAGGTTGACCTGGTTTCGGGCTTTGAGTGTTTCTACGTGCAGCTTGATAGCCTCTAACTCTTTAACCTCTCCAGCCTGCGCGCGTTTTTTGATTAGGAAATATGTTTCCTGGATCGACTCCCCGTTTTTTTCAGCAGCCGCCAAATGGTTTTGTAAGAGCAATATCTTGTAGAACAGCTTTTTTATCTCAAAAACGACCTCGCGTTGAAGGAATTGGTGCTGGAATAGAGAGGCATCCCACCTGCTTTTTTGGATCTCGATGCGGAAGTGGCGGCTGAAGGGGTTTTCGATGGGTTGGCTCAGGGAAAATCCTTCTGTGCTTCTGACAATGGATCCGTCATAGGCTTCCGCCTCGCCTTTCTCATAAGAGATGCTCGGATTGAAGAGACGTTTAGAAGCTTGATAAGCGGCTTTTTTAGCTAAAATATCTTCCCCTCCGGCATGGATTGTGGGATTCTTTTCCAGGCCGATAGAGATGAGCTCGTCGAGGGAATATCTGGTTTTTTCTGCCCCTGAGACCGGAAGGGCGAAGAGGATAAATAAAAAAAGGACAGGGATTCGAATATTCATTGCCAAAATATTTTATCAAGTTCGGAATGAAATGGGAATTTTATATTGCATGGAACTGGATATTGGGAAAGGTTAGATACGCCACCAGTAAGAGAATTTAATGAAATAATACCGGCCCTCCCTTTGAAATATTCCTATGTCATCCTTTTCCCTGTTGTCTTCCATGCCCACATAGAAAACAGTTCCCGGCCGGTATTCATAGCTGAAAAGAAAGCTGTTGTAAAGTTCCTTGTAATAATCGTTGTAATCTGTGATGAGGCGTATGGAGAGGGTCCTTGATATCTGTAACTGTATCCGCTGGCTGATGATATTGATGGAATAGACCTTTTTGTCCCCCTTGGCCTCGAAGAATTTATCGTTTTTCAGATTATAGAAGATATTAAGGTTGGACAGAGGCCGGAGTGTCAGCCTGAGGTTCTTTGATGTTTTGTAGCCCAGATAAGGATTTAAATCGTCATAGTAGATCCCGTCTCCAAAACTGAAAGACAGATTCCCGGAAAGCCAAGAGAGAGGTTCTGATCCCATGCTGACCCTGAAGGATTGTTTGTAGAAATCTATGCCTTCATATCGTTCAAGTTCGGTCGTGTATCCTCCCCAGATATGAGTTCCTTTCCATCCGCTCAAGAAAAAGTTGAGCTCGAGCTGTTCATCGGTCAGGATGCTGTCGAAGTCAGATGCTCTTGAATACTCGATCGAAGGCCTGATGTCAACGATCCATTTATTCTGTGGAAGAATAGCATAACTGATACGGGAACGGAAAGACTTGATATCTTTTCTTCTAAAAAATCCAGTGGAGGCTTCGAAATTCTCCGGGAGAGTGTAGTAGCTTGCGGAGATCTGCCAATGCCGGGAGTTCCGGGAGAAAGAAAAATTTGTTGCAGGGATCATTTTGGTTTTTGTGCCATCCACGCGGCTCTGGGAGCCTAAAACCTGGAAGGAGAGAGTGTAATAATTCTTGAATTTGAAATGGCCGTCAACACCTGCAATCCGGTTGTGGTCCCTGGTAATAGAATCCCAGGAATCTCCGACCTCCTTATCGGTCAAGATCAAACCGACATATGACTCAGAAAAAAGGTCCTGTTTGAGGCGGAAGATGTTGACGAACCCCTTAAGAGTCGGAGCTTCCTCCTCCTCCTCTTCATTGTTTTCAGAGAGAGAGAAATAGATCTCTGAAGTATGTGCGTCATAAGCGCTTAAGAATCCCAGGGAGGTTTTTCCGATCTTTCCAGTCAGTTTTATTCCCCAGTCCGGATCCACGATCGTTCTGGTGTAGACAAGGTCAAATGGGGTGTCGAAGATATCTTTGCCTTCCAAAAAGAAAGGCCTCTTTTCAGGATAGTAGAGAGCATATCTCTGGTTTACATCGACCTGTGGGATGTCGGCTTCTATCTGGCTGAAGTCAGGATTGATGGCAAGGTCTGCGGTCAAGTCAGATGTGATGCCGTATTTAAGATTTGCCCCCAGATCGGGAAGAAATTTGTCTTTGTCCTGTTTGGATGCAGTCATAACCGGCATGACCTCGAAATTTTTTCCCTTTTCCAGGGGGCCTTGGATCTCGATCTTTCCTGCCTGGATGAGAAAGCCGTTTACATCACGGGAGCGGGGATGCCAGTAGATCTCTTCATTTTTCCTGCGGATATTCCTTTGGACCTGGAGCCCCCATACCTGGGTCTCTTTGTTGGGAAAACGGAGGCTTTTAAAAGGGATGGCCATCTCCACTGTAAAGCCTTCATCTGTGACTTCGGCTTGGGAGAGGAAATAGGTGTCCCAGTTTTTGTCAATGTTGCGGAAGCCCATTCTCCGGCCGGTTTCGGAATAGACACCGTCCGATTGGACGCCGCAAGGATTAGCCTGAAATACAAAGGCCCGTTTTTTATCATTGAAGGTGTCCAGATAGACTATGACTTCATCGTCTCCCTGGACTTTGTCCCTTTGGGTAAGACAGGCACGAATGGCCTTGGGATCTGAGTCAAAACAGCGAAAGGCAATATATAGGAATTTTGAATCATATCCCATGTAAGCGATGGTTTTTTCCGAGGGATGGCTGTTTTCGAGGGGTTCGTATTGGGTGAAGTTCTGGATAATCTTCCCTTTCTCCCAGATTGAGTTTTCCAGTTTTCCGTCAATCTTCGGAGATTCCGAGAATTTTGGGATTTGGATCTGAAAATCCTCATCCTGATGGTGGGGATGAAGAAAAACAGAGGATAGCAGAATGAGGAGAACAGCGAAATATCTTTTAGGTATGGTTTTCATATTTCAGGTATCAATGGTTTCAAATGCAAGCGGATATTATATGGAATTTAATGTTTCCTGGGTAGGTTAGTTTTCCAATAACTGTGAAATTTCTATATTCTTTTCTTGAAGTGTCGTTCCCAGGGCCTTGCTTAAACGGGAGAGGGACAGATTGTAATCGATGATGGATTTAAGCTCCATGGTGAGGGCATCGGTCAATTCTCTTTGATAGGTAAGGACCATATAGTTGGTCGTCAGCCCAACCCGGAGTTTTTCTTCCTCTGCTTCCAGTTTTTTTTCGGCGAGCTCCCTTGCCACCCGGTAAGCTTCCACCCGCTTGAAGTCCGTTTGCACTGACCGGACAGAATTTTTTATTTCAAGGAACGCCTGTTGTTCCTGATTTTTTTTCCGGAGCTGGCTTTGTCTTAAGGTGACCTGGGCTTGCGCCAGGGTCGCTCTCGAAAGGATGCTGTCGATGGGGATATCAAGGGTGAATCCGACAGTCCAATTTTGGTATCTGAAATTTACGGCATCGTTGAAAGCATCCGCTGCTCCTCCAGGGATCACTCCTATCACGACTCCGGTCAAAGCGTTGTTGTTGAGATAGAGGAGCTGGTCGCCTGATACTCCTGGGCTCCAGTAGGATGCTTGAAAGCTCAGGTTCGGGAGGAGCTGGTTTTTCGCATAGGTGAGATCCAGCTCTTTGTTCAGTAGATCGATCCTGGTTGCTGCAAGGTCAGGACGGTGAGCAAGAGCAGTCAAAAGAGCTTCTTCCAAGCTGATGTCTTTTTTTTTGTAAGAAGGCCTGTTGGTGGGGATGATCCGGATCAATTCTGTATCTCTTTCTATTTCATTCAGGTTGATCAGGGATCTCAGAATATCTTCACTGTTTCTTTCCATGGCTTCTGCCTGAAGAATGTCGGCTTCTCTGGTTGCCACCTCAGCCTCAGCACTGAGGATCTCTATTCTGGCCATGGTTCCGATCTCCACAGCTTTGATATTTTTTGCGAGAAGATCCCGGGCAAGCTGCAAGGATTGCTGCCTCACTTTGAGTATCTCTCTATCATAGACAAGAGTCCAATAGGCTTCCTCGATACTGTTAATGGTGTCAATGAGGGTCGACCTGAATTCCTCTTGAGAGATGTCCCGGTTGTTCCGGGCAACGAGAATATCTTTTCGTGCGATCTTAAATCCGAAATCTTTGAGAAGCGGTTGTGAAAAGCTGAATGTCAATGCGTTTCCATATCTTGGGTTTATGGTCTGGAAACTGCGGTTGGTGTCTGTCGCGTATCCGTCCACAGATATGGTGAATGTCCCCCCAGTGGGGACAGCCTGTGTGAGCTGGGCACCATAGGTATCGGTCACGGTTGTGACTTGGTCTGTTGCATCAAGGAAGGAATATGATGCCTGTTCTGTATCCCGCTTGTTATAATTTAAGGAAAGCTGGGGCATAAACTTTTCATTTGCCTGGGATATGGAAATATCTGCCAGCTCTGGATTGAGGACCTCCACAGCGATGTCCAGATTGTTTTTCAATCCTAGGAGAATGCTTTTTTCCAGCGAAAGAGAGATGTTTTCCTCTGGAACCTGAGTGAAACAAAGCGGTGCCATAAGCCAAATGACAAGGACAATGTATCTGATTGATTTTTTTTTCATGTTTACTCCTCTGTTTCGTCAGGATCTGTCATGAAGCAACTTATGATTTCAGCTTTATCCATTTGTGCTGTTCATTTTCTGCCGAGACAACGATCCTTTTATTCGTATCTTAAAGCTTCGATGGGGTCCAATTTACTGGCTTTTCGTGCGGGATAGAATCCGAAAAAGATTCCGACCGATCCGGAAAAGATAAAAGCTAACAGGATTGATCCCATAGATATCAATGTGTTCCAACCCGCAAATTGGGAAATCAGCTTAGATGCTCCGACACCGATCCCGATTCCGATGATGCCTCCGAGGATGCTCAGTACGACAGCTTCGATCAAAAACTGTAAAAGGATATCCATCTCCCGTGCTCCGACAGACATGCGGATGCCGATCTCACGTATCCTCTCGGTGACAGAGACCAGCATGATGTTCATGATCCCGATCCCGCCGACGAGAAGAGATACAGAGGCGATCCCGCCAAGCAGTATGGTCAGGATCTTTGTGGATTCAGCAGCTCCCTCAGCAATTTCCGCCCAGTTGCGTACATTGAAATCATCTTCAGCTCCTGGGGCTATCCGATGCCGGGTCCGCAGGATATCTCCGATCTGTTTAACGGCTTCTTCTGTCCTCGTTGCTGATATCGCGGAGACATCTATGGATTGGATAATATCCGTCCGGCCCACGAGACGGCTCTGGGCTGTTGTATAGGGGATGACAAGCATGTCATCCGGGTTGAACCACCCGCCGGATTCACCCTTGGATTTCAGGATGCCGATGATACGGAAAGGGATCTTCTTTACGCGGATGATCTTTCCGATGGAATATTCTCCTTCAAAAAGATTCTGATTGACTTCGCTTCCGAGAACAGCGACTTTTTGACCGGAGCGAACCATGGCTTCATCGAAGAAAACTCCCTCCTCTATCTCCCAGTTGCGGATCTGAGGATAATTCTCACCGACTCCGTAGATGGACGTATTCCAGTTCTTGTTTCCGTAAACGACCTGGGCTCGGGTGTTCACATTCGGAGAGACATACTGCACAGCATCCGCTTTTTCAATGGCATTTGCATCTGCGGGTGTCAGGTTTTGATAGGTTCCGCTCCCTCCGTGAACCCCTCTGAAGGACCGGCTCCCTGGACGGACAAAAAGAAGATTTGTTCCGAATGAATTGAAGCGTTCTTCGACGGCGCTTTTCGCTCCCTGTCCGATGCTGACCATGGTGATGACAGCTCCGACACCGATGATGATGCCCAGAGCGGTCAAAAAAGAACGCATCTTGTTCCGTCCCAAGGCCCGAAAGGCGACTTTTATGGTTTTGGTAATATTCATGATTCACTCCGATTCCACTTTTTCGATATGCCCGTCCCGCAGGTAGATACGTTTCCTTGCAATCTCCGCTACCTCGGGGTCGTGTGTGACGAGGATGATGGTGATGTTTTCTTGCTGGTTGAGTGTGATGAAGACCTTCATGATCTCCTGTCCCGTCTTGGTATCCAGATTTCCTGTTGGTTCGTCCGCCAGGATCAACGCCGGGCTGTTAACCAGAGCCCTGGCAATTGCTACCCGCTGCATCTCCCCGCCGGATATCTGATTCGTCTTATGGAGCTCGCGGCCTTCGAGTCCTACCATCGACAGAGCTTTGTAGGCCATGTCCTTTGTTTTTTTGCTTGAGACATCGGAGTAGACCAATGGAAGCTCGGTGTTCTCCAAGGCGGTGGTCCGGGCTAAAAGGTTAAAATTCTGAAAGACAAAACCAATCTTTTTATTTCTTATCCTTGCCAGTTTATTCCTGTCAAAGGTGGATATATCCTCTTTTTCCAGGAAATATTGGCCGGATGTCGGCTTGTCGAGACAGCCTATGATGTTCATCAGGGTAGATTTCCCTGATCCTGACGGCCCCATGACAGCTATCATGGCTCCTTTTTCAATAGAAAGATCTACGCCTCTAAGAGCCTGCACTTCTGTTTCTCCTACCGTGTAAACACGGGTGAGGTTATCAATCTGTATAAGAGTATTGTTATCCATTTTTATTCTCATTCATTATTTTTTGGGGATCTAGCGTCTCATGAACATCATCCCGCCCCGTCTTCTGTCAGAACTCTGGTTGGGATTTTCCCCGGTGATGACTTCTTGTCCTTCCTCCAGATTTCCCCGAACCACTTCGGTGTAAGAGTTGTCGGTCACTCCTGTTTTAAGGGGGACGACAATGAGTTCATCGTTTTTCATTATCCAAACCCGTGAAATGTTTTTCGCTTGAGCTCCAAACATCCCTGAAGCACCGGAACGGGACATCCCTTGTGGATGTGCAGAGGATTGTCCGGGCTTTCGGGAGGGGTTGTTACTTCCAGCGCCTTGTATTTCTCCGGAGCCTCCTCGTTCTGCTCTCATTTTCTCGAAGAGCTGTTTCATCTCCTCCTGAGAAAGGTCCGGTGTGAACCTGAGTGCGGTATTGGGAATGCGCAGCGCATTTACGGCCTTTCCCACGATGACAGAGACCGTGGCTGTCATGCCGGGCCGGAGTTTCAGCTCAGGATTATCCACTTCGACGATGGTGGTATAGGTCACAACATTTTGCACCACCTCGGGCGCATATCTGACCTGTTTGACCAAACCTTTAAATTCTTCATCGGGGAAAGCATCGACAGTGAACCGGACATTCTGTTCCTCAAAAACCTTTCCGATATCCGCTTCGTCTATGCTGCATTCCACCTGCATTTTTGCCAGGTCATTTGCGATTTGGAACAGGACCGGAGCCTGGAAACTGGCAGCCACAGTCTGTCCCATATTCACACTTCTATTGACGACGAATCCCTTGATCGGGGAACGGATGATGGTATGTTCCAGGTCAACTTGACTTGTATCAAGCTGCGATTGTGCCTGCTGGAGCTTGGCCTTGGCAGAAACGAGGTCTGCTTCGGAGCCGTAATATTGGGCTTCGGAGGCTTCATATTCTTCGAAAGAGATAAGTTCTTTCTCGAAAAGGTCTTTGGCCCTTTCGAATTTGTTTTTTGTGTTGACGAGGGTGACCCTTGCTTTCTCGACAGAGGCTTTGGAGCTTTCATAGTTTGCCTCATTCTGCTTTACTCTTGTCAGGAATAGAGATTGCTCGATCTGGGCGATGACTTGTCCTTCTTCGACTTTTGAGTTGAAATCCACATAGAGTTTTTCTATCTTTCCTGACACCTGGCTTCCCACATCGACCAGTGTCACAGGATTCAAGGTCCCGGTGGTGATGACCAGCGCCTCGATGTCTCCTTTGTCGACGACTTCGGTTTTATATAGGTCGTTGCCGTTTTTTCCGTTTTTAGAAGCTGTCAGTATCAGGATCGTCCCGATGAGAACGACGACGATACAAGCAGCGATCAATATCTTCTTTTTCATTTCTGTTCTCCTTTTTCTGGTGTTTTATTCCTATGAGTCTGAGGACGGCGGTCTTTTCTGTCAGTTCTTTTAGAGGAATATCTCTCGATCATAGTATCGAGTTTTTCTTTCTGGCTATCATCGAGGGTATTGCACATTTCGGTCTTCAGCTTGGAGCGCAGGGAACCGAATTGCTCATGGATCTGACGGCGTAAGATTCGGAGCCGTTCATCGTTTTGTTTGAATATCTCCTGGATCTGTGTCTGCTGCTCAGGTGTCAAACCCAGCTCCTCTGCCATCATTTCTATCGAAGGAAAAGCATGGGAGCGTCGTGTTTTTGATTTGGCTTGAGATTTGACCAGTTTATCTATGAGGATCCCGCCAGACAGGCCTGCGAAAAAAACAACGATGAGGGAAACGACGATCCAGATTTTTACTTTATTATTCATGGGAGGTCTCTCCTTTGATCGGTTTGTCCGTTCAGTTCGGCGAAAATGAGAGAGATGTTTTTACTGGCTACATCCTCCTGCTCGTACAAGGATTTCATCTCCTGGAATGGATTGGCGTCACTCCATAAAAACATTTCTGTCTGGCTAAGCTCGCCTCCCTCAAGCAAGAGGGTTTTTTGTGGGAGAAGAAGAGCGATGGCAGTAAAAACAAGAATGAGGACCATAGATACGAGAGCGATATTCTTAAAACCCAGCCCTTTCCAGAGGATAAGCGGTCTGGGGCGAGCGCTCCCCTCGAGTTTTGTCTGCAGCCCCTGCCAGAAGTAAGGCTTCATGTCAGGAAGCGGATCATCCTTAAGAACACGGAAAATGATAGCGTAGTCTTCTTTCATGGCCCGGCAGTTCGGGCAGGCGGCAAGATGATCTTCCAATTCAGCCCGGATTCTTTTTTCGAGCGGGCGGTCTATGGATCGGAGGAAAACTTTTTCCGCTTGTTTACACCGCATGACGGCCTCCTCTTGATGTAAAAAAAGGGGAGATTTTTTTTCTTAACAGGCTTCTTGCCCGGAAAAGCCGTGAGTCCACTGTCCCTTCAGAGATATTCAAAATTTGAGCGATATCTTTGTAGGGAAATCCCTGGAGGTCACGGAGAATCATTATCATCCTGTATTTTTCAGGCAGAGAACGGATCCCTTCCTGAATGATTTGGTTCTGTCTTTTTGTTTCCATGACGTTCTCTCTGGGAGGAATCTTGCTGTCATGTGATGCAATGTTTTCCAGGGTTTCATCGAGGGAGACCGGTCGCATCCGTGTTTCTTTACGAAGATGGTCCCGGATATGGTTTAAGGCTATACGGTAAAGCCAGGTCCCGAATGAAGATTTAAATTCGAACCTATCCAGAGAGGTGTAGGCCTTAATAAATGATTCTTGGGTGAGATCATCGGATGTTTCTTGATTCCGGGTCATTTGATATGCCAAGTGGAACACCTTTGTTTTATACTTGTCCACGAGTTGGGCAAACGCGTTCTCGTTCCCATGAATCGTCTCCAGGATAAGATCTTTTTCTGTCATGCGGTCTGAGCATTCTATGTTTTCCTTATATTGTTTAGACGGAGGCAGACTGGATTTCTTCCGATTCATCGGCTGAAACTCGTTTTTTTTCACTTCAGGTTCATATTGTATGCCAGGCAATGAGGAAAGGCTACAGGGATTCTTGCTGGCAAACCATGTCCAAAGCGTGGAATATTGGTACATAACTAAGATTAGACGCCTATGGACTCTGTTTTCTTCCAAATAATATGCATTCCAATGAGACAGCAAGGAACAGAGAGAAAAACAGGCCCGTATAAGCGGCTCTCAGAGGAATGTGCGAATTTATTTTCTGATGAGCGTCATATAAAGGATAGAGTGGACATGGGCGAAAAAAAGAAAACAGCATGGAATCGAAACAGAGAGGGGCATCGTCGTCGGCTTCGAGAGAAATTTATAAGATCCGGGCTTCAGGGATTTTTGGACTATGAGGTCATCGAGCTTCTGCTGACATTGGGGACGCCTAGAAAAGACTGTAAAAACCAGGCCAAGGAGGCCCTTATGAGATTTAAAACATTGAGAGGAGTTTTGGAAGCGGACTCAAGAGAACTTCAGGCGATCAATGGCCTCGGCCCGCAGAATGTTTTCGGCATCAAGCTGATCCACCATGTCTCCCGCCGGTTTCTTAGGGATAAAATGATGGACAGGCCCGTATGCCATTCATCTCAAGAAGTTTTTGATTACCTGTATCATTCCATCAGAGATTCAATGAAAGAGATGTTCAAGGTATTGTTTTTAGATGCGAAGAACAATGTCATTGAGGAAAAAACGATCTTTGCCGGAACCGTCGATTCAAGTGCTGTTTACCCCAGGGAGATCATTCGGCTGGCTCTTAAGAACAATGCCTCGTCCCTGATATTCGTCCACAATCACCCTTCCGGAGATCCTGATCCGTCTGAAAGCGACAAGGATATCACCAAGGAACTGGTGTTTGCAGCCAATATCATGCAGTTAAAGGTGCTGGATCATATCATCATCGGGAACAACTGCTATTTCAGCTTTGCCGACAAAGGATATATCGATGAATATGAACATCTTTATCTGGATATGAGAAAAGAAAGCCACATTCATTTCTAACGGGGACGTGCTCCAAAGGGACACCCCAGCTTACCTAGTTCTGAATCTGTTCAGATATTACATAATTTTCACTCTGTTTTTATTGAAGAGGAGCGCTGCTGGAGTGTCCCTTTGGAGCACGTCCCCGTATCCAAGATTTGTAAATGATGAGAGTAGAATGTACACTAGATTCAAGGAGGATGTGATGAAAGACGACAAGGCCATAGCTGAAAAATTCAAGATGAAACCGATCGAGGAGATTGCTGCAAAATTAGGGATCGAACCGGGTGCTCTCGAGCTGTATGGGAAATACAAAGCCAAGATCGATCCGAGCTCCATCAACCTGAAAAAAGAGACCAATGGAAAACTGGTCATGGTCACAGCCATGAGCCCTACTCCGGCCGGAGAGGGGAAAACCACGACTTCGATCGGCCTTGCCGATGCTTTTAACCGTCTGGGACATAAAGCGGCGGCAGCTCTTCGGGAGCCGTCCTTGGGGCCTGTGTTTGGCATGAAAGGAGGCGCTACAGGCGGAGGGTATGCCCAGGTCATGCCGAGAGAAGAGATCAACCTACACTTCACAGGAGATATCCACTCTATCACGGCAGCACATAACCTGTTAGCCGCTATGATAGACAACCGGATTCATTTTGATGGGCCCTGCGGTTTGATAGACTGCCGCAGGATCAGCTGGAAAAGGGTCATGGATATGGATGACAGAGTCCTGCGGGAAGTAGTGGTAGGGATCGGAGGACCTTTGAGAGGAATAGCCCGGGAGACTGGCTTCGATATCACGGCGGCCTCGGAGGTGATGGCTATTCTCTGCCTGGCTCGCGATATGCAGGATCTGAAGGAAAGACTGGGAAATATCTTGATCGGATATTCAACGTCCAAAGACATGGTATTTGCCAAGCAGGTCAATGCGGAAGGAGCCATGGCTTCGCTCTTAAAAGACGCACTTCGTCCCAATCTTGTTCAGACCCTGGAAGGAACTCCTGCGTTCATTCATGGGGGGCCGTTTGCCAATATCGCCCATGGAACGAATGCAGTCATCGCCACTCGTCTGGCTCTCGGTCTTGCGGATTTTGTCATTACCGAATCGGGATTTGGATCGGATCTCGGTGCTGAAAAGTTTTTCAACATCGTAGTCAGAACAGGGATCATTCCTCCGCCGGATGCATGTGTTCTTGTGGCGACCGTCCGGGCGCTTAAATATCATGGCGGAGTCAAACGGGATCTTCTCCACGAGGAAAATTTAAAGGCTATTCAAGAAGGATTCGTCAATCTTAAGAAGCATATCGAGAATATGAGATTATTCGGTATTCCTTTTGTCGTTGCTGTCAACAGATTCCCCTCAGATACACCGGCAGAGCTTGATAAGGTCCAAGAACTGTGCCTTAAAGAAAAGACGCGGGTTGCCTTGAGCGATGTTTTTTCTAAGGGCGGTGAAGGCGGACAGGAACTGGCGCAGAATCTCATCCAAGCCATCGATGAAGATAAAAAGAATTTCCAGGTTCTCTACCCCCTGGACATGCCCATTTTGAAAAAGATCGAAACAGTCGCACAGAAGATCTATGGTGCATCAGGGATAGCCATGGAAGGGAAAATCAAGCGAAAAATATTAAGGTTCGAAAAGAAAGGATTCGGAAATCTTCCGATTTGTATCGCCAAGACTCAATATTCTCTTTCCGGAGATGATGAAGAGCTTGGGAGACCAGAGGGATTCACTCTTATCGTCACGGATGCATCATTGAGCACCGGGGCAGGATTTGTTGTGATCTATTGCGGGGATATCATGACCATGCCTGGCCTCCCCAAATCTCCAGCCGCGGAGAAGATCGATGTGGATGAAAGCGGAGGGATATCGGGGCTGAATTAGAAAAGAGATTTTTCTGCTGTTTCAAGGGATGTTGACTTTGCATGGGACAGTGAATAGCATGGATTTGAATCTGGCCGGATCGTTCTGATCCCCGAGCAATATTTCTAGAGGAGGGCTAATGAAAAGATCGATTCTTTTTTTTGTTATCCTGTTTCTTGCTGGAGGAATCTGCTTAAGCCTTTTTTTTGCCTGCCAGAAAGAAGCGCGGGACAAAACGCAGGATGAAGATATGGGAATTGTATGGGTGACGATGGATGAATTCTATGTACCCCGGAACACCGTCGAGGAATTCATCTATCGCGATGCAGAAACAAAAGGGCTTTTGCCTGTCTTGATCCGGAATTACGGGAAAGAAAAAAAAGCCCTCAAAAGTTTTAGAGGAAAGAACTTTGCCGGCCCGACCGAAGCCCAGATCAATATGATGTTCAAAGGACTTGAGGATTGGATGGTACTTGATATCAAATATAAGGACGAGAAAGAAAGAGAAGTTCTGCGGACAGTCCTTTATGTTCTTGTCGAGGGAACATGGAGAGTGGGTGACAGCGGATCTCTTTCCCGCTAGCCTAGCTGCATATCATGTTTTTTTGGCCATGTGTCCATTATATCTCCCATTTAGAGAAGGAAAGACACATCCCATTTCGTGATGAATGGGAATAAGCGAGTGATTTGCTGCAAAGGAGATTCCTGTCTATCATCCCATCATTCCCACAGCCGCCTGCCCTCTAACTGCTCCTCATGCTCTCCGCAATGAGCCTCTGATAAATAGGAATCGTTTCACGAATATCTAAACGAGAGATGTTTTCTTTGTCAAAGAAAGAGAGATGAAAAAGGGAATTCATTTACACCTGTCTCCAATTGTGATAAATATGGATGTGTTTTTTTATTATCATGCGAAAGGAATAATTCATGTGTGAACTACGAGAGGTATTCATCATCGGGGCAGCCCGCACCGCGATCGGGGGTTTCCTGGGATCTTTGAAGGGATTCAAGGCGTCAGATCTGGGCGGATTTGCCATTCAAGAGGCCATAAAAAGATCTGGTGTTTCGGGTGAGAATGTGAACGAGGTCATCATGGGGAATGTTGTCTCAGCCGGTATAGGACAGGCCCCTGCCAAGCAAGCCCTGATTAAGGGAGGGATCCCCCCAACTGTCAACAGTTTTGCAGTCAATAAGGTCTGCGGATCTGCACTCAAAGCTGTGGCGTTAGGAGCTCAATCGATCTGGTTAGAGGAAAATGAGATTGTTGTCGCCGGGGGAATGGAGAGCATGAGCATGGCCCCGCGTCTTCTTTGGGGAACGCGGGAAGGCGTAAAGATGGGCGACATGAAGTTCAAAGACGCTATGATCCTCGATGGGCTTTGGTGTGCATTCGATGATCAGCACATGGGATTGACTGGAGAAGTGATCGCTGAAAAATTCAATGCAGGCCGTGAGGATCAAGACAAGTATGCATTGAACAGCCAGCAGAAAGCGGTTCACGCCATTGAGAAAGGATATTTTCAGGAAGAGATCGTCCCTGTAAGTGTGCCTCAGAAAAAAGGAGATCCAATTGTTTTTGATACGGATGAAGGCCCGAGGAAAGGAACGTCACTCGAGAAACTGGCGAAACTGAGGCCGGTTTTTAAAAAAGATGGGACAGTTACGGCTGGAAATGCGTCTACTTTGAATGATGGGGCTGCTGCTGTGGTTCTTGCCTCCGAAGACAGTGTCAAAGACAAAGGCTTGAAACCTCTTGCGCGCATTTTAGGAACTGCCAGCAATGCCCTGGAGCCGGAGATGGTGATGTATGCCCCGAAAGGCGCCATCGAAAAACTGCTGGCGAATGTGGGGTGGAAACTGGAAGATGTGGACCTTTTTGAGATAAACGAAGCTTTCTCTTCTCAACTTGTCGTTCTTATCAAAGAGATGGGTTTGGACGGAGAAAAAGTCAATGTCCATGGAGGAGCCGTTGCTCTCGGGCATCCGATCGGAGCCACAGGAGCACGGATCCTGGTCACGCTTCTGTATGCTCTCAAGCACCGGAATATGAAAAAAGGAATTGCCGCTTTGTGCTTGGGAGGAGGAGATGCCATAGCCATGGCAGTGGAAATGGTTTGAAAGGAAAAATGATGGATATAAAAAAAATAGGAATAGTGGGTGCGGGAACCATGGGAATGGGGATCGCTCAGGTGGCTGCGACAGCGGGTTTTGATGTGATCTTAAACGATGTCGGAGAAGAATTCCTTGCCCGGGCGATGAAGATCATAGATAAAAGCCTGTCCAAACTGATAGAAAAAGGAAAAATTGAAGGAAATAAGGATGATATCATCGGCCGGATCCAGACTTCCTCTAAGCTGTCGGATATCAAGGATGCCCATATCGTGATCGAAGCCGTTTTTGAAGATTTCGATGTGAAAAAGAATGTCATCACCGAGCTGGATAAACTCCTTCCCCCGGAGACTATCCTAGCATCGAATACCTCTTCAATTTCCATCACCCGGCTGGCTGCTGCGACGAACCGCCCGGATAAATTCATGGGGATGCATTTCATGAATCCGGTCCCGCTGATGAAACTGGTTGAATTGATAAAGGGCATGGCCACATCAAAGGAGACCTACGAGACGGTTAGCGGACTGACCGAAGCGTTGGGTAAAGCCCCTGTGGAAGCCAATGATTTTCCTGGATTTATCGCCAACCGCATCCTTTTGCCCATGATCAACGAAGCCGTATATGCTTTGATGGAAGGCGTGGGGAGCGTGGAGGCCATCGATACAGTGATGAAGCTGGGAATGAACCATCCCATGGGCCCTTTGGCGCTTGCTGACCTGATCGGACTGGATGTATGTCTTTATATCATGGAAGTGCTGCATGATGGATTCAAAGACCCGAAGTACAGGCCTTGCCCGTTGCTGAGGAAGATGGTCGATGCTGGCTTTTTGGGACGGAAAACCGGCAGGGGCTTCTATGAATATGAATCCTGAACGGAATGAACCGTTCTCGCGTGAGGTTTATCATTAACGGATCTCGTCTCTTGATTTCGAGGAGGCATGAATGAGTGAAGAAGAACAAAAGGACACTGCCAGAGACAGGGCCATTGAGTCTGCGGTGACTCAAATAGAGAAACAGTTCGGGAAAGGCTCTGTGATGAAGCTTGGCCAGAAAGGAGCGGCCGTCAAGATCCCTGCTATCCCGACCGGCTCGATCGCATTCGATCTCAGTCTAGGTATCGGAGGATTTCCTCGGGGACGGGTGGTGGAGATTTTTGGACCTGAAGCGACAGGAAAAACGACATTGGCCCTTCATGTTATCGCGGAGGCTCAGCAGCAGGGAGGGCAAGCAGCTTTCATTGATGCGGAGCATGCCTTGGATCCTACTTATGCGGCTAGTGTTGGGCTCGATGTGGACAACCTTCTCATCTCTCAACCGGACTATGGAGAACAGGCTTTGGAGATCGCAGAAGTTTTGGTTCGGAGCGGTGCTGTTGATGTCATCGTAGTGGATTCCGTGGCTGCTCTTGTGCCCAAGGCCGAACTCGAGGGTGAGATGGGAGATGCGCATATGGGCCTCCAGGCAAGACTCATGTCCCAGGCTCTCAGAAAATTGACAGCCATTGTCAGCCGGTCAAAGACATGCTTTGTCTTCGTCAACCAGATGAGAGAAAAAATCGGATTTTTTCTTGGAAGCCCTGAAACAACAACAGGGGGAAGGGCTTTGAAGTTTTATAGCTCCATGCGTATCGATGTGCGCCGCATCGCTGCCCTGAAAGACGGAGACAAGATGATTGGAAATCGCGTGAAGGTCAAGATCGTGAAGAATAAGATGGCTCCGCCGTTCCGCGAGGCCCAATTCGATATCATCTATGGAGAAGGAATTTCGAAAGAGAGCGACCTGATCGATTGCGGAGTCGATGTCAACTTGATCGAGAAAAGCGGAACCTGGTACTCCTACAAAGGAGAGCGGCTGGGACAGGGAAAGGAGAATGTGAAAAAGCTTCTCTTAGAGAACAAGGAAATTGCCGCAGATCTTGACCGCGAGATCAGGAAGATCGTGGGACTGATGCCTGCCGAACCTCCTCAAGAAAAAAAGGAATAGGGGACGCTTTATAGCTTTTCTGCCAGGTTCTAAGAGCGTTCTGTTCTTACTTTATGCAAGTTAAACGCTTACATCCGGTAAAGATTCTTATCCAGGATTGCCGACAGCGCCCCAGAAGAGAATGCTTTCCTTTTCTCCATCGATCTGGAGCAGCCCGAAATTCTCTGTCATTATTTTCTCCCATTTGGGACAAGAACGGTTTTACAGTGAAATGAATCCAAAGACCAGATACAGAATAAAAGCGACCCCCCCGGCGATGAAAGCATACGGGATCTGTGTCCGAACATGATCGATATGGTCTGTTGCTGCAGCCAGGGAGGAGATGATGGTTGTATCCGAGATGGGGGAACAGTGATCCCCGAAAACCCCTCCTCCGAGAACGGCGGCGATCATGAGTCCTGCAGGAAGGTCGAGCAGCTGGATGAGGGGGACAGCGATAGGGATCATGATGGCAAATGTCCCCCACGATGTGCCTGTGGAAAAGGCAATGAAACATGAGATCAAGAAAACAAGCGCAGGGATAAAACCGGGATGGACAGAGGCTTTTGCTGCCTGGGCGACATAAGGGCCGGTTCCCAAGGCATCGCATGTGTCCCCGATAGCAAATGCCAGGACCATAAGGATCGCTACAGGTATCAATCCTCCGACACCTTTCATAAAAATACTTGTGATTTCCTTCAAGCGCATGATCCTCTGGACTCTGTACGAGATGGCTCCTGCCGCTAGCCCGCAGATGACCGCCCACAGAACAGCCTGAGAACCAGAACCCTTCATCATGTTGCCACCGCCTGTGGCCAGGAGGACGATCGGCATGGTGATGACCATGACACTCACGGGGAGGACCATGTTGAATGCTTTCGGAACGACTCCTTTTTTTGCCTGCATCATGACCACGTCATCTGACACCAATGGATCTGCCCCTTCCCGGAGAAAGGTGTTGTTTTCTCTGACACGCCTTTCCGCTTTCCGCATGGGGCCGATGTCTTTTCCGGAGAGGATCACGATAAGGACTAAAGTGAGGGCAGCGAGAGCGTAAAAATTGAAAGGGATAGAGGAGATGAACACGCGGACAGGATCATGGATCCCCTGAGCAGCCAGGAGCCCGAGGACGAAAGCGCCCCAGGCATTGAAAGGAATAATGATGCACTTGGGGGCGGATGTGGAATCCAGGATGTAGCTCAGTTTTTCGCGGGATATCCGCATCCTGTCGAAGATCGGACGGGATATGGCTCCAGATATCAACACACAGATGCTGGATTCGATAAAAATGATGAACCCGAAAAACCAGGCAAGGAGGCCGGCGGATTTACGGGTGCGGACCACCCCCCTGTCAGTGACCCATTTCACAAAACCCTTCATGCCGCCGGAATATTGGGTGAAGGTGATCACAGCTCCGATGAGGGCGCTGAAAAGAATGACTCTTGTGTTGTCAGGCTGGGTGAATACGGTGATGAGCGCTTCTGTGGCATGGATCAAGCCTTTGAGTGGATTCCAGTTGTGGATGATCATCCATCCCAGCCAGATCCCGAAAAAGAGCGAAAGATAGACGTGCTTTGTTCTTATAGCCAGGATAATAGCGACAAGAGGGGGCAGGAGAGAAAGCCATCCGTAGGTGTCCATGATCGGTCGGGGGCAGATGTGATATAACATCCGGATGGAGAGAAGTCAAATACGTGCAATCAGGGGTAAGTATTTTTGTTTCCGTGATGCAGCCTATGGATGAATAAAACCTGACGCACCCTGCTCTATCTTCGGTAAAGATCCAATCCCACCACCATATTCCTCAGACGAACAGGGATGCTGCCAGATTTCATCGCACGAGTTGTCTCATTAAAGGAATTTAAGAACCCATAATGATCATGGAAATGAGGATGCTTCCCTATCAGGAAACGGTCCGACGGGAAGAGAATTCTTGCAGATGTTTGTTTAAAAAATATCCTGTGTGAGAGGCTGGAACTTGGATGATATCTTCGGGAGTGCCTTCTGCCACGATCTCTCCGCCTTTGTCTCCTCCATCGGGGCCCAGGTCGATGATATGATCGGCGCATTTGATCATATCCAGGTTATGTTCGATAACCACCAGTGTGTGCCCCGCTTCTACGAGCCGCTGGAAACACCGCAGGAGAGTGGAAATATCATCGGGATGAAGCCCGATCGTCGGCTCATCAAATAGATAAAGGATGTGTTTTTCGCGTTGATGGATGAGATGAAAAGCCAGTTTCATCCTTTGGGATTCCCCTCCGGATAGGGTGGTGCTGGGTTGTCCGAGACGGATGTAGCCCAGGCCCACATCCAAAAGAGGTCTCAATTTGGTGATGATTCTGGGATGGTCTGAAAAAAAATTGCATGCTTCGGACACACTCATCTGGAGGATATCGTGTATGTTCGATCCTTTATACTTGATCTCGAGGATCTCATCCTTGAATCGGGATCCATGGCAGGATTCGCACGTGAGGGACACATCGGCAAGAAATTGCATTTCGACCACTGTATGCCCTGCTCCTTTGCAGATTTCACAGCGGCCTCCAGGTGTGTTGAAGGAAAAGTATCCCGGCTTGATATGAAGAGCCTGGGCTTCTCTGACCTGGCTGAATATGTTTCGGATGTCATCCATGGCTTTGGTATATGTGGCCGGGATGGATCGCGGAGATGTGCTCAGCGGAGACTGATCGACCATGATAAGTTTTGCGACCTTGTCTTTCCCGAAGATCTCTCTGAAACCATCGTCAGATTTTCCCTGCCAGCCCTGGAAAAGGACATTGTTGAGCAGCGTGCTTTTTCCGGAGCCAGAGACACCTGTGATGCAGGAGAACACATGGAGAGGGATCTTGACATCCAGGTGCTTCAGATTGTGTTTAGTGGCATCCTTTATGAGAATACTGCTCCTGCTTTTCCGTCTTTTTTTTGGCTGAGAGATATGTTTTTCTCCCCGCATGTATTTTGCGGTCAATGAATTATCGAAGGACTGGAATGCCTTAATGGAGCCGTTATAAATGATTTTCCCTCCCCTCTCTCCGGCATGCGGGCCGAGGTCGATGATGTGTTCCGCTGATTTGATAATCTCCGGATCATGCTCTACGACCAGCACCGTGTTTCCGAGATCTTTTAATGAATGCAATATCTCGATCAGCCGGTGGTTGTCTTTGGCATGCAGACCTATGCTGGGTTCGTCAAGGACGAACATGGTTCCCACAAGAGATGTGCTCAGAGCGGCAGCCAGGTTGATTCTTTGGGCTTCCCCTCCACTGAGGGTAAAAGTCATCCTGTCAAGGGTGATATAATCGAGCCCGACCTCAAGAAGAAAGCGCAAACGGTTCTGGATCTCGTCGGCAAGTTTGGATGCGACTTGCATCTGAAATGGGGACAAATGGAGAGTCTTGAAGAAATCAGAGGCTTCCCGAACGGTCATCTTGGCAACGTCTCCGATGTTCACTCCATCCACTTTGACACTTAGGGCATGCGGATTAAGCCTCATTTGCCCGCATTCGGGACAGGGAATGTATTTCCGGTATCGACTGAGGAATACCCTGACCTGAACCTTGTATTTTTTTCTCTGAAGCCGGGTGAAAAATCCGAAAACTCCCTTGTAATGTCCTTCTCCTTCGAAGACGAAACTCTTCCAGTCGTCCGTGAGGTCTTTAAAAGGAATGTCTGTCGGGATCCCTCTTTTTTCTGCTTCTTCTATCAACCTCCGCATCCTCTGCCGAGAACCGGGTTTGGTCCATGGTTCTATCGCTCCGTCAGCGAGAGATCTTGTCTTGTCCGGGACGATCTTGTCTTGGTCGTAGACGGCCAAATCTCCGAATCCGTGACACGTTGGGCAGGCGCCTTGAGGACTGTTGAAGGAAAAGAGATTGGGAACCGGATCCTCGTATTCAATCCGGCAGTGCTGGCATTCCAGTTTATCGGAAAAAAGGAGCTTTGTTTTATTCCCTGTGAGTATCTTGATCCTTCCCTTTCCTTTTCTCAAAGCCAGTTCCAGGGAATCGACGATCCGGTCTCTCTGGTTCCTGCTCAGGGTGATGCTGTCCACAAGAACATCGAGCTTTTTTTCCGAATCCGATCGGAGCGTATCGAGTGAAGCGGCCTCCTCATCCTCCATGACCCGGTTAAATCCTTCTTTTTTCAGGTCTTCTGTTCCTTTTTCAGCCGGCCAGGAAAAGGTGATCCAGATCTTCTGTTTGTTATAATCCATGAAAAGGGTTTCTACGATGCTGTCGATAGACTCCCTTTGGACAGGCAGTCTGCAGGTGCTGCAGTGGATGATGCCGATCCTGGCGAAAAGCACGCGCAGAAAATCAGCGATTTCCGTAACAGTTGCCACTGTTGAACGAGGATTCTTGGTGACTGCTTTCTGCTGGATGGCAATAGCGGGCGGAATGCCCTCTATTCTTTCGGCTTCAGGTTTGTCCATCCTTTCCAGGAACTGGCGTGCGTAAGCGGACAGCGATTCGATATAGCGGCGCTGGCCTTCTGCATAGAGGGTGTCGAAGGCAAGGGATGATTTTCCGGAACCGGAGACACCGGTAATGATCACCTGTTTGTTGAGGGGAATATCGAGGTCGATGTTTTTCAGGTTGTGGACCTTGACACCCCTGAGTATGATCCGGTCTTTCGTTTTCTGCATTTTATCTTTGTTTGGCAGCCTATTCATTGAAGAAAGGACATCCTATTATAAGATGAATGCTTTGAGGAAAAAAGAGCGATTTTTACCGGGGCCTTTCTCCCTGCAGGAAAAGCTTGGTCATGGCCAAGGGATTGCATCCCGATCATTTCTTTATATAATGGGTGCGAACCGGATCAAGATCTTTTTTGTCTTTTTTGGAGGAAGGGATGCAGAAAGGCACGAAATATGCGTTGTTGCTGGGGGCCATTCCCTTCATTACCCTCGTCTTCGCTCTTCCCCTGGTGAACCGCATCAAACCTTTTGTCTTTGGGATTCCATTTCTTTTGTTCTGGATACTAGTTTGGGTGCTTTTAACACCTTTGATCCTCTTTTTGGCCTATCTCGTGGAAAAACGGTTCAATCCTCCCGAAGAGGAGGATGACAGTTGAACATTGCCATCCTTCTGATTTTCGGAACGATCATTTTTTCTGCTGCACTGGGACTGTATGCGGGCAGAAAGCTGAAGATGAACCTTGAGAACTGGACGGTTGGCGGCAGGCGTTTCGGCGTCATCCTGATATGGCTGCTCATGGCCGGGGAGATCTACACCACATTCACCTTTCTGGGCGCTAGCGGCTGGGCCTATTCCAAAGGAGCGCCAGCCTTTTATATTTTGATCTACGGTGCGCTGGCCTACACCATCTCCTTTTTTATTCTTCCTCTCATCTGGAAGATCGGGAAAAAACATGGTCTTCATACACAGCCGGACTTCTTTATCCAGAGATATGACAGCCGTATCTTAGGCGTGTTCGTGGCTCTGATAGGCGTTTTCTCGATCATTCCCTACCTCCAATTGCAGCTCGCTGGTTTGGGTTTTATCGTTGAAATCGCCAGCAATGGTGCTGTGAGCTCCAAAGTGGCCATCATCATATCTTTTGTTCTTACCTGCTCCTTTGTTTATACCAGCGGGATCAGAGGAGCGGCCTGGGTGGCGGTCATCAAGGATATTCTTATGATCCTTGCTGTGGGAATCGTTGGGATCGGTGTCCCTTCCCTCTATTTCGGAGGATTCGGGAAGGTGTTTAAAACCTTGGCGGAGAGATTTCCGGAACACCTCGTGTTTCCAGGCACAACTCCCCACATGGATGTCCTTTGGGTGATGTCTACGGTTCTCCTGACAGGGTTGGGATTTTATATGTGGCCTCATGCATTCGGATCCGCCTTTTCGGCAAAAAGCTCCAAGACCTTAAAGAGGAATGCCATCATCATGCCTTTCTACCAGATTCCGATCCTTCTCGTTTTCATGGTCGGGTTCACTGCACTGCTGGTCATGCCAGGATTGGCGAATGGGGATACAGCCTTTTTATCCTTGGTCAACAAAACATATTCTCCCTGGATCATGGGATTTGTCGGAGCTGCCGGAGCGGTCACAGCTATGGTGCCTTCCGCCATTCTTGTCCTGTTCGCCGCCACCCTCCTCGCCAAGAATGTCTACAAGGGAGGGATCAATCCAAAGGCAAGCGATGAGAGCGTGATGCGTCTCTCAAGAATTCTTGTTCTGGTCATTACCACCGTAGCCTTGTTCATGGCAGTGTTCTTTCCGAACGAGCTGGTGAATCTTTTGATCTTGGGATATGACGGCGTCTGCCAGTTTTTCCCAGGCGTTGTGCTGGGGCTTTTCTGGAAAAAGGTATCCAAAACCGGAGTCTGGTGCGGCTTGCTGACAGGAACCGGTGTCGTCGTAGCTCTTATCGTAACAGGATCCGATCCCTTTTTAGGATTGAATGCCGGGTTTGTCGGTCTTGCCGTGAATGCCTTTTTCACCGTAGTCGTCAGTTTGATGACGACGCCAACAAAACAATTGGAGGTTTCTTAAGATGGACAGATTGAAAAAAGAGGTTGAGAGTCTTAAAGAAAAGCTGATCGAATGGAGGAGAGATTTTCACCGCCACCCAGAGATCGCCTTCCAGGAGGAGCGAACATCTTCCGTCATTAAAAAGTTTTTTGAAGACTTGGATGTCGAAGTCACATCCTGCGCTAAAACCGGATTGAGGGTCGTCCTGAAGGGGAAATCCCCAGGGAAGACTGTGGCCCTTCGGGCCGATATGGATGCCCTCCCTCTTCAGGAGGAAGGTGACAAGGAGTATATCTCTCAGAATCCCGGAGCCACCCATGCCTGCGCCCATGACGGTCATATGGCTGTCGCCATGGGAACGGCCAAGCTTCTTTCGGAAAGACAAGAAGATTTAAAAGGAAACGTAGTCTTTCTTTTCCAGCCGTCCGAAGAGCGTATTCCCGGTGGAGCCAAAACGATGATCGAGGAGGGAGCGCTGGAGGGGGTCGATGCTGTTTTCGGATTCCATTTTTGGCAGCTCCTGCCGACAGGTTCTGTGGGCGCGGTCAAAGGGCCGATGATGGCTCAGCCGGATTCTTTCGACCTGGTCATTAAAGGGAAAGGAGGTCATGGCTCAACTCCTCATTTGGTGGTTGATCCGATCCTGGTTGCATCTCACGTGATCACCAATCTCCAGAGTATCGTAAGCAGGAATGTCGATCCATTGAAATCCTGCGTGGTTTCTTTCGGGACGATCAACAGCGGAACGATCTATAACATCATTCCCAATGAGGTCTCGTGCTCTGGAACGGTACGCACCTTCGATCCGGCTGTCAAAAGACTCGTCAAAGAGCGATTGAGAGAGATCGTGGATAATACCTGTCAGGCATTCGGAGCAACCTCGGAGCTGATCTACGAAGATGGATATCCTCCTTTAATAAACGATCCTGGCATGGTAGATTTTGTTCTGGATGTAGTCAAGGAGACGCTAGGCGGTCAAGCGATAAAAGAACAGGCTCCGGTCATGGGAGGAGAGGATTTTGCCTATTTTCTCCAAAAGGTGCCGGGAGCATTCTATTTCTTCGGGATGGGAGACGGGATGGAATTTCCTCACCATCATCCTGAGTTTGACATGGACGAGAATGCGCTTCCCACGGCCACGCATTTGCTGACAGCTCTGGCCTTGACCTATCTGCAGGAATAAACAATCTTTTCCCGCCCGCTACCATGAACTTCGGATGGACAAGTGATGATGCAGGATTTCTTATTAATTCCTGGAATCCCTTACCTAATTCAAATGGATTGCATCACATCCATATAACTAACAATTGAATCAGGTGAGGCATCCTGGAAATTTGAGTATACCTGAAAATGAAGTTGAGATCCTTCTGCATTGCGAAAGACTCAATTAATCTTCAAACATCAGAAGAAGTTTTTTTTCACAGCATGTATGGTATCTATTTAAGCATTTGACACATCCTCGCACTTTCTTGCGAAGACCCCCTCGTTCAAGCTATTGGACAGGAACGGGCCGCCAATGACGCTCAGCGTCTTTTGAAACACTTAATAAATCAAGGAAAAGATTTTTACGGAGAGTGGCTAAAAAATGGTGTACTTGCCGTTTTTCATGATGGTTTCGGACTGTCCTTCTCCGTAGATGAGAGCCAAAGACTTGACCGTGACATCTGGTTGGGTGGCAGGGATATAGATCTGGTCCAGATGGATGACTTCCTTAGGAGAAGAAAAGTCATCAGGGCCCACCGTGCCGCCGAAATGGTCGCTCCGGCCGAAGGCCACATGAAATCCCAGTTTCTCGTCTAGAAGGATCTCGCCGATGGGATCGACACCGAATTCCTCCAGAACCCCAAAGCCCAGCTCGGCCATATTGCCGTAAGCCGGCTCTCGATCCAGACGGTCATTCTCCAGTTCCACACTCGTTCCTTCTCCTTCAACTCTCACAGCGCGGTTCTCCTGTATGGTGAATAGGATCAAGTCGTCCTTGTCCTGGACGGGCAGGATGCCTTCTGTTCGACTCTGTTCGTCCTTCTCACCCTCATAAGGAACGATATAAGCTTCTCCGCTGGGGAGATTTCCAGCGGTTCCTTTTTCAGGAAACCAGCCGCTGCTGGCATGCGCTTTCCGGTGTCGGATATCGAAATGGATTTTATATTCCTTTTGATCTTTGACGATGAAACAAACATCACACCCCGATGCCAGATCCAGTTTTTCTTTTATAGCGTTCACG